>JAAUYL010004064.1_pt1 | contig 11021 bp, 10 predicted proteins | sample 7278011 | NCBI WGS metagenome assembly JAAUYL01 (sample SAMN14350225, study PRJNA611818) | marine sediment metagenome | isolation source: surface marine sediment (1.8m) | place: French Polynesia: Moorea | collected 2018-08 | reverse complement strand
CGATGAGACACACGAAGATATTCCGGCGCGTGGTCATGGGCAGCCGTTCCAGAAATACCAGAACCCCATTGGTATCGGCCGAACTGTGGTCGAAGCTTTCGTTGATGACAACAAGTTCGTAATTGTGATAGCGCATGCGCTTGAGGGCTTCACGCGTCGTACCCGCCACCGATACATTGTACTCCATCAAGACGAGTGTGCTTTTTATCTTTTCGCGCACGGCCGGATCGTCTTCGCAAACCAGGGCCGTAAGGGCGTCTTCCTCGACAAAATCAAACGGCTTTTCAGCGGCATCGTACTGATCGCCATCCTCACCGTCACCACCGGACGCCGGATCGTCGTAAGGCGAGGGCGCCTCGATTTTGATTTTGTGTTTGCAATTCGGGCAGGCGGCCGAGACACTTTTTCCCGCCGGCAGCTTCTCATCCGGCACGTTGAAACGTGCCTGGCAGCTATCACATTGGACTTCCATCAGATGCTTCTCCTTACGGCCGCTCAATCGTCAACGGCGCCGGTATACCGGGGCCCGTGGTGGGGACGGTTGGCATGACAACCAACAGGCCAATCACTCAAAGATCAGCGGGCGCGGCGGCCCTTGGTGTACTGATGATCGACTTCCAGACGATCGATGTCCGTGGTGGCCTCGCCACGGGCTGATTTGACCATGTCGATGCCGCGGCCGGCAATCCCTTTGCGCGAAGCATAGGCCATGGCGGTTTCCTGGGTAATCAGGCCCTGCTCATAGAGGCGCACGATGAATTCATCGAAGGTGGTCATGCCGAACGCCGCACCCTGTTGGATGATTTCGTAAAAAGTCTTGCCTTCGGATTCTCCGTTCAGGATGCTGTCTTTCACGCGGATGTTGCCGCGCAGAACTTCAAAAGCCGCCACGCGACCGCCACCGACTTTGGGCAGCAGGCGCTGCCCGACGATCCAGCGCACGGTGTCGGCCAGGCGGATACGGACCTGATTTTCCTCGTCGGTGGAAAACATGCCCAGGATACGGTTGATGGTCTGACCGGCATCCACGGTATGCAGCGTCGAAAAGACCAGGTGGCCGGTTTCGGCGGCACTCAGACCGATTTCAACCGTTTCGCGGTCGCGCATTTCGCCCACCAGAATGACCTTGGGCGCCTGGCGCAGGGCAGCCCGCAGGCCGTTGGCATAGCTGTCGAAGTCGAGGCCGAGTTCGCGCTGATTAAAGGTGGCCTGTTTATGCGGGTGCAGATATTCGACCGGGTCTTCCAGGGTAACGACATGCACGGACAGGCGTTCGTTGATGTCGTCCAGGATGGCGGCCAGAGACGTGGTCTTACCCGAACCGGTGGCGCCGGTAAATAGCACGATGCCGTTTTTTTCCTGGGCGATATCAAAAAAGGACTCCGGCAGATTCATCGTCTTGATGGTCGGGACCTTGGACTCCAATTTCCGCAGCACGATGGAGTAGTTGCTTGTCTGGGAGAATATATTGACGCGAAAGCGGGCCTTGCCGGGCAGGGCATGGGAAAGGTCGCAGGAGCCGTTGGTGAGCAGATCGCGGGTCAGACGGCGATCGGCGTTGATGAGGTTCAGCGCCAGAATCTCGGTCTGAAAGGGCGAGAGCTCCTTGATCGGTGGGCGCATTTCCACAGGCAGCAGAACACCGGCGCTTTCGACCTGGGCGGGTTTGCCCACCGTCAGGTTGAGGTCGGAAACGTTTTTATGGGAATCGAGCATGCGGGTGAGAATATGGTCGATTTCATTTTTTCGCATCGGTCAAACCTTCCTGGTTAAGCCTCGGTGAAATCGGTGGGCGGATTCTGAAGCAGCGGCCTAAAACGCCCTTTGTCGTTCGCTTTCATGTAGGCATCGTCGGGACTGATCATGCCTTTATTGAGAAGATCCATGATGGAATCGTCCAGGAGCACCATCCCGTATTTTTTACCCGTCTGGAGCATGGACGGCAATTGGTGGGTCTTGGCTTCCCGGATGAGGTTGCGCACGGCCGCCGTGCCGATCAGTATTTCGAGGGCCGCCACGCGGCCCTTGATGTCGACGCGTTTGAAAAGGACCTGGGCCACGACCGCCCGCAACCCGTCGGAAAGTGTGGAGCGCATTTGTTCCTGCTGGTCATGCGGAAAGACTTCGATCACCCGGTCCACCGTCTTGGGCGCACTGGAGGTATGCAGGGTCGAGAAGACGAGATGACCCGTGGCGGCGGCCTCAACCGCCAGCGAAATGGTTTCGAGATCGCGCATTTCACCCACCAGAATGATATCGGGATCTTCGCGCAGCGCCCCCCGCAAAGCCGACGAAAAGGTCTTGGTGTGCAGGCCGACTTCGCGATGGTTGACGATGCACATCTGACTCTGGTGCACAAATTCGATGGGATCTTCGATGGTGATGATGTGATCTTTGCGGGACCGGTTGGCTTCGTGCACAATGGCCGCCAGCGTCGTGGACTTGCCGCTGCCGGTGGGGCCCGTGACCAGCACCAGACCGCGTGGCAGGGTGGCCAGCTTCCCGATCACCGTGGGCAATTTCAGCTGCTCGATGGTCATAATCGTGTCGGGAATTTCGCGGAAAACCGCGGCCACGCCGTTTTTCTGCATAAAGAAATTGGAGCGGTAGCGGGCCAATCCAGGGATTTCGTAACCGAAATCGATGTCGCCGGTTTCTTCAAACACCTTGATTTTGTCCTCGGGGGCGATTTCATAAAGCATACCGCGCAGTTCGTCGCTGTCGAGGACTTTGTATTTTATGCGTTCGATCTCGCCGCGAATACGCAAGGCCGGCTGCTGACCGGTTGTCAGATGAAGGTCGGAAGCGCCCTGTTCGTTCATGAGTTTGAAGAAGGCATCAATTTTGGCCATAATGATCTCCTGATACGATCAGCTCAGTGTGGGGGCAGAGATGGGGTGCCGGCAATTGCGTAAAGCGGCATGCGGTCTTGCAAATCCAGTCCAACGGAAGTCTTGGTACGTCAAGGCGGGCTGTTTTTAAAAACCGAAATCTTTTCATCGGCCTCATCGTCCTGCTGCATGCTTTCTCGGCTGATTTCCAGTAATTTGGCATGATTTTCGATGACGGCGTTGATTTCGACTTCGATTTGAACGCGCTGGCGTTTGAGTTCGGCAATATCTTTCTGCAAATGATCCAGGCGTGCCTGCGATCGGCTGACGATTTTCTCGGCTTTGATTTCCGCTTCGGCGATGATCAGTTCCGCTTGTTTTTCGGCATTTTCCTTCATGTGCTCAAGCACTTTTTGGGACTGCACCATGGCGCGCTTGAACGTATCTTCACGTTTTTTAAGACCCTGACTCTCAAACTGCAGGCGTCGTATCTCTTCCCGGAGGGATTCGCTTTCGCGTTGCATCTGCTCGAACGTATGTGCCATTTGCTCTAAAAAAAGATCGACTTCACGCACATCGAAGCCACGGAACCGGACGGTAAAGCGCTGTTGTTGAATATCCAGAGGGGTGATTTTCATGGCCGTCAGCAGCCCTTTCGTTATGGTTGGATAAAAGTCCGCGAGAAATGAAGCAAAGAGCGGACCACAAAATTCTGCAGGAACATGATGATCAGAAGAACAATGATGGGGGACAGGTCGATGCCGCCGAAGGAAACGGGCAGGCGGCGCCGGATCTGATAGAGTACCGGTTCGGTGATGTTGTGAATGAACCGCACAATGGGATTGTACGGATCCGGGCTGACCCACGAAAGGACGGCGCGGATGATGATAATCCACATGTAGATGAATAGCACATAATAAATGACGTTCGCCAAAGCGCTTATGAAATAACCCACGATTGCCATTGCTTTTCAGTCTTTCCAACAATTATAGGTGGTTGCATATAGATCTGATTTTCATTTTGACGATAATATCGCATAAGTCAAGGCTTTTCCGACGCCGGCACGCACCGTAGGCATTCGACCACTTCTTCGCTGGCATCCTCATACGACCGACAAAGCCCCCTGAAAATTAGCCGAAGTTGTCAACCGAGTGACAAGGTTTGTCAGCCGATTGACATTTTTTGTCATTTAGAACCGGGCCTTCGATAGGCGAAGCGTTGTTCTCGATTGATATCACCAAAGAAATTAATGGTCCTCTGTGAGGCACATATCTTGCTGCGCCTATCTGGACGGCCCAGGCCGCCCATTGATCGAGACCCATTCCGAGAGGAGGACAAGGGCGCGTCAGATTGTCCGTTTACGCCAGCCCTTTTCAAACGTCATGTTAGATGCGACCGTCACATATCCCGTAGCGTTTGCGGCGGGGTTAACGTCCTTTCTCTCTCCCTGCATTCTGCCACTGGTGCCGGCCTATTTTTCTTTTATTTCCGGCTATTCGCTGGAAGAAATGACGGAGACGCATTCCGGTGCCCTGCGGCGCAAGGTGATCGAATCGACCCTGGCATTCGGGCTGGGATTTGCCCTGGTCAATATCCTCCTGGGGGCTTCCGCTTCCCTGCTGGGGGGCTTTGTCTTGCGCCACAATTACATCATCCGGGTGATTGGTGGTCTGATCATTATCGTTTTCGGGTTTCATTTGACCGGGCTTTTCCGAATCCGGTTGCTCGAGATGGATAAACGGCTTCATCTTCGCGAAAAGCCGGCGCATATCCTGGGCACGGTTTTGGTCGGGATGGCGTTTGCGGCGGGTTGGAGCCCATGTATCGGACCGATTCTGAGCGCCATCTTGATTCTGGCGGCCAGTGAACAGACGGTCCGCGAGGGGGTTTGGCTGTTGACGATTTATTCTTTGGGGCTCTGGATCCCCTTTCTGATGATGTCGCTGTTTATCGGCCAGATGCTGGTCATCATGCAAAAAACCAAACGGGCCCTGAACTTTGTCAATCTGGCGACGGGCGTGCTGCTCATCGGACTGGGGGTGGCGCTTGTTCTCGATCGATTCGGTATGCTATTGTCGCTGAGCGCACTGCCGGGGGCTTAAGGTTTGCCAGCCGACGGAAACAAACAAATCGAGGTGTGCGAAATGAAAAAACTAAAGCTCTGGATTCCTGTTCTGATCGTAACCTTCTGTCTGTCTACCGGGTTGGCCCTGGCGGGTGCGAAGCAGAGAAAAACCGGCCAAATCAAGTGGTATAGCTACAAAGAGGGTATGACCCTGGCGAAAAAGCAGAACAAACGTATTTATCTGCATTTCTATACGGACTGGTGCGAGTACTGCGATGAAATGAAGAAGACCACTTTTCGCAACTCATCGGTGGTCAAGATGCTCAACAGCGATTTCGTCGCCATTCGGGTGGATACGACCAAAAATCACAAAGTGGCCGCCAAGTACAACATCCGCCCGGTGCCGGACAACTGGTTTTTGTCGCCGGACGGCAACAAACTCCGCAATTTTCTTGGTTATTACGAACCCGATCAGTTCGTGACCGTATTGCGTTATGTGAACGACACGCTGGTTTCCCAAAAATAGCCAAGGCCTAGCGCTGGCTCGGTCACCGACCACGGTTGAATCGCAAATTCAGCCGTGGTTGCAAAGTCCCGCCCGATTCCTTTGACGAGGAACGGTGCGGGATTTCTTTTGACTCCAACCGCCAAGCCTGTCAAAAAGGCGGAGAAGCGCAATGGGCACCATGCGGACTTGCGATTGTGCGCCAATGGTCGCCCAAAGCAACCGCGCTGATCAACGACCGCAAACCGGCGGCGGCAAACGGCTCTCAACGGGAAAGGCGATCGATATAGCGGCGAAACATGCGAATCAGGGTCGAGACGGCAATGCCGGCACTCAATAGAAGAAGGAGCAATGGCAGCCAGAAATAGTTGTGGAAGCGGGGATCTTCCAGGGCGGCCGAAATGCCCACGGCACTGAAAATGGCAATGGCCATCATGAATCCGACAACAATCCAGCACGCCCGGTCGGAATCGTACCAGGGGATGATGGCGCGTCGGAAAACGGGGTTTTTTTCACGGGGCATGGTGAGAAATCCGCTTGACTTGATGCTTTGAACGGCCCAACTTACTGATTTGATAAAAACATATAGCGACTTACCCATCTGACACAGTTTATTTGAAAATGCAAGCACAGGAGCCCCCGTATGAATCTGCCGCCGTTGATGTTGCCCCCTGCCGCCAAGCTGCTGGTTGGCATCGCACTGGTCGCCCTGATGTGGGCCGGATGCGCCGTGGCACCCGTGGCACCCGTGAATCTGACCATCAAGGATACGGATCGGAAATTTGCGGTCGATACCATTATTGCGACCCGGACACGCTCGGTGGTAAATTTCGAGGAATTGCTCACCGACCTCGAACAGGTTCGCGTGGTCTTCGTGGGGGAGGTTCACGTCGACGCGGCCCATCACGAAATTCAAACGCGCATCGTGAAGGCGCTGCATGCCAGGCATCCCGGTCTAACCGTCGGCATGGAGATGTTCGATCATCGCTATGACCCCATTCTGGCAAAATGGACCACGGGCGAATTGGATCGCGAAGCCTTTATCCAGAAGACCCACTGGTATGTCCGTCGGGCGGGCTGGGGCTTTGATTTCGATCTTTATGCGCCTATTTTCGAGACGATCCGCGACAATCACATCCGTCTGGTGGGGCTTAACGTGCCGGGCTGGATTCCCTCCAAGATCAGCAAAAGCGGCCTGGACAATCTGCTGCCCGATGAGCGGGAGTTCGTAGCGCAGAATGTCGACACGCAGAACGCCGAGCACCGTGCTTACGTGGAAGGCGTTTTCAATGCCAACCCCCATCATAAGATCGCCTCGTTCGACTATTTTTACGAGGCCCAGTGCGCCTGGGAGGATACCATGGCCCAGTCGATCGTTCGCAAAATGGGTGACAATCCCATGGTGGTACTGATCGGCAACGGGCATATCATCCGTAAATTCGGCGTGCCGGACCGCGTCCATGCCCGCAACCAGGCGTCCTTTCGCACGGTCTATTTGGCCTCTGTCGGGTCCGAGGTCACATGGGATATTGGCGATTACATCTGGGTAACCCCCGTCAAACCGACGGTGGAGAAATAAACCGATATCCACCCTGCCAATCAAGCGACTGATCCTTCTGAGAACGATTCCTTGGGGCTATGCAATCCCTGAATTTTATGCTAAGGAAGCTTTCGACCTGGAACGATCGTTTTGACGACGACGAGGTCCGGACAACCGAAGCGATTGATCCACCGATAATCGAATGCGGCACTCTTGACAGGCAGTTCACGCCATCTGACCTGATGCGACAACGATCGCTCGAGCGCTTCTCAGCTGAAACTCGTATCGTCAGAAGATAGACGGCCCGGTGGGGTTATCCCCCGCCGGGCCGTCTCATTTTCGGCCTTTCAGAGGGTTGGATCGCACGCCTGGACTGTGTTGCGTGAAGCCGCGCAATGCTCACGTACAAGCGTACGCTCCGCTTGCACGGCTTCACAACGCCTTGCCCAGACGCACGATCCGGCCCTCTGGCAAGCGGTTTGACCGTTTGAATTTTACAATCGCCGCTGGGTATCCACCGGTTTCGAAAGCATAAAAGCCCGGGGGCGCATGAATGATGCGCCCCCGGGCTTTTGAATTCGTATGCCAAGACGATCAAACAGACTGTGTAAAAGGGTTTCAGGGCTTTAGATCATGCGCCAGGACAAGGCGCGGGTAGACGTTAAAGCGCAGCGTACTCATGTACGTGAGCATTTAACGTTCGCCCGCAACGCCGGCATGGCGCATTAGATAAGGTCCTGAAACCCTTTTTAGCCGCATTTGGTGAAACCGCAGAAGTGACACGTCATGCAGCCTTCTTCAAAGCTAATCGTCTGGCCGCACTCGGGGCATTTTTCACCCATGAGACTGCGGACATGGCCGTTGCCCCCACTTTTACGGTCGGTCATGTAGCGCTTCTCGAGGATTCGTGCGATGGCGTCCGGTATGGAGAGCACCAGGCCGCCGGGTTGAAAAACCGGATATTCACCGCCGATGCCTTTTAACTGCTTGACGATATCCGCCACTTTAACACCCGCCCGCAGGGCCAGCGAAACCAAACGCCCGACCGCTTCGGCCTTGGCGGCCGTGGAGCGGCCGGATTTGCCGATGGTGGCAAAAACCTCGAACGGCCGTCCTTCGTACTCCGTCACGGTGACGTAGAGGTGCCCCATGCCGGTTTTCATCTTGGTGGTGAAACCCTCGAGCGTTTCGGGCCGCTCCTTGACCGCCCTCAGAAAACGGCTTTGGGGATCGTCTTTCGGGCTGAAGGACAATACCTGATTTTCCTTGCTGCCGTCCCGGTAGATGGTCACCCCTTTGCAGCGCAGCTCATAGGCCAGGTCATAGATCTTGCGAACGTCTTCCACCGTGGCGTCCCGCGGCAGGTTGACCGTTTTGGATACCGCGTTGTCCGTGTATTTCTGAAAGGCCGCCTGCATGCGGATGTGCCACTCGGGAGTTATATCATGAGCGGTCACGTAGGTTTTGCGGATCTCGGGGGGTATGTTCTCCATACCGTGAATGGAGCCCTTGGCGGCAATCTCGTTCATGAGCTCGTCCGAGTAAAAACCACCATCCCGGGCGGCGGCCGCGAAATGGGGGTTGACTTCCATCAGTCGATCGTTGTCCATGACGTTGCGTACGAAGCTCAGGGCAAAAAGCGGCTCGATGCCGCTGGAGCAGCCGGCAATGATGCTCAGGGTGCCGGTGGGGGCGATGGTGGTGGTGGTGGCGTTGCGCAGGGGACCTTCGCTGCTGTTTCGATAGATGCTTTTTTCGAAGTTCGGGAAAGGCCCACGCTCGGCGGCCAGTTGCCGTGAAGCGTTGCGGGCCTCCACTTGAATGACGCGCATGACCTCCTCGGCCGTTTTGAGGGCCTGATCGGAATTATAGGGGACGTCGAGTTGGTAAAGCATGTCGGCAAAGCCCATGACACCCAGGCCGATTTTGCGGTTGGCTTTGACCATGGCATCGATTTCCGGCAGGGGGTAGCGTGAGCGGTCAATGGTATTGTCCAGAAAGCGAACCGCCAGATGCACCGTTTCCTTCAATTCATCGAAATCGACAACCGCGGTTTGGTCTTCTTTGATCACGAACTTGGCCAGGTTGATGGAACCGAGGTTGCAGGCTTCGTTGGGCAGCAGGGGCTGCTCACCGCAGGGGTTGGTGCTCTCGATCTCGCCCAGTTCGGGGGTGGGGTTGTCCCGGTTCAGGCGGTCGAGAAAAATGATGCCGGGGTCGCCGTTGTCCCAGGCCTGGTCCACCAGAGTGGCATAGACCTCGCGGGCATTGAGATGGTCGGTGGTGCTGCCGTCGCGCGGGTCGATCAACGCGTAGTCGGTTCCCTTGGCCACGGCCTGCATGAATTCGGCGGTTACCCCCACGGAAATATTGAAGTTGTTGAGGCTTCCGTCTTCCTTTTTGCAGTGAATGAATTCTAGAATGTCGGGGTGATCCACCCGCAGGATGGCCATGTTGGCGCCCCGCCGGGTACCGCCCTGTTTGACTTGCTCGGTGGCCGTGTTGAAGATTTTCATGAAGGATACCGGCCCGGAGGCCACCCCGCCGGTGGTGCCGACCCGGCTGTCTTTGGGACGCAGCCGCGAGAAGGAAAAACCGGTGCCGCCGCCCGATTTGTGAATCAAGGCGGAGTTGTGAAGCGATGTGAAGATGCCCTCCATGCTGTCTTCGATGGGCAGGACAAAGCAGGCCGCCAGTTGGCCCAGCCGCCGTCCGGCGTTCATCAGCGTCGGTGAATTGGGCAGGAAGCGGAAATCGGTCATCAGGTCATAGAAGGCCTCGGTGAATTCATCAATGCGCTTGGCATGGCCGTATTGCTTTTCGGCCTTGGCGATGTGGCGGGCCACGCGCCGAAACATCTTTTCAGGGCTTTCAATAACCTTCCCCTGGGGGTCTTTCTTGAGATAGCGCCGCTCCAGGACGGTGCGGGCATTACCGCTCAGGACCGGTGCCTTGCGCTTGAAGATGGAGACATCCAGGCGGACCGGGTCGGAGGGATCCAGTCCGAACTCCTGTAGTTTTTCGTCGATCATTTTTTCGATGGTGGAAAGGTTGACGGTGGGGGTATCGATTTGATCCAGCTGTTCACGCAGACGGCGGCTGATATGCATGGCCGTATCCGTGTTGACCGCTTTTCCGCGGGTCAATAGATCGGTGAACCGGTGGTCGTCCCAGCGATGGGTCGACAGGTCCAGTCGACCGTCCTTGGTAAGAATGAATTTGCATCGATCGCCCATACAGCCTCCAACTCGTAATTCATACCGCAGCCGGCCAATGGATGGCCACCTCGGTCGTTTTGTTTTCAATCTCTCAGGGTGAAGTGAAAACACCGTCGCTCCGGCGGTTTTCTCATTTTTTGTCCAAGGAAACCGTCGGCACAAATAAATGAAATAACTTCAGATACCCGGTGAATGTGGCAGAAGATTGGGACCACGCCGAAAGCACCGGCGACGAAGTTTCATCTCTCATACAACATATTGTGTGTCAAGATTTAATTGGCCCAACATAACGGAGAAAGCAAGGATCAATTGCTTCGGTAGCAAAAAGGCTATTAAAATCGACCTGATGCTGGACCATACGCCAAGGGACTTGGCAGCGGGAGGATTCTGTGATATCGGTTGGCGCGGATGCGGTTCCCTCACAGGGACCGTTAGGTTCGCACGCAAGATGAAAGGAGAGCCCCCCCGATGAAGATCCGTGACTATTCGCTCCTCGCACTGGTTGTACTCTGCGGTGTTCTGTTGCAGGTATTGCTGGTGGCGGCTTCCAACAAGGAAACCCCCGTTCGGGCTGCGGAAGAATTTACCCGCGCCTTTTTTAAGCTTGATCCGGCCATGACGGACCGCATGTGTGTCGATCTTGCCGCTGATAGGGCTGCCGTGGACCATCTCATCCACAGCGCCGCTGAACGGGCACGCGCCCGAGGATTTAGTCCCGGATACATGCGCATGCAGCTTTTTCACGTGGAATCCTCGGTCGTGGCCCAGGACGCGCAGACCGCCCAGGTTCAAATCAATTCCGAAATGCGGCGCAGCATCCATCCGGCGTTTGCCTTTTTTGCCAAGATGTGGGGCCTGGGGG
>JAAUYL010082752.1_pt1 | contig 11022 bp, 5 predicted proteins | sample 7278011 | NCBI WGS metagenome assembly JAAUYL01 (sample SAMN14350225, study PRJNA611818) | marine sediment metagenome | isolation source: surface marine sediment (1.8m) | place: French Polynesia: Moorea | collected 2018-08 | reverse complement strand
TACTTCGGAGGTAGAAACTCAAATTAACACTACTACCAGTGACAGAAGGCAAACCACAGTTCTGGAGAGGGATACAGAGCAAGCGGTCACTACTCTAACCGATACTTCACACAGACTTTCAAGAATAGTTGATGACCTGAAAAACTGTGACAGAGAAAGATTTATGAAACTCTGTGAGAAGTATGGAAAAGAGGAACTTGAGGAAGCTTGCCAAATCCTCAAAAGTTCTAATGATGAGGAAGACAAAAAGCAATTTCAGAAAATTAAGTTCTGGGCTTACGAGAGACAGCTTGGTGGAGAGTTAAAGGTTGGCCATTTAATTAAGTTGAAGGGTGGGGGTGACTCTAGTTTCAATACCTGGGAAATTAAGAGTGTGGAAAGCAATCGTTTATGGGTTGAAAGAACTGGCTATAGGGTCAAGCCAGAAACCAGAAGGGTTAAGCTTAGTGATGTGGAGAATATTTACACAAAATCCTGATTATTGGACGGAATTTTATTACCCTTACTCTCAGAATGTTAATTTTTATTAAGGCTTAGGTTTATTGTTTCCATGTCAAATTGATAAACATTTGATAAACGTTTTGATAAACATTTCATACAATTAAAAGTCCATTATCAGTCCATTTATTCTTGTCATAGAAGACTAAAAGGTTGAGAAGTCGTTAATTTAAGTTAAAAGCGGGTAGGGGGAATCGAACCCCCATCATTAGCTTGGAAGGCTAAGGTTTTACCACTAAACTATACCCGCATCGATTTATTTAATATAGCACAGTTTTTCAAAATTGCAAGTAAATCAGCAAAAAATATTTTGGCCTTATCAACTTTAACTTATAGGACTTCGACTCACCACAAAGCCCAAAATATCTTCATCTATACCTTTCAACTTCAAATATCCGTATTTCTTCACCATCTGACTATCCAGATATTGGGCCACTATTGCTGATACCAAAATTGTATTCGGCTCTGCGGCCTCCTGTAAACGGGCTGCAATATTTACTGATGGACCAATAGCTGTATAATCAGACCGCTCTGGACCACCAAACATCCCCACTACAGCATTCCCCTGATGAATTCCACAACGAAACTTCACTGGAGATACCCCATTGTCTCCAATCAACCTCAGACTTTGCCAGCGCTCATTCAACTTATCTAAAGCTTTCAACATAGCCTGAGCTGAAGCTACTGCTCGTCGCACTTGCTCCTGTGGAGTCAACTCTTCAGGTGAGCCATAAATTGCCATCACAGCATCCCCCACAAACTTATCCACAGTACCACCATTAGCAAAAATAGCTCTTGTCATTTCTGCCAAATATTCATTTAATAATTCTGCGATACGAGACGACTGCAAAATATTCGACATCCGAGTAAAACCCACAATATCGCTAAATAAAACTGTTACCAACCTTGGTTCTGGTGTCAAATCCAAAGCTAATTCTCCTTTTGCTGCTCGCTGCACCATTTCCGGTGGTAAAAACCGCCTTAATACTGATTCTGTTAAGTAAGAATTCAACTCTTGCACCTGTCGCTCATTTTCTTTCAAAACCAACAAATTTCTTACTTCTGCTAATAATTCTCTATCATTAAACGGTTTTGACAAATAAGCATCTGCCCCTCTTTCTACCCCTTCAATTCTAGTATCTTCATCTGCTTTAGCGGTTAACAAAATAATCGGTGTACCTCGCAATTGTTGTTCTTCTCTAATCATTTTAATTAAATCCAAACCAGACACAACTGGCATCATTAAATCAGTTATGATTAGATGAGGATGATGGATTCGTGCAACTTCAAATCCCTCAGCTCCATCCCTAGCTAACACCACATTAAAATTAGATTTTCGCAGAATTCTTGAGACATAGTTTCTCAAATCTGGATTATCATCTACCACTAAAATAGTAGCTACTGCCATATCATCATTAACTGTAGCAATATCTTCTTGTTTGTCTACAGCTTTTAACTCTTCTACTTCTTCTAACTCTGCTTCTACGTCCGCCAACTCAACAGCTAACTTAGTAGCATCAAATTCTACAGGTATTTCTGATACTTGTGCCACAGGTAAATGAGTGCTTCCTGTTGGCAACCAAACTTTAAAAGTAGTACCTTGAGCATAAACTGATTCTACAGTTATTTGAGCACCATGAAGTTCTATTAATTCTTTGACTAAAGCTAAACCTAAACCACTTCCTTCATAAGAACGATTTGCTGAACCTTCTGCTTGCCGAAATCTTTCAAACAAAAAGGGAATTTGTTCTTGGCGAATGCCAATACCAGTGTCTTCTACCTTCAACAGACAATGTTCCTCAGTAGATTCAATTGAAATCGTAATAGTACCTCCAGTGGGAGTAAATTTCATCGCATTTGAGAGCAAATTGTAGATGACTTTATCAAATTTTTCTATATCTAAATATACTGGTTGGCAATCATCACTAAAGTTTGTAACTAGGTTGATTTCTTTTTTCTGGCAATAGGGAGCAAATGATTCGACAATATTACGACAAAAATCGACAAGACTACAGGGGCGAAAACAAGGCTGCATTCGTCCTGCATCAAGTCTTTGTAAATCTAGTAATTGATTAACTAATCTCAACAAACGACGGGAATTACGCAGAGCGATCCCAGCAGGTTCTATAGGCAAATTTTGTTTGGAGTTCACTGCTTCCTCTAATAATCCAATCATTAGAGTCAGAGGAGTACGAAACTCATGGGAGATATTCTGGAAAAATTCTGTTTTGAGGCGGTCTGCTTCGATCAATCTTTGCGCTTGTTCTCTGGTGGTTTGATAAAGACGGGATTGTTGAACAGCGATCGCCGCTTGGGAAGCTACTGCCTCAGCTAGTTCAATTTCTGAAGTTTGCCATTGGCGTTCATAAGAATTGTGGCGTAGAGAAATACTGCCAATAATCTTACCATCAACAGTCAGAGGTACCACCATCAAAGCACGAGCATTAAAGCGTAATGGGAGTTCAGATTCATCAAATTCTCTATTTTTATTCAGATCGCTAATTGCTACCGTTGTTTTAGTTTTTAGCAATTCCATTAAAACAGGATTCCTACTAATAGGAACAAATGACTGAGGTAAGTTCATTGGAGTCAATAAGTCGTCATTATTATTAGAAACTTCTATTCCAACCACAGATTCATCTGAGAGAGGATCGGCTTCAGTAGAACTAACTGATGATTGAGCTTGAGCATCATATAACCCCACACAGTGAACATATTCATCGGCTTCCGTCCACAATGAGAGAACGCAACCATCTACTTGCAATGCTTGTCCTAACTGCTGAGTGATGGCAGCAAAAATATCTTTAGGGTTCAGACTAGAGCGAATGGCAGTGGTGATGGTATTGACCAGACTTTCTCGTTGGGCAAGACTTATCAGTTGTTCATAAGCACGAGCTTGAGATAGAGCTAGAGCAGCTTGATCGGCAACTGTAATTAAGAGTTGAACTTCATGGTCTTGCCAGTTCCGGTATTCCCCACACTGGTGCAGTGCTAAAACTGCAATTAAGTCTAATCGGGAAAATAGAGGCACAATTAGACTAGAACAGATATTCGCTGCTAGGTAAGCTTGTCGGCGTTGTTGAAGTTCTATAGTCTCTCCCTTTAGCCTTTCGTGATTTTGGATATCTGAAATGATTTCTACAGTATCTGTTTCCCAGATAATATGAGCCAAAATTTCTTGTGGTATTTTAGGGGGATAATTGTTGGCTGATTGTTCAGAGTTATTTTCTTGATTCTGGTAAACAACAAACCATTCGTCTTCTCCATGGCTATCTTGGAAAGGACAACAGATCGCCAAACTCACTTCAAACATTTGACCAATACTTTCTACTATCCTCTGGAGCATCTGCCGATAGTTGGGGGCAGAGCGAATAGTATTGGTAACTGCATATAGTAGAGATTCTTGCTGAAGGGCACGACGTAGTTCGTTAGTGTGAGATTTGAGGACATTGTGGGTGTCAACTGCCTGCTTTACTAATGCTTTGAGTTCCTCAGCATTCCAAGGTTTAGTCAGATATTTAAAGACTTTACCAGAGTTGATGGCTTCTACTAAGTCTTCTACGTCTGTGTAGCCAGTTAAAATAATCCTAATAGTATCAGGATATTGGTCAGCAGTAAGACTTAAGAATTCTGTACCACTCATTTTTGGCATTCGCTGGTCTGAAATAATTACAGCGACTACCCCAGATTTTTCCAGAATTTCCAGCGCTTCTGGCCCACTTTCGGCTCGCAGCACTTTGTAGTCTTGGAAAAAGGTGCGGTAAAGAAGGTCTAAATTATCTGGTTCATCATCGACAACCAAAATTTTCGGTTTAGGTTTTCTTTGTCTCAAATTCATGCACCGCTCTCCGTGCTTTCAGGGCAGTTATGATGAATTGTGCTGATTCGGGCACAGATGGATATAACTCCATTCCGGTTCGAGACCGATTAAGGAGGGCTTTTTATACCTATTTAATCAACCAAGAAGCCTATTTCTTCACTTTGGTATTTGCCCCAGTGAAAAAGGCTACTTCAAATGGTAATAGTTGCTATTAAAACTTCAGTCTATTAAATTCATAATATTTATACATGAATATTTATTCCCAAGATTGAATTCTTGAAGATTTTCTAATAGTTTTGTGAATTTAGAACAAAAAATGTTTCTACCTAGAACAAAATTAACCTAAATTTCCTATATTTCATGAATTTTTAATCTTTATCAACATATTCGTCTTCTCGCATATAGCATATAGTAAATTATAATTGTCGCTTTATAACTAAAAAAAACTGGCAAACCCAAGTCAAGTAAGGATTTTAGCTATTCCTAATTGAAAACGCCTGGAATTACTGCTTTGTCTTAATTTGAGCGATTTTTTCCATCTATTTAGCGACAAGTGTATTATAAGTGGCCTTTTTTTGTTCTCAACTACCCCCTTAATTTATTATACTAAAACCTCTCGGAGAACTTCTCAAGATCATCTGTTAATCTTAACCGGTTTCCTTGCAAAAATTAAGATTTATCTTTGTCTAGGCTTTAATCTGAAATTTTAGCAGAATATCTGCATTGTCAGGTCGGTTTTCGACTATTGACAACATGAAAGGCGACAAAATACAAGAGGAGTCCTATGATAATTTCAACTTACAGTATTAATTCAAAGGGTTTTGGTGTTCAATGTATTGCTTCAACTTCTCAACAGTAACACCATCATAACTAGACACATAACAACTGCTATTCCCAAGCACTTTTTTTCCCAATAAACTTTTTGAAGTTTCCTTTCCTGCGGAATGCTACGCAAACGGAATGCTGCGCAAACATTAGAAAAATTGTTAGACAAAAATTGTGCTAGCTCCTCTTTTCATTGGGTTTACTAACTTACTTAACTGTTGTTGTGGTAGCTACTGTTTCAGTATATGCACATGGTCAGCTTCACCATTAAATTCTATCAGTTTACAATTGTTCTTTTCTAGAGTCTTAAAAATTGTTTATTGAATAAAAGCTAACATTTCATTTTTCAATACTTTTCTTCTATTTTTAGTCACTAACACCAAATGAGCATTAATATCTAAAATAGTTATAGCAATAGACTTTAAATCAATATTGACGAAAAAAAACATATTATGTATACTAATAGGCAGTATATCAGATAATAGAAATATTCAAATTTTTTAAAATGAGGTTATACCAAAATACATAATAGCCTATCCAACTAGCAAAACAGTTTGGCTATTCAATATTTGTATATAAGCATTTTTTAAATCTTTATAATCCAATATATCAACAGATTAGTCAAAAGTTAATTTAGACAAAATGCACTAACCAATTGCTTAAATTAAAATAGTTATCTTGACTAATAAAAGTATATAGTAAAAAGTGATAGCTATCTTAAAAAAAATCTAGATACCCCTTTTCAAAACTTTTTCCAAGGCTTATGTAGACATCTCAAGTTTATATGTAAATATAAGCAGGAATCAACAATTTATCCGGAGAATTTTCAAGTATGCGATTGATTAATTAAGTTTTCTAAGATAGGTTAAATAATTCCTAAAATTCACAGGTATAATTGAAGGTAAATTTAAGTCTATTTTGTTTCAGGAAGTTGTCTGAGAATCTCTGAATAAAATGTAATACTAAAGCAGGGTCTAATATCATGTCCGGATGAACAGTTATAAATAATTAGGGAGGAGTTAGGAGTTAGGAGTCAGGAGGGAGAAGAAGGGAAAAAAGAATATATCAGAAGTAGAAGGAGGATAAAGTTTTTCGTTTCGCGGAGCGACATGAAACGCGGAGCGGAACTTAGTTCTATCGCTAATTAAGCGGACATGATAGAAGTTGGTAGAGGCAATTAATTTTTAATAAATGAGGAAGCCAACTCCTTGAGCAATAGTGTTTTTCGGCATTTCCCAAAATGAATGGCATTGGGTGCTTCATATAGATATTTATATAGATATAGCTTGTGAGTGTATTGTGAACCCTTTCTTTTTTTTCTCAAAGTCTGTCAAACCTCAAGTCGGAAAATCCAATCAATTTTACTTTTCTATCCGCATTGCTAAACCACAGGATATCAAGAGTATTTCCGAAATCTTGACTAATAGTTTTCATTCTCGTGAAGGAATTATGAGCTATGTTTATCCTTTTTTACGACTAAGTATTTACGAAGATTTACGACATCGTATCCGCTCTAAAGGTGAGCATTATTTATGTATTGTTGCTATGGTTGTCAAAGATACTAAGTCTACTGAGAATTTATCTGCTATTGAAGGCCAGGATTTGGTGGGGACTGTGGAAATTAGTGTACGGTCGCGCCAGCCAAACGTAGTTTTGTCGCTTCAGCAGAATGGACTTCTATCCCTCAATCCTTGGCAGTTAGATGATTTTGAGTATGCTTATTTGTCAAATTTGGCTGTTGATGCTGATTATCGACGATTAGGAATTGCTCAACAGTTGTTAAATTTTTGTGAACTTATGGTATCAGAATGGGGATTTTGTGACCTATATCTTCATGTATTGGAAAATAATCATACTGCCCGGAGGCTTTATTATAAAGCTGGTTACAGATTACAAGAAGTTGAGTGGACTTTTGGCTCTCTAGTATTTGGGCAACCCCGAAGGTTACTTTTGCGTAAATCTTTTTCAGATTAAGATTTAAGTATCAAGAATAAGTTATTTAGCTTTTGAAAATTAGATGAAAAAAAGGGAACAGGTATGGAGGGAACAGGGAACAGAAAAGCACCCAAATTCTAGGTTTCATGCATAATACTCTAAGATCCCTAGTTGAGTTTTTATACAAATATCACTACTTGTACACGACTACCAAAAATTTCGGCTTAATTAACTAACTATCTTTTTAGATAAATTCCTCTTTTGAGGAAGAGTAATTTTTTGGTACTGTTATCGATATTTACTATATTATTGAGTCGTGCAACGAGGAAAAAACATGAACAGTCTTATGACTAACTTTTTCAGCAATGTGTGGCATAAGTTCCCACACCAAATATCTAAGTTAGTAGGTACATTAGTAATAACATTTTTCTTACTGTTGATCGGCACAATTTTTATACCAGTACCTTTCGCCCACGCAGCAATGGTCTTATACTGTGATGGATTGGATGCTGGTGGCAATCCTTATACAGCAACCTATGTAGATGGATTGTTTACTGAAGTCCGGTTTGATCGTTCTCCAGATTTACCCCCTGTAGTCTCGGAATTAACCTACGATACTCTAAATGAGCAAGGTCAACCAATTTACCGAGGTGGTTACTTAGGAGCAGCAGATGTAGTTCTTATCGATCTATCAGGAGGTAATGTCAAACCTGGTTCGGAAGTATCAGTCTCAGTTGACAATGGGTGGAATCTAGAAAGGGGTATTTGTGGAGTATAGTTAAGTAAGTTGTAGGGTGTGTCAGTTTCTTACACCCTAAAATTATTATTTGATTAAATACATGAGTTTTTAGGAGTAATAACCCACATCAAGTTAAATAAAATAGTTCTAATTAGGGTTAGCTGAAAAAGTTTTCTGGTGTCTGGTGAAAGTAGGGAAAGCCACATCTGGGAATAAGGAAGAGTTTTCCCATCCTTTAACTCAATTGCTCTACAACTTTATCCTCTAAAAGTTGATAAATTTTGATAGCATCAAAGCTTATTTTTGGCAGTTGCTCAATTTTTTTAAAGTCTCAAAAGCTTCATGTATCATAGTTGTAATTTTATTCAGTAAGTTCTAATTAGACTTGATTTTACTTGAATTTGAAGATTTGATGCCAAATTATTTCACACAAAAACTACTACACTATAAATATACACTTTTACTCCTTTTAGTCCTGAATAGTAATGATGAATGGTGGCTAAAATTCCAACTATACTGTTACCAAAATAATTACAATGCACCACTACCTACTCCTTTTAGTCCTGCATAGTAATGATGAATGGTGGCTGAAACGCCGACTACACTGTTACCGAAATAATTACAATGCACCACTACCGAATTTTAATCTTAATAAAAATTAACTCTAAGAGCGATATATTAAACACAATAAATTAATTAATCATAAAATGCTAAATGAAGTTCAAGTCAAATTTAGCTCGGGAATCTTCACATAAGTTAATCAAAAAATAACACTAGGCAATTACTGTATTTAATAGTTATATTGTAAAGGAGTTAAAACTATATTTTTAACTTACCCTTGAGCCTTGCTCTAGACTTAAGTCCTCAAAATATAACTGTTATAAAAGGAGAGCTTTATGACGTGGCCTTGGCATAAATTTCCTACTCCCATTGCATTGCTAAAATTAGTTGGATTTCGCAACAAATTAAGAGAAGAAAACCTTCATAATACAGCACAATTACCTACTCAAGATGATATCGAGTTACCTTTACCTCTACCTGGCGATCGCCATTTAGTTGTGCGTACTGCTGATGGTAGTTTTAATGACTTGGAAGACCCTAAAATGGGTATGGCAGGTACTCGCTTCGGACGTAATGTTCCACTGAAGAATGTTTATCCTAATGAAGAGAATTTACTTAATCCTAACCCTCGTGTTATTAGTCGAAAGTTATTGACGCGAGAGGAATTTGTACCAGCTACTACCCTAAATTTATTGGCTGCTGCTTGGATTCAATTTCAAACTCATGACTGGTTTTCCCATGGAGACAACCAACCGAATAATAAGTTTCAAATTCCTCTGGAGGAAGGCGATCCTTGGCCTGAAGAATATCGACCTCTAGAAGTCAAAAAAACTTTAACAGATACAACTCGTAGCGATGATAATACACAAGGACCTCCTACTTATATTAATAAAGTTACTCATTGGTGGGATGCTTCCCAAATCTATGGTAGCGATCGGGAAACAATAGATAAGTTACGCTCCCATGTAGACGGCAAAATGTTAATTGGGGATAACGGTTTATTACCTCTTAATTCTGAAAATGGTCTGGATCTAGTAGGTTTTGACGATAATTGGTGGATTGGATTAACTCTGCTCCACACTATATTTGTTAAGGAACATAACATAATTTGTGACCACCTTAAACAAAAGTATCCTGCATGGACAGATGAAGACCTATTTGACCATGCTCGTTTGATTAATGCTGCTTTACTAGCAAAAATTCACACCGTAGAATGGACTCCGGGAATTCTGGGACTTCCTGCTTTACAAATAGCTATGGATGCTAACTGGTGGGGTTTATTGGGGCAACATTTCAAGAATCTTTTTGGTCGTGTGGGAGACGGCGAACTGCTAAGTGGTATTATTGGTTCTTCTACCGATCATCATACAGCTCCCTACTATTTAACTGAAGAATTTGTTTCTGTGTATCGAATGCACCCATTAATGCCAGATGAATTGAAATTTTATTCTTTGGAAAATGGTAAGTTATTACAAAATAATAATCTGTTTGAAGTTTCTGGTAATCGTACTAGAAATCTTTTAGAAAATTTAGAAATGTCGGATTTATTTTACTCATTTGGTATTAGTTATCCAGGAGCTATTACTCTATATAATTATCCGAGTTTTCTACAGCAACTTGTAAGAGATAATGGTGAAGTTTTTGATTTAGCTGCTGTGGATATTTTGAGAGACCGGGAGCGGGGTGTTCCTCGTTATAATGATTTTAGAGAATTGATTGGTCGTGGAAGAGTCAAATCTTTTGAAGAGATTACTGATAATGAAAAATGGGTGAAGGAATTACGAGAGGTTTATCAGAATAATATTGATAGTGTAGATTTAATGGTGGGTATGTTTGCGGAAAATCCTCCCAAGGGATTTGGTTTTAGTGATACTGCTTTTCGTGTGTTTATTCTTATGGCTTCTCGAAGGTTAAAAAGCGATCGCTTCTTTACTGAAGATTATCGAGCTGAAATTTATACTCAATTTGGTTTAGATTGGATTGATAATAACAATATGTTGACTGTTTTACGTCGGCATTATCCTAGTTTAAGTCCGGCTTTATTTGGTGTAGAAAATGCTTTTGCACCTTGGCGAAAGGTGGGTGTTTCAACAATTAATAATTAATAATTAATAATTAATAATTACCTCTCCTTGAAAAAAAGAGGATTGACTCAAAGGAAAATTTTTCCTTGTTTCTCCTTTAAAGGAGAGGCTTTAAACATTAATTATTTGGTAATAACGAATCAGAAGTTATAAGTTAGAAGTCAGAAGTTATAAGGGTTATCATTTTAGTTAAACACACAACTTTCTAGATGTTTTAAATGCACAACAACTTACTATTTCTTCAAAGTCTTGCTACATATTCTTGAGAATAGGGAGCAAGGAGTAGGAAGTAGGGTTTCACCGAATAAGATATTTTTGCTTAATGCCTAGAATTGTTAAAAACATTCTTGATGCTTACTTATTACTTAATATTTGATTTGGGTGTATCTCATATTTGCAAAAATACTTTTTTCTTATTCCTTATTCCCTATTCCCTGTTCCCTATTCCCTGTTCCCTAAAAGCGATAAATTTTTGGCTTTATTCAAAATTGAGATGCACTCTTTGACTTTTATTCCGCGTAGCGACACTAGCTATTAGAAAAGCAAGAAAACCTATATTT
>JAAUYL010014664.1_pt1 | contig 11025 bp, 8 predicted proteins | sample 7278011 | NCBI WGS metagenome assembly JAAUYL01 (sample SAMN14350225, study PRJNA611818) | marine sediment metagenome | isolation source: surface marine sediment (1.8m) | place: French Polynesia: Moorea | collected 2018-08 | reverse complement strand
TTGATCAAATCAAAATAATTCCTGCTCGGGCAGAAGTCGCATCCAAAATATGTGGCTTTTTTGCAAGATCAACAAAAATGAGCGATTGCGAACCGATCAATAAATTGTTATTGTTAACTGTTATCTCTCCAGTCGAGCCTGTAAGCACAAAGCGCATTCCTGAACTCACAGCTCTCGATGCTAGCGCCATCTAGTGGATAAAAGCAACTAGCATTTTGTGTAGCTGTTTGTGTGGGGAGCAGGTGAATAGATGGAAAAAGGGGTTTTCAATTTTCGATTTCAATTCCCAACCTGAGCATCGATCATGTGGAAAATGCATAGGTGTCACGGTATTGAGAAAAGCTAGGCCCCTCCAATAGGAAAAATAGTATTTAACGTATCTCTCATTGCAGGAACTCACCGTTGGAGACAACGAATCACAGCAGAAATTCATGCTGAACGAAATGGTGGCTTCTGTCATCCTGCTCGCCCATTTTCACGCCTTCTCCTCCTTCGTTTCGGGTTGTGGAATTGTCAACAAACCCTCGGGCAGCGATCCAACCCCGGGGCTGAACCCTCGGGCAGACGACGAGCCTGAGCCCCTGCCCGAGGGCGAAAGTGAGATTGAAGTCCCTGCCATCATGAACAAGATGAAAGACTTGCAGAGTCAGAAGGAGGACATCGAAATGGCCGAATTGGCTAGACGGTAAGGGATAGGTTGCGTGACTGCATCTCGTCGGAACTCACAGTTTTTCATTAATCACTCAACCTCTCCTCCTCTTTCAGCTTTGAGAAGGTCAAGACACTGGATGCTGAGGAGATCCATGCTGCTGGCGGAGGTGCGGGTGTTGGCAAGCGCTCGAGGTCGACCACTCCGTCCTCGACAGCCTCGGAAACGATTGAGCTGGTAAGAAAGGCAACCGGAAGTGATCTAAAACCGGAAACCGGAAGTGTGGCCTCATTTTCCCGCCATTTTTTTGCAGGCTTTCGAGGTCAAAGCCATCGATCCGAGCAAGTACACCTCGGATTTGGACTTCCAGTATGTCGACTTCATCAAGCGGGAGGAGCCCCAAGAAAGCCCCACCTTCAGGGAACAGGTACGAACAAGTTCAAACATGTCTGGACTTGTCTATTCCAGAAAATTCTAGTTTTTGCTTCAATTAGTCCAATTTCGAGCAAGACGTCTCAGGCTGCGGGAAATCATTTTTCCCCTGTCTGGGCTTATGAGATAAAATCTCCCCAATTTGCTGTGACGGTTTCGGGTCAAAACACCCCCAAAGTATTTTCCCAGAGAGCAGAGAGGGAAATGGGGACATTTTGTCGCAGCACCAGATTTTCCCCACGTGCACCTACGTCCAATTAGGAGGAGTTATCCAAATGATATTGCATTTGTTGTAGACAGGTCTGCGCAAGCTGAAAGTTTTTCCCCCTCCTTCTCACAGTCCAGAGGCAGCCTATTATTTTTCCCGGGCAAAAGCTGGGGAGAAAATTCTGTTTTGTCGTTAATTTGCAAAAAACCTGTGTACTGTGTAGTTCTGTTCTATTTCTCCATGTCTTTCAGAGCTTAATTTTCCCTCTCCTGGGGAAAAAATATTCCCCCATTTTCTGCCTTTCACTTCCAGAAAGACGTGATTTGCTTCGAGGCAAAAAAATGCTCTCCGAATGCGACAGCAGTTCAGTACCCTGCCAAATTACCAAATTACGTTTCCAGACTGATTGTCTTTGCTAGTGGACTTTTCATAGAGTAAATTATTTAGTAGGGTAGCTTATTTTTTGCGCCCAAAATTCGACACTCTCCCCACTTTATTCCGCTGTCAATTTTGTGTGGGAAAACGAGCCGCAGGCTAAAAGAGTTAAAAAGTGACTGGGTATGGGGACAAAAAAGTTGAGCCTTAAGCAAGAGATTTCTGGACTGGACATTGATGGCAATCACCAAGTGACATTCGATTGCTGATTTTTTTCAGGAATTCAGCTGGGCAGACCAGGCTTTCTCCACGCTGTCCAAGTTTCACGGAGAGGTTGCTGCTGAACTGATTGACGAGAAGTTCAAGGCAAGTATACAAATGTAATTAATGGTGTAATAAAAATGTAATTAGTGTAATTAATTACAGATCATCAGCGAGCTAACCTATCGAACTATCGGAGATTACGAGTCGGTTGACACTAGCCTTTTCAGGCTTGCCGTCCAGCGCTACATTCAATGTCTGTTTGGGATAAGACACGACGACTACGATTACGCACAGATCAACATTCTGCTTCCAAGGTATACTCAAAAGACTTTAATTATTGCCGTTTGCAATTTACCCTAAAGATTCGTTGCTTATTTTTGTCAGTAAACTTTTTAGCAAATGTTTTGTTTGATATCTAAAGTATGACCGCGCAGCAGAATTTTCGTGAAATTATAGTCCAGAAGTAATTTAGAGCAGTTTTTACTGCTTGTTCAGTTTAGTATAGAGCCTATGTTAAGAGTCTGTGTTATTTGCAAAGATCAATAGGAGATTTCGGCGGGCTATCAAGGGAGAGATTGAAGGAAAAATGGGCAATTACAAATGCAAAAAACGCGGCCATTTCGCAACTTTTTTGCGCAGGCAAAAGTGGAATTATCTAGGGAGACTGAGCTAAACGTGCTACTGACCTTGCAAATTAGAACGGCTCCCAAAAGGACGTATACACAGTAGTTCTTAATTGTTACGAGCAGTAATAATCGTAAATTCACATGAGGCTCATGTTAATTTCAAAGGCCACTAACCCCAATCTCTTTTCACTCTAAAACACGCAATGTATCATTTTCATTGTTTCGCAAGCAATCAAAATTGAAAGAAAATTGCCCGGAATAGCCGACATAAAGAGATGTGCCACCTTAGATAACCTGTGTCTCAAAGAGGGTGCTTTGTTCCTGACTAGACCTGAACCGGAGGAATCTTTTGCATTTTGCACTAATCGATTACGACGTGAAATTTTCCTTTACTGAGAATCGCGTGAGCTAGTGAACTAGGCTTAGGTTGAAGTATTGACATTTATAGTGGTATGAAATGTTTTGATAATTTCGGTTTGGCTTGAAAAAATGTTTAACGTCAAGTGGTGAAAAATGACACTGAGAAAACAGATCGCAGTCTCCTCGTGCGATTACTCCGCCCACTCAGATCTACAAAAAAGCATAATTTTTATCGCACTCACCTGATCATTTCCCGCCAAAACCATGTCGAAAAACACCAAACACCAAGTCTTTTATTTGTTTTCACAGCTGAAATTGGTCCATCAAGTATAATTCTAGTCCTGTAAGAGCTGGTTATTTCACGAAAATCAGATTTATTACCGTAGCGAACACCGTAATTTCATGATTTTCCATCCTGGATATAAAAATAAAACAGTTTGTTTACGTTTTTATTTTTGCAGACGTTTGAAAACCTACATCAAAACCGCCTGCTGCTACCCAGAAAGATGCACCATAGAAGACTACGAAGCCATCATGGCCGATTTCAAGAACTCTGAGAAAGTAAGTTCATAAAAAACACCCTGTAAATAAAGAATCGTGTTGAGAACTGTCATTCCCACATATGACACAGCTCAGCAAGAGGTCTCGCAGTTTCATTACTGTAATTGCAATTGTTCCTGAGCTCGCATAAAAGCATACAGGGTGCTCTAAAAAGAGTTGAGCTTTTGTTTTTATATTGTTTACCATATGTTTATTGTGACTGATGATCTAGAACCTCCGCCCGGCAAGAAATCGACCAATCAGAGGCCTGGAATTCCCTGCAGAAAGTATGCCCTCAGTAAAACTGTACTTATACTGAGATGCTTTCTCTCAGTTTCTACGTCTCTGCTGAGAGCAATTTTGCTCCCAAACAGGCAGGCCTAGGCCTACCAGCCAATGGGAAGCTTCTGTTTGACTTTCCAAAAGAAAACAAACGTTTTGACGCTTTTCTTTTAAAAATCAATTTTAATGAAATACCCTGTATTTTTCAGGTTCACGTCTGCCTTTTGGTCTGCGAGGCGAGATTTCAAGCTGGACTCCTCTACGCTCTCCGGGCTTTTGCCGAATATTATTCCACGAAATAAATAAATAAAATGTCAGAAAAATCCAATGTCATCAAACAAAGCAAAGTTTTGTCGCAAAAAAATCAAGAACCTCTTCCAAATTTCGCACAGACTAAAAAATGTAAACACTCAATGCACTAAAATAAATGAATTTCAATCCTATTGTGCTACATGAAAATAATTACGTCAGCCTTGCTTGATCGTGAAAAATAAATTAAATAACAAGAAACATCCTTTTTGTGTATTTTTTCAACAATTTCTTTATTTATTTTTCTCATTGTAGTTTTTTTCATTATCCAATAGAGTCAAGACACTATTCAATTTTTTGATCGAAATCTTCAGGTTTTTTCAAAATTTTTTTTGTCCGAATTTTTGGTGAATGCAGTCGATCTCTCAGGATAGTCATTTTTAAGATTTTTATGTTTGTTTTTCTTAATTTTAGGTTACTTTATTTTTGATTCTATGTACAAGAACTTTTTTCAAATATTTTTGACAGCAATAAGAAGGAGAGAATATTTTTTACAAGACACAATTCAAAATTGAATTTGTGTTTTTAAAAGTTTTTCGGTGGGGAAAAACAGTCTAATTTTCTCGAAAAAAAAATATTTTAAACGAATTCCTTTCTTGGTGTACAATCCTTTGCTCTTAAGCTGATAGGTTGCAAAATCACTGGCAGTTTTCTACAAAAATACTTAGACATATTTTTTGGAGAAATCTGGCATATTTTTGTTCCAATTGATTTTCAGGCTCGCATAAATTCTGGTGATCGTAATGGCTCGGTTTTCACTGATGTCACAAAGTCACAAAATTCACACAAATTCACTCTCTCAAAAATTATTTCTCATTCACTCGGATGAACGAAAGACTTGAATGAAAGATTCCGTTTCCAATTTTTGTTCACATTTTTAGGGTTTCTTGTACTTTCCAATAGTGCCCTGAAGACAATTTTAGGGTCTTCATAAATATTTTTTTGTTTATCACATTTTTAGAGCAAATGCAATTTAGTTGTTCTATTATTAGAATTTTGAATTGTTTATGGCCTAAATTATTAATTGCAAATTGCTCTGTATTTTTGCTCCGAATTGATATTCCTGAAAAATTCAGGAAAAATCATGAAAGACATCGGGCTTTTTCTTTTTTAGTTCCATGTGGTGAAAGACTTGGTGGGTCGTATATAGAACTTTTTTAACATTTTTAAATATTTTTACTACCAATCTTTGACTATTTATTTTGGAAATCAGGGCTTGATTTGCTGCTATTGGAGGCTTTTTCTAAAGTTTAGTAGGTGCAAGAAATTGCGTTTTGAGGAGGGAGTTTAGGTGTGGCGGTGATTTTTTTTAATTGTAATAATATTTTTGGAACCAAACATTTTTGCCAAAGGTATGGAGGGTAATCAAGATTAAGTAGACAATTAATTAATACACATTTAGAAAGAGTTTAGAGGGTAGATTCTCAAAGACATAGCGAAAGACATAGATTATTTTTAAATGAGCCGCACTTTTTGAATTGTTTAAGTTACGGTTTACACTCATTCATTGCTTTGATAGGGATTGTTCTGAAAGACTTTGCGTGTGAGGTGTGAGATTTTTCATTTCGTCTCAATGTCATTTATAAATGTTTGTTTGATGGTTCCTTCTGGCGCAAAAATTTGCTTTGAGTGGAGGTCTGAATGGCAATCTCACAATTTTTTGTCATATGCTCATTCTGTTTCAATTCATGAAAGACTTGCGGTGGTATATTCTGACTTTTTCATTCTTAAGAAAGACCTGGTGTTGTCCAATCAATGTGAAAGACAATTGAAAGGGTAGGAGGTTTACTTAATGAAAGACTTGGGTCATGAAAGACTTAACATTCTTTATGAAAGACCTAAGTTTGTTTATGAAAGACTTAACTTACTTAATTAAGACCTAAGTCCAAATGAAAGACTTGATGGTGGGTTATGAAAGACTTAAAGATCTTAATGAAAGACTTTACTTGTGAAAGACTTAACAACATTTTACCAATGGTCTCCAGAAAGACTTGTGGTTTTTTTATGAATGAAAGACTTGCGATGCTAAAATGAAAGACTTAACATTTGGTCATGAAAGACTTTTCAATGAAAGACTTGGTCTTGGTTATATTCAAAATATAAGTTTTATGAAAGTTGGGTGGGTGCAAATGTGAGTTTAAAATGAAAGACTTGCATTTTAATCATGAAAGACCTGCCTGTTTTTTTCTCCTTTTTCTTAAGAAAGACTCCACTCGAAAGACTTGGTTTTGTTTAGAAAGTTAGTTTACGTATTGGATGAAAGACACTTTCAATTTCTTTTGACTTGATGTTGTTATTTTTCATTTTTTTGCGCGAAAAGGGCCGAGTTGTACACATATTTATTTATATATTTTTGACTAAACTAAATATATATTATTCTAATCTATCGAATTTTGTACTTTTGGCTCAGATGTTGCTTTTGATTGTTTGAAAAAATGTAAAGATTATATTGCAATTGTTTTGAAAATATTGGCTATCTGCCTACCTGCTGAGTATTGTGAGTTTTAATTTTTAGAGAAAAGCTGGCCTAAAAGTTGATACTGTTTTTGGCAACTGAGAATTACAATTTTCATTCTTAAAATGGCTTCGGCATTTCTGATAAAGTGGCGCTTAATTCTTATTTTTTTTGTAACTTAACAACGATTTCTGAAAGACTCGTTGGGAATTTTATTATGGGGATGGACATTCACTCTTGATTTTGCCGAAAAAATTATGGATTTTTTTTATCAAACTAGAAGGACTCATACTTCCAACCTTTGATTGTGGTGTGATTTGATTTTTACTGGAACATTTTTTGCATGGTCCAAAGTAAAGCTACTATACCTTGGGATGGGGAAAATAAAATGGGGGATTTTTTTGAGAAAAACTCAAAAACAATACACGTTTACCGAACACGGCATTTTTTTAAAACTCACACTCATACATTTTTTTCCATTCGCACGTTTAACTCACTTTTTATCATACCATTCTTTGTGTTTCATTTTTTTGTCAGACACTGTTTTCCAAATTGTTTTCTGTTTTCACAATCACCGAGCATTTGCGAGCACTGAAATCTTGGGGAAAATCACCAGTATTTTTGCACTTTTTCAGACTCAAAGACCTGCTGTTTTGTACACCATTTTTGCGGGAAAAAAGTAATTTTCTGTCAATTACTTAAAATTATTTTAAAGTAAGCGTTGTATCACCATTAAGGCTTGATGAGAACAAAATATAATTAATGTACATAGGGATTGCAAATTATTCTTAAAATACTTTAATTATTTACTTGATTTTTTGCTTGCTGTGAAAGATACCGCTAGTATAGGAAAGACAAAGTTGTTGTTGGTTTGTAATTTTACTTTCGAAAGATCGGAAAAGTTGCTTTTTGTTTGTTTACATTTTGCTTGAGAAAGAGCTTAGCAGTTAGCTGTATTTTTTGATACTTAATAAGAGAAATAAAACATCACAGATTGTTCATTTTTCGTGGGGTTCTCAGAGTAGACTCACTAGCAGAGATTTGACACTAGAGCCACTATAAGCCAATTTAATCGTATTTAGAGCTTCCAGATTGGATTGTTTCCGTGTTGGTAGGTTCAGATTTTGGCGATTTCGTGAGATGTTTCGGCTCATTCTGGTAAGATCACAGTGGAAACACTACAGGTGTTGGTGTTGATAATTTCCACTCACTTTTGATTTGATTCGATGCACGCACTATTTTTTAGTTCACTTATTTTTATTCACAATGACATCCCAACAGGCTGGTAAATTCCAAGGAACAGCTGACCACTTTTTCCTGCAAAAAGAGAAACCAAAAACTGGTTAAAATGGTTAAAATATGGTTATGGCATCAGCTGCTAGAGGACTCTTGAATTGAAAAATTGTTAGTACATTACATAGACTCCATAATGACAGCCACTTGTTAAAATAGAAAATAATTCCTGCTTGGTCACCCCTTTTTTAGTGTCATGGACAGCAAAGCCGTAGGTTTGATTAAAGCTTGAAAGGTTTTCTTTTGAAATTTGCTACTAACCTATCTCTTTTAGATGTGTGTTTGCTTTAACACGAGCATCTAAAAGTGTCTGGTCAGTAGAGGGGGATTTTTCCAACTTCTGAAGTAGCTTTTCAACCGGGGTGAGTCGGCAAAATTTCGGGCATTTTCAAGCTTACAAAAGTTACAAAAGACCAGCAGCAGTGTGGGTTTTTTAACAGATGCGAGCAAGTCCACCCAAATCCGATAGTTTCCCAGTTTAAAAAAGGGGTGGAAAATTTCAGCTGTTTGTTTTCTTTTTTCACTTTTTTGTTGTGTCAACAACAAGTCTAATTTTGAGTGACTTGTCTTCTCCTCACCTTGATGTATGTTTAGGACGATTTTTTGCGTCTCAGACTCCTCGCGAGCATTTGCTCAGAGATGATGACAGATTGCGATGGGAGGTCTGAGGCCAAAAAAAGTGGACAAAACTGGTGCAAAGGTAAGGCCAATTTTGAAGGGTGTGTTGTCTTGTCAACGCTGTTTAGCTCCCGGGAAAAACTTCATCTGAAAAGCAAAAACAAGAATGATTTTAGTGATTTGGAAAGCTTTTTTAACGCTTCAGTCACAACAATGGTTCTACGCGGTCGCCTCAGCTTCACATCACAGAGAGAGAAAATCTGCTGCTGACTCTGTGAGAGAAGGGAAAGTTTCTAGATATTTTAGCGCTAACAGCGGCCATTTTCCTGGGGGAAAAACAGTACATGCAGACCGATTTTGCTCTCGTTTTCTTTCTACGATCAGTATTTTCACTGAAAACGTAACAGCAATATATCAAAGTCTAGCCCCTTTTACACGTAAGTTGTATGTCACGGCTTTGTAGTTTCTCCGCCAAAAATGTCCGATATTTTTTAGCTCAGGCTTCAACTAAACTATTCACTTAATTGTCAAGAAGTTGTTGTTTTAATATTAGCTATGTAATTTTTTTATTAGAAAGCAGTTATGGAGAGCATTTGAAAAAAAGTTTTTTTTTCTCTAGAATAATTGCGGACAGAAATTTTATTTTTGTTCCCGGTTTTGATTTTTACTGCAACTTAACTAACTTCGTCCGGTCAAGTCCGAATCGTAAAAATCGAAAGAAAAAGTTTTTGTACTCTTTTTTCGGGAAAACGAAAATTATCTGTATTTATGCTCCAATTTTTTTGAAACCTTGCATTCTCAAAAATTATACTAGAGTCTGAACTGAAAAAGTGCCACAAGTTTTTAAGCTTTAAAAATGAAAACTGTAAAACTGAAAACCAATCGCACAGTTGGTTGCAGTTTTTCGTTGTCTGTCTATGTATTTTTGCAAAGATTTATGCCTTCAAATCCACAGAAACGTGACACTTTTGCGTTGCAAAAATATGCCAGTTTTTCGCGACCCCACAAAAACAAATAAAGTCTGCGAAAATTGAGGTGGTTGGAAAAGCAAAATGCAAGTCTGAATGTATTCTTTTTTGCACAAACCATTTTCCGTAAGAGAGGGGGAAATTTTTGGTGACATGCAAGCCTGCCATTAAACTGAGGGGTCGACACTTTGTTGCTTTCAGCAAATAAGCAGCAACTGGTAACTTGAACATGAACGATTTTCCCCCTACAAGAGCTTTTTTCTGATCGTGCAAAAATTGCCACTTTTGTCAACCCTAAAAAAAAGTACAGTTAAAATGTTTGTTTACCAAAGTACGACTACTTTATGAATGGTGGTCTGGGGTCTGATTAAACTTTAATGAGACAATACGGTCCTGCCATAAATTTCCCAATTTTACGAGCGTTTGCCTAATGTCAAAACTACTTTTTTCTAGAATATGTTTATAAACAAACTTACCTTGGATTGCCATTGTTCTTGTGCGAGGAAATTGTCAGACACAAAACCAAGTAGAGTTGCAGGCTAAAAAATATTTGTTTTGGTTTTACGCTATAAGTTCTGACATGTTTTGGAGTTTTCAGGGCTCAAAAATCTAGATTTTTGGCCACTATTTTTTCGCTTAGACCCTGTCCTTTTCACAGAAAAAAACTGTAGATGTTAGGCAAGGACGACGTTTCACTGGATGGTAAGTATTGGTCTAGCGATTTGTCCCCGCGCCCTCGGGCAGAAATCTGCCCGAGGGCTGGGGACAGTGCGTGCTCAAAACTGAACGAATTTCAGTCTTGTTTCTCTGTTTTCTCAGACCAGAGGTCTACACTGGACTGAATCGGTCGGGAGAGAATTGCTCCCAAAAACTCTCGCCGAGCGGTAGAGCAGGAGGTTATTTTTTTCAAGCACTTGCATGTATGTGATACATGACGCATGCTCAGATCGTCCTACCAAACGGCGGATTACGGAGCGAAACCCGGTTAGAGTGAAGCTTGAAGTGAGTGAGAGAGGGGCTAGAGCTCGCGCTCAGCAGCTGCCAAAATTTCGTGAAAATACACGTGCTATCGTGAGCTTGACAGAAGTCCGCAACGGCGAGGCTCTCCCTCACTCCCCGCTTAAAACTCTCTTTTATATAGTTTTATCTATCTATATGACATATAGAAATGACGCAGTAAACTTACCATATGCGTCTAGATTCTACGTAAGGACATTAAAGGCATGGTGTAATTGTAAAAACAAAGAAAATTGGGTCGAGTTTCCAATCGAAAAGAATTTTGAAATGCGATACACTTTTTTGCTGTTCAATCTCTTATTAAAAGCTTTAGTTACCTGGATCGCCTAATTGCCTGTAAGTTACTTATATAGTATTACAGATGAAAACACTCGTGAAATTGAGATAAAATTGTGAGTCATGATTGTAACTTACCTACTTTACTTTGTTGGAAATCTAATACTGGCCCTCTCAAAAAAGAGGCTTCCGTTCGAGTGTGCTCTCTTTGTTCTGGAAAATATTACTTAATCGAATAATATTTAATAGGCTCTCGTTACTTTATCATACTTTGAGATAAGGCAGAAGCAAAAACTCTCAAAGAAATTTCACCTTGCTCTATGCTAAATATTTTGTTTGTTGGCACAAACAAG
>JAAUYL010078832.1_pt1 | contig 11029 bp, 10 predicted proteins | sample 7278011 | NCBI WGS metagenome assembly JAAUYL01 (sample SAMN14350225, study PRJNA611818) | marine sediment metagenome | isolation source: surface marine sediment (1.8m) | place: French Polynesia: Moorea | collected 2018-08 | reverse complement strand
TCCTCGTCTACGATCCCTATGATCAGTACCTCCCCTTCGCCATCGAGAGCTTCAAGTTGCCATCGGCCTGCGCCTGCTTTAACGGTGCCTACGCCGAGCCTCCCCACAAATAAATCCTCACCTCACCTCCTCCTCCGCCTCCGTCCCACTCCTAATGCCCCGCCCCCCTCCTACAGGATCTAGTTTGTCAAGGCCGACCACGCCCACCCACCTATCGCTTCGCGGGAGTGACCTCAACGCCGGTTGTCATATGTTGCCACATCAAATAACAAATATCGCCAAAGAAGCATATATAATCCTACAGTTCCGTTCCAAAGAAAAAAGAGAAGATGGCTTCGACAATTGTGTGATTTTCCCTCTCTTCCAGAGGTCACTCGTGACGTTTTGATTGGAGTGTTCGTGTAAAAATACGTGCCATCATGAAAATAATCTGCCTTTGACAGGCAATCCTGGATTCCAAAACTTATCCCCCTCCTTCGCCTCCGAAAAAACCAAGACCAAGAAGAGCTCGTCTCAAGCATTGGCAAGAAAACCCACCAAAAAAATCTCGCTTGATATTAATTCTGTTGAAAACACTTGCCCCCGCTTAGAACCTATTTATTAAACTATTTATTTAATTGTTTCCTCCAGCTTCTAAATTGCAACGACACCATGTGATTTATACTAAAAATGTCAAGAAATGAGAAGGATAAACTCGCAGCAACTCGCACCACAAAAATGGCAAAATATATCATATTTCCAAAAAATACACCCTCTAAATCAGGAAATCTTTTTCTTGCGTCTCCCGTACTTTTAAAAAACCACAAGAGGTAGTGGCGGTTATTGGTTTTAACACAATCTTCAGGTAGCCAAGAATTATATAACGTTGTTCAAGATGATGCAATCCTTAAGATTCTATGGACTGTTGCCATCAAAAAATCGGGTTTCGATTCAGAAGTCACACCTACGCTTGCAATTTGCTAGAATAAGAATAATTTTTACAAAATCGATCGGGCTCGAGCCATAAAAATATAACATGTTAACATGGCGCAACGACGAGCAAGGCCTCTTTTTTAAAGTTTCCGCATTCAGATCACAAAAAAATCTCTCCCTTCGCTTCGTTTGTTTGTTGTAATTTCAAAAAAATGCATCCAGTCAGGCTTGAAAACGCAAATGTCTCACCGAGAGCATAGATCTGGCAAATTACAATTATTGCTGTTGTGTGCGGCCACTGGCTACTAATTTGTGTATAATTTTTTGTCGGTAACAACAGTAAAAACGATAAAAATGTTGCAAACTCTATAAAAATACTGTTGTTTTGTTTAGGATTCATGAAAATTGCAAGTATGTTCACCGAGGATTTTTGCCTTACAATTCTAAACTAATATTCGTCTAAATAAATTAGTAGTTGCCGCCCGCAATTGTTTGTCAACAAAATGTCCCAAAATGTTGACCACATATTTAATTGCGAGACGGCATTTTCAAGTCTAGACAAAAGTCCAAAAAAATATGGATAACCGTTAATTAATCACGAACGAGAGCAAAAATTATGTATTATTGTCACACAGTACACAGCCTTGAAATTATTGATCTAATGAGGCTTGACAGAAAAATGCAATTTTGGAAATGAATATTGGTTCCTGATTTGCTTTTTTTGCATTCCGAAAAAACGAGAAACTTTTAAACGCATTTTGTGCGTCAATCATTTTGGTAATTCTGATTATTCATCTCTAGCCACATTTGTAGGAAATGGTAAAATAAAATTCCGTGTAACAAACAATTAACAAAACTAAATGTAATTTTTTGAAGCCTCACAAACTTGTTAAATATTAAGATCACAATAACCAAATGGGCAAAAGTTTTATTGCTGCAGTTAATGGTCAAATGACACCTGCTCAAAGGAAAAACAATTGAACATTTTGCGAAAATTGACTCTGTTTTCTATGCTTTCAAAACTTTAATCCCACCCGTTCTAAATTGCCGGTTGTAAACTTCAATCACCTCATTGAAACAAAACAAAGATAAGTTAACCTAAAACCCCTCCCAAAACTGAATAGCCATGGGCTCAAAAATGAATCCTGCTGGTGACAAAAATGTCACGACCCTGACCTCTGATAATTTGCTGAGACTTTGTGTAATTTTAATAAGGCGAGACAAGAACACAGAATAGGAACTTACGGGCTTATTGTTAAACCACCTAAAAATAAGGAACAACACAATTGGTTTAGTATTTAGAATGCGTCGATCCTACTCAACGACCCAGTGGCTCTATATAGAAGGGCTTGGCACGTTATGGGGGTACTTGATTAAGTTCGACATAATCGCGTCGCCTACGAGCATAACCGATTTTGAAATGCCAAATTCCTTCCTCTTTGGAAGGAACCGAGAATAAATGTAGATATTTATAAACAAGTTCAGATTACCACCACAATATAGTAAATACCAGGAAAAGTAGGGTCTCGCTCTCGCAGACAAGAGAAATTAATTGGGTTTTATTGCACTTAAAGCAATTACGAATCATCTGTACCATAGCTTAGCATAGCGGCATTTTCCCTCTATCCATTAATGGCTGCATGAGTCTCTATCGCCTTACAATATCAGACATTCCATCGTGCCCAAAAAGCAAGCATGTACATGTGTGGGCTAGCCAGCTTCTGGTCACTCATGTGAAGATAGACGTCCAAAGTTTCACGCATGCTCTAGCCATGATCACGCTGCGCTCGGCGAAAGCCGGCTCGGGTTGAAAAGCATCAAATTGTTTCGTCAAATAAAAGCCAGCCGATCTTTGTCTCGTCACACGCACACCCTCTATCAGGTAGGTATCCAAGGTATTGTAAAATTAGCCTGCTGACAATAAAAATAGAATCTCCTTTCCTTTGCTGGTATATAATTTATTATGGGCTGTTCTATGCATTTTATTGTTATTATTAAAATATCAAAGTAACACTTCTAAAACAACTAATTTCAAGGGCGGCATATGAAAAATAGGAAGATTTTTTAATGGCAAAACCACAACTATATTTTCACTTCCCCCTTTTAACTATTTAGACAAATATGCAATTTCACATAAAAACCTGAGAGTTTTGAAATAAAATCGGCGAAATGTGTGTGGTCCCAAACTTGTAAGAATACATGGAACAACCTTTTGTGCCCAAAGCAAAGCCGTGTTTATAATGCACAGCACAGGAAGGCAATCGAATGTCATAAAACTCAATTTAATTTTATTGTTTCGCTCCGCTCGGCGGGCCCTTTTGCCTCCGCCCGCCGACAAGACTTGGTCTTTTGGTTGGAAAAAAATGAAAACCAAAAGCTGCTAATAACTAAAATATTTCAGCTTTTCATTCATTCAGACAATTAATTTGAGCATCTTTTTTTCCTTTGACCGGCACGCGGCTCAGCTCCTTATCGCTTTCGGCGCGGCGTCTTTAAAAAAATGCCGCTATTTGACCGGCGCGGCTGCCAGTCTCCATTTTTTTATCTTTTGCAAATTTGGAAAAGACAAGATAAGATAAAAAATGTTTACAAAGATATTTGAATGAAAACAATTGCTGCCGTTTTTTATCCTGGTCCAAAAGTGCGCCAACGGTTTGTTTTGGTCCCTGGGGAATCTTGCTCAGGAAACGCTAACTTGTTCCGATCTTAATCTTTGTTCAAAAATAACTATTTATATGCTTCTAAACAAGGCGTGATCTGGCAGGACAATGCTGACAGATTTGACTTGAAAACAAACAGGCAGTTAACTGACCCCCCTAAGCCAAATGTCAAATGATAAACGCATTAAGTTGTTAACCATCTTTTGTAAACAAACAGCAATGTTTTGGTTGTGCGTGGGAATTTCCATTAAGCTTTTAAAATGCATTTATGTCTTGTCACTTCTGTACGGTTTTATGGTCAGAAGAAGAGTATGACAGTTTTAAGACTTGTCCTCCAGGCTGCAATTTGCGCTACTACAAACCTCTACTCACTTCTGTTTAAGGCAATAAAAAACGGCCTGCTTTGTTGAATGTTTACCTTCCATATCTTTTTTCTACTTTTTCATATATTTTGAAGTTTATTTTAGAATTGCTATTTGAACTGGAAGTGCTTTGATATCCACATTATTTGCTTGAAACATTAAGCATTGGCTATGCTTTCCTTAAAAGATTTTTGCCCAAATCTTATTTAGACCCAAGATTTGTAAGCAAAAGAAGCAGTAGCATTTTGTATACCCCAAGTGTATTTGAGATTTATTAAAGAAACTTGGGAGGGCAAGAACAGGGGTCATAAAATCACGGTAAAAGGTCTCGTCGCGCACTCGCCAGCAGACCTTTTTCAGTTGTTTTAGTAAAAACAAACAAATCTGCTTCTGTGTTTCAAAATGGCATGGCGAGGGTCGTCCGCCATTCCCGCTTTTCCATGAAATCTCTCAGTTGATTTTTTGGTCATCTTCTTCAAAGAATCCCACAGGCCCCGCCTATTTTACGAAGGAAAACTGAGAGCTGGACGCACGCCGGTCAGCGGCTGAGCTGAGATATCTCAGTTTTCCCGACTTTTCCGCTCTCAGTTCACAAACAGCTTTCAGACGAAGTGAACCCAGTTTTGTTTTCTTTTTGAATTTTTTGACATTTCTTGAACAAAATGCCCAAAATGGCGGCGACAGGACGGGGGCAAGACTACTTCGCTCCCGAGGCTGGCGACATCAAAGCCGATCTCGAAGAGGCCGATTTGTGGAGCAAATTCCACGAGCTCACCAACGAGATGATTGTGACGAAAAATGGCCGCCGAATGTTTCCCGTCATCAAGGTAAGAAATCTGATCAAAATTTGACGTTGAATCGAATTGAAAAATTAAACTTTTCAGCTCAAAATGAGCGGCCTCGAGCCGACGGCTTTCTACTCGCTTCTTCTGGAGTTTCGACAGATTGACCAGACCCGGTGGAAATACATCAATGGCGACTGGCTAGCAGGTAAGATTTGCCAAAGTTAAACCAAAAACTTTTAAGCAAATTGCGGTTGATTTCAGGAGGAAAAGCTGAGCCAGCTCCACAAAACCCGATCTATGAGCATCCAGACTCGCCGAATTACGGCAGCCATTGGGCAAGGGAGCCCGTCAACTTTGCCAAAGTGAAGTTGTCGAACAAGAGCTCGTGCAAAGACAAGATCATGTTGAACAGTCTCCACAAATACGAGCCGAGGCTGCACATCATCAAAGTCGACCAAGGCGATCGAAAAGGCAGAATCGTGCGGACGTTTCCCTTCCCGCTCACTCAGTTCATCGCCGTCACCGCTTATCAAAACGAGGACGTCACTGCACTGAAAATAAGGTAGGAAATCGATGGTTTTGTTTTCTCGCAACGTCAAAAATGACAGTTTCCAATTTTTGATTCAGGTTCAATCCTTTCGCCAAAGCTTTCCTCGACACGCGGGACCGACCGCAACCGCAATCGTTACCTTCTCCAGCTCTGCGTAGCCTCAGTTTGACCTCGACTGCTTCGAGTCAAGGATCGGCGGCAACTGTTCAGGCGATCCAAACTCAGGCTCAGGTTCAGCAATTCCATCAGCACCAACAGCAAAATGTCGTCGGACAACACGGGTACAACTTTTACGGCAGCAACGGCCAGCAGTTGCCGTTCGTCAAGGAGGAGGACGAGGCTGTCGCTGCCGTGGCGGCCTCCGCGGCCTCGTACATTCCTAACCATTGGCCTCAAGATTTGACGGCAACAATGCACCACGGAGGCTACATGGATTATTATCATCATGGTGCCGCCGCTGCTGCCGGTCACCAATTTGCAGCCGCCGGCGGTTTTCAGAGCGATCAGTTTCACCACCATCAACAGCTGCAAACTCATGAAAATACCGGAAGTCCATCGCCCACGTGTTCGGCCTCGCCGGGAAGCAACTCGCCGCCCCGGTATCACGACGTGAACCTCGGGTTCAACTTTGCCGCCGCCGCGGCCGCTTCTTACTACGGCAACCAGCACTGCCACCAACTCTTCACTTCAGCCTCTCAGCCTCCAAACTGTGACATGACTGCTTACGCAACCACGACAACAGAGGCTTCTGTCAGCAGTGTCGGAGAGAACGGTACAATGGCTGCCATGGTGGCATTCCCGACTCCACCAAATGATTCTTTGACGAACTTTGCTCAGGTCGACATCAAGCCGGAGCCACCGGCCTCCGCTTCCGGTTTGCACAGCCCGGCCTCTCCCATCGACAACAACGACAACGGTGCAATAATAGTTCCCGAGGCCGCGGCGGCGACCTCGAACGATGGCGAGTGGATCGGCGAGTCACCGCCGACTCCGCCAAATGCAGTTGCAACTCCCGTTTCGTAAAAGAAAGTGACTGTGGTTGTGTACTTCTATCTGACCTGATCCAAGAATGCAAGCAAAAGTGTCACGTACAAAAATGAATTCACCACCTAATGTAAATTGTTTAATTAAGGATTATAATGACTTAAGTAGCTTCCATTATCTAAATATCAATCGAATTACTTGCCCGTAGACTGCAAGTATCCAAGTGCCAAATATTTACCTACTTATTAATATTTTATTGATTTATGATGATTATCTATATCTTGTCTTAAGAATGTAATTTGATTTAATACCTATGTGATTTCTTTATGTTTTGATCTTTTCATCTAATCTCGAATAAGACACACGACACAATTTTCGTATTGTGACATTCCACTTGTCCCTATCAAAGTTATTTGTGTACAACATTGTCAATGGATTTATTGTTCTTATTGAATTGGCACAAACAAAAATTGGAGGAATTTCTCCGCTTGATTGTCCTTGTTCAAACAAAGCCGGGCCTTTTTTTGTTACGAAAGAGGCTCGTCTCTCTGCATTCCAGAAGGCATGACGTTAATGAAGATCAAACTGGGCCGATTGGAATTTTTTAATGGTTTTCAAGAAATATCTACCTATTTGTTTCAATGTCAAAGTTACGTCACGAGAAGGCTGAAATTCCATGCTTCAAACCTTTTTCAGGTCATGACAATTGCATGTGGCTTTACATTTGTTTCCATGAGTTCAATGATAGGCATAGACAAGTGCCTGATCTGGTAATAGAAATATGCAAATTTCCTATAGAAGATACTCACGTGTGTCAAAGATTTTTCCCCTCAACACTCTGCAAACATGTGAAACATACCGCGAGGTGAAGGACTATTGTGCATCACTTTATCAGTGAATGTTATGAGCGTTTCACAATTAAGCGTAAAGCTTAAAGTCATTTGCTTATTGTCTTCAGGAGCGCAAGCACCTATAAAATAAGCAGAGCAAATAATTGACTGGTTGATGCACATTCTCTACTCTCCGTCTCCTAGGACCATCTACTTCTGGCATGGTTTCCGACAAGCTTTTAATACTCGTAAGCAAGCATAAATATCCTACATAGGATCAGTCACCTTTTCAAGTCTTTCCTTTCAATACTTGCAGACATTTTTGGTATGGACATCAAGGTTAGTGTCAGTGTCAGCGCATCCAAGACCAGTCTCAAATGAGGTTAAAGCTGAACATTGCTGCCATACATCCATTCACAGGAGTGCGCCAGTGATGGCCAAGCTTTACCCTCCAGGATCTGGACGGGATCGGAGAATGAAGCATAGCGAACATTATGAGCAAGTTATCAATAACATTCATTGTTCAAGTGTCGGCGATGACTTGAGCACGCATCGGTTGCCAATGTGCAGAAGGGGAAGGTGCAAGCAGAAAGTCATTCCCCTGGAAGCTCTCGTCTATCGTGATGAGGTCCTCACTGACGGTGACAACCCTGTGGAGCGAAGAATAATCGCTGTCAAAGACGGCTGCTCGTTCGAACCTTGAAAATCCAATTCAGGAAAAAAATATTCATTCAGCGGCAATTTTTCCTACTTGACCAGGTTTCGTACCGCCGATTAGGAAAAGGTTGCGTGATTCATACAGAAGAAAATTCCCAAAAAAGATATTATTGAGAAAAATAAAAGTTCCATCATTAATAGATATCATGATTCATTTTGTTTTATTTGCCGACTTTATTTTTGTCACAGTTGTGATTGAAAATAGAATTTAGATCAAACACATTAGCTTCATTGACGTCAGTAAGTGTTTAAAAGTTCGTTGAGGACTTGAGATGCGCTTCATAATGGGGGTGCATCTTATTACGAAAAGGAAAAAATAAATGAAACTCAGATAATTTATTTGCAGACAATGATTCAAAAGAAAAATTGTTTTAATTTACTTTTGCTACTGACGCACATCAGTTACCTTAATTTAGATTATTACAAGATTGCTGAAAATAATATTTGTGGACTTTTTGCAAACCGTTCTCTGTTCTGGTCATTGACAGTTGACACACATACCAAAATGACCACCAAAATACATATCCTTACATGCAGGCGGAAAGGTACATATTTTAATGTATTTTTCGGCGGGAAAAAATGGAAACACAGGAAGGAAGCGGAACGCAACGACGAAAGCCCTGGAGAGAATAGAAAGCAGAAAGGGGCCAGGTATGGCTTTGTCGTTTGTTGGACACAAAGTAAAGTGGTATTACAGCACGACCGCGTGTTGTTTGTAAATATAGCTTGTACGGAACCCCGTTTCGCTCATGACAAACTTTGGAGAGCAGGTATCACGAGAATGATTCCCCTATACAACAGTCACCAATGTCATGACCAGAAAGTAGTAGGAAGCCTTCACTCGGGGAAAACTGCTTGAGTCTGAGCTATGGCACGAAAAGTCTCTTAATGTCGGTTGTCTTAGTGATATCCCCAAGTAGTCACTTAAATAACCACTCGTGAAAAATATCGACCCAACGCTTCCAGAAAAGGAAAATGATTTTTAATCCAAGAATTGGTGATTTTTGGAAAAAAGAGACAAAATTAGGCGGTGCTCAGTTGCGTTTGTCTGTCCGCTTTGAATGATAATTTCGGCCGCGTTATGCAATCAGATTTGGGCCGGCACACAGTTCTTTAAGGATAATGACAAAAAAACAGCTAAAAATAATCCGCATCACAGCCATCTCTACTACTGATTGTGGCTGAGAAATGTTTCACAAATATTGAAAAATCGAAAGATAAGTCAATCTGCGTAAAAAATGTAAACAAAACAAAACAAAACAACGCAACGCAACGCAACTGTCAAAAATCAAATTTCAAAAGGACGACGATCACATTTTTTGAAAAGAATTTGGAAAAGTTTCTGTGACGAAGATTTTGCCGACAAGAAAGGCTCAACTGGCCGCGCAATAATTTGAGGCAGACGATGGGCTTTGTTTTGGAAGCCAATGCCCAAGAATTCGACATATCTTTGGTCCGTTCCAGAAAGCAACAATGACAACTCCTGTGTTTGGCTCTCTTCCTCACGGTAAGAAACTAGATTCAAGTTCATTCAACAGGCCAATATCTAATAAAAAAAAACAATTTTACAGCTGTGAGTGTTGTGGCTACAATCAAAGCTGAAGCCAAGAGTGAAGACTTTGCCGTCCAGTTGAAGTTTCCAGCGTCACAAATCTGTAAAGTCAGGTGAAGGTGTTTGGATTTTCCCAGACGTCAGCACCAAAATTGAAGTGAACAGCAACCATCCGTGACTTATGAATGAGACGAGTCTGCTGTTGTAAAGATGCGGATCTAACAGGGCCACAGGAGAATTCAAAAACCATGATCAAGTCAGTGAAGAAGCATAGCTTTCAATAGTGAAACGTTATAACATGACATGACTCTACCATGATCCACAATTGTCAGTCGTCACTACAAAAATTTTCACTGGCTCAAAAGGAAAAAGGAAAAAGTGTTCAACTTCCGTGATTATTTGTTAACAGTTGACTGAAATAAATGGTCTGATTTTATTAAATCAAACAGTCGTTGGCAGTGATTATTAGTATTGAGTCAGACACACTCTTAAAGCGCCGGTCACTAGACCTCCTCCAAAAATTTAAAACGTAAAGCTCGAACCTTGCAACAGCATGATTTTAAGTCAGGTTTGCCGCACTCTTTCTAGCTGCCTAGAAAGGTTTGCATTATAACAATTGGCAGAATTAAGAGCGAGCTGGCTTGGACTGTGTTTCCTGACTTTTAGTGATGCGATTTCACATATATTTCTTGAACTCTGCCGGACAAAAAGCTGCGCCCCAGCCCCCATTTACAAAAAGGCTACAGAACAGAATCAATCACAAGACCTGAATATGACCAATGTGAGTGGTATTGCCTCTGCCAGACTATTGCTCAAAGTGAATTGTGTACCTAAAGAGGTTAAAAAATCCAATCTAAGTCTAAATCCGAAATTTTCTGAAGTTTTCCATATTTATACTGAAATGACCAATTAGATTTTTTCCTAAAAATAATCAATGTTTGCCGACTAGTACATGGTCTTCCTTAGTATTTTTACATCCATTTTTGGACATTGAATGAGACTCTAGAATTCAAATTTTGGTTGTAAATCTAAATGTTTGGAATTTGAATTGTCCATCCAAATTTTAAGCTGGCCTTGCACTTGGAGTTAAGCTTATTTTTTTCTGGACTAAGCAATACTCTGACCACTTGCGACAGTTTTATCCATGCACAAGGTTGCCCTAAACAGATGTTTCACATTATGTTATTATCAGTTTGTTAATACCAAGATCAAAGGGCTTGGGAATTGGGTCCTTCCTCTGATTTGTAGTTTGAATCCTACCTGTGCCTGTCCTTCCAATTCTTTGTGTTGTCATGGATGTTTGCTGCAGGGTATTACTCAGGCAGACCTTTGGTCTATACATTTTTAAAGTATAGACTATACTATACCGATACTTCGCCAAAAAAGTATAGAATCGTCTATACTATACATTATTTTGACGGTATGGAATGGTCAATACTATACTTTTTTCTATACATTTTACTATATAAAGTTAAGTGGTTTTTGTCTTCGCCTCGTTGGTGTAATGGTCAGCGAGCCGCGCGAAATATGCGCGGTCCCGGGTTCGATTCCCGGTCGGAGACACCCAAAAATTTGCCGAAGGCTGCGATGCCTTCTTTACCCGACTGGGGGCGTTAGAACGCGGAGAGGCACGATGAGCTACTAAGCAATAGAGCGTGCGATGGTGTGCATTACCAC
>JAAUYL010076122.1_pt1 | contig 11033 bp, 8 predicted proteins | sample 7278011 | NCBI WGS metagenome assembly JAAUYL01 (sample SAMN14350225, study PRJNA611818) | marine sediment metagenome | isolation source: surface marine sediment (1.8m) | place: French Polynesia: Moorea | collected 2018-08 | reverse complement strand
GGCGAAAAAGATTCGTCCCTCAGGTTGCAGCAGTAAAAGGCCAGGAAAAGTCTCATCATCCGGGTGCTCTTTCGAGCGGGGTCGAAAGATGTCGGTGCCGGGCTTGCGCCCGAGGACGTGGAGCGCCGGTTTTTCCTCCTGGTACATTAAGCTCAGCAGTGATAGTAGGATAGCAATGACGATGCCTTGCAGGGTACCCACAAGCACAACACCGGCAAATGCAGCAACAGCCCACACAAATTCCATGCGGCGGATTCGCAGTATATCGGCAAACTCTTGCGGTTTGATCAAGCCAAAGGAATAGACGATCACCACCACAGCGAGGGTTGCCTGGGGCATCAGGCTAATCAGTGGCGCAAGGAAGATCAAAGTGAGCAAAGCGACTCCGGCCGTTACCAGCTGCGCCACCTGGGTGCGGGCACCGGCAAGCCGGTTTACCGCTGTCTGCGTGGTGCCGCCTCCAGCCGCCATGGCACCGAACAGACTGCCGCCGATGTTACTGATACCGGTTGCCAGAAGCTCCTGGTTGGCATTGGGTCGCGGTTCGCCACTAGCGGCAAATGCGCGTGCGGCCGCCGTGGTTTCGGTAAAGCTCATCAAAGCAATGCCGAGTGCACCGGGCCAAAGTTTGGCTAACAAAGCCAGATCCGGCAATACCAATGCCGGCAAGCCTTGGGGAATATGGCCCGCAGTTGCAACCCCCTGTTGCTCCAAGCCAAAATACGCCACGGCGGCAATGCCGATGGCTACAGCGACGATGGGTGCCGGCGCACGCGGGACGAAATGTTCCAGCCCAAGCAAAATCGCAAACATGACGGCGCTTAAGACCAGCGTGATTATAGAAGTCTCCGGTAAATGCTGAAGGATGGCAAGCAGGTTTTCCAGAAATGATCCCTTGTCGAAATGGATGCCCATCAGCTTTGGCAACTGGTCCGCCACAATAACAAGACCGATTCCCGCTTTGAATCCCACCAGCACCGACTCTGAAATGTAGTTGGCGACAAAGCCGATCCGCAAAACGGAGGCCAGCACAAGAAAGGCACCAACCAACAGCGCCAGTGTCGCGGAAGCGATTAGCAACGCGGCGGGCTCTCCGCCCGGAACGACTAATCCGATCTGAGCGCCTGCCAGAATTGCGATGGTCGTCGTGGTGCTCGTGCTTAGCGGCCGCGAAGTCCCGAGCGCAGCGTAAATTACCAGCGGCACAAAGGCGGTGTAGAGTCCTACCTGAACAGGCAGATTGGCGATCGTTGCATAAGCCATCGCCTTGGGGATGACCACGGCAGCGGCCGTCAATCCAGCGACCAAATCTGCTCGCCACCACATGCGCTGGTAAACGGGCAACCACTCTAACAAGGGTATTAACTTGTGCGTGATGACCAATCTCCTATTAATGGTGACTAGTAATTTCTCCTAATCAGTTAAGCCTTCAATTCTTACCGGCACTACCTTCAAAGCAGGCATGCGGGCATGGGGATCGATCGGCACCGCACTCATCAAGGCATTAAAATTCGGCCGGCTGTAATGAATCGGTGCAAACAGGTAACCCGATTGCATACTATCGCTGAAGCGCAGTTTAATTCTGACTGTACCATAAGGGCTGGTCAGACGTACCTCGGTACTGTCGGACAACCCCGCCGTCTCAGCATCGGCGGGATTGATATCCAGTAGTGCTTCCGGCTTTAATTTGTTTAACTTGGCGGCGCGGCGGCTCATTTCACCGGTGTTAAAGTGCTCCAGCAGCCGCCCGGTGATCAGCACGAATGGATATTCCTCGGTGGCTTCCATGAGCGTTTCCGGCGTTTTGACCGGAATGAACCGTGCCCGGCGGTCTTGAAAGGCAAAACCGTCTTCATACAGGCGGGGGGTGCCGGCATGAGACTCGTCATAGCAGGGCCAGAAAAGCCCCGGTGAATCTTTAAGACGCGCATAGGAAACACCATTAAACTCGGGCGCCACCTGACGGATTTCTTCCCAGATATCTTCCGCCGATCCGTATTGCCAAATTTGGCCCATAGCCTTGGCCATTTCTTGCACGATAAACCAATCCGGCCGGGCTTCGCCCGGAGGCGGCAACCCGCTGGCAGAATACTGGACTCGGCGGGCCGCATTGGTAAAGGTGCCGTCTTTTTCCCCCACAGCGGCGGCCGGGAAAACCACATGGGCGTAATGCATGGTATCCGTGGGAAAAATATCTTGAACAATCAGCAGATCCAAACGCTGCAGCATCCATTTTACAAAATTGGATTGCGGCTCGGAAACCACCGGATTTTCTCCGATGACATATAAAGCCCGTATTTTTCGTGAAGCGATATCATGCACCATTTCTGGGGCCGATAGACCGTATTCCGCGGGAACAGTGGCATTCCAGATGGCCCCCACATGGGTGCGCACCTCGGCATCCGCCACCGGCATGTGGCCCGGCAATTGATTGGGCAATGCGCCCATATCACAGGCCCCCTGGACATTGTTTTGCCCCCGCAGTGGGGCCAATCCACACCCGGGCCGACCGACATTGCCGGTTAGCAGCGCCAGATTGATCAGGGCACTAACATTATCGGTGCCATGCGCATGCTGGGTAAGGCCCATACCCCAGATAAAAATGGTCCGCTTGTCGTGAATCAGTTCAGCCGTTTTTTCCAAAATTTCCCGGCTGACACCGGCGCGCGCACAGGCAGCATCGATGTTAAAATTTTCAACTGATTGGCAAATGGCTTCAAAGCCGATGGTTTGTCGCCGGCAAAATTCCTTATTATGCCACCCGTTATCCAAAATAATTTTTCCCAGGGCCTTGATCCATAAAATATCCATGCCGGGTCTGACATTTATGTGTATACCGGCGTTTTTAATCAGATCAGTTTCCCGCGGATCGGCCAGAATCAAATTGATCTCACCTTTCCGGGCTCTTTTTCGGATCTGCATCCAGATGACCGGATGCGTAAAAGTGGTATGCGCACCCACCAGCAGGACCGTTTCCACGGCCTGATAGTCCTCCAGAAAGGTGGTGACACCGCCATAGCCCAGCTGACGCCGCAACGCGACCTCCGAGGGTGCATGTCAGAGCCGGGCGCAATTGTCCACGTGGTTGTTGCCGATGACCACTCGCTGAAATTTTTGGCTTAGATAGACCTCTTCATTTGTTATCTTGCCGCTGACAAGCATGCCGATGCTGTCGGCACCGTAGGTTTTAACAATGGCCTGCAGCTTATCGGATGCTGTGCCGATAGCTCGGTCCCAATCGGTGTTGACCAGTCTTCCATTTTCACGCAGCAACGGTTGGGTGAGACGATCGGGGTGATTATACAGATCGGTAACCGCGAATCCCTTAACACAGGCGTACCGCCCGTTGAGGTCAGGGTTACGCCCTGTGGCGCCGCACTTTTTAGGAACGCCATCTGCGTTCAATTCCAATTCAAGGTTGCAGCCCACCCCACAATAGGGACAGATAATAGGTATCGGCTGTTCCATTATTAAACCCTCCCATTTTCATGATATTGCCCGAAAGTTACTGACACGGCACAGTTAGGAAATGACTAGAAACCCTTTTAAAAATGACATTTGACTTGGATGTTGCGCGCAGAGGTATTTGCGTCTTTATGCTTTGCCAAAAATATCAATCGATGCCATTACAGCTAGAAAACTAATATCAAACGCTGGGTTGCGTACACCGGTCAATCAAGTATAGCAACGATTTGTAATAAATGCCGCTGTGTAAAGAAAGGCCAATCTCGCAGGTGCGGCTGTTGGAGTAGCCGGCCGTGCAGTCGGCGGCCAATGACGGCTTAAGATCCTGCAGGGCCGAGGCATTGAGCTCCGGGAAGCTGAAGCCCCGGTCACCGGCAAAAGCACAGCAGCCGACCCGATCCGGCGTAATGACTTTCTTGGCACACATGTTCGCAACCTTCTGCAGCTTGCCCTCCAAACCCATCTTGATCGAGCTGCAGGTAGCATGTAGGGCAATGGTTTCATTTGATTGCGTAAAGCGCAGACGATCCAGCACAAAATCATGAATAAATTCAATGGGGTCATAAATCTGGATCCAGTCACTGCCGTTCTGCCGTATCCGGTAAAGACAAGGGCTGGTGTCACATATAATGGGTCGTTCACCGCCGTCACTGGCAGCCATCAAGGCAGTCTCCAGTTCTCGCAGTTTACGGTTGGCCTGATCCGGTAGCCCTTTGCTTTCAAAGGGTGTACCACAGCACAATCGATCCAGATTTTCAGGTAAAACAACCTTATACCCAGCCTTGGCAAGAATCCGCGAAGTAATTTCATAAAGCGGCTGGCGGTCGGGATCGTCGGCAGCCGGCCCCATGGTGCGGGCCACGCAGCTGGGAAAATAGACGACAACAGGTCGCCCATTACCTTTTTCAAGTCCAGGTTGCGGGCGGGACACCCTTCGCGGCATGAAAGGATTCCAAAGCGGCAAGCGATTACCGCTAAGTTTGTGGGCCTGGTCGGCCAACCGTTGCATCTTTTCAGTTCCCAACAGCCTATGGGCGGCATCCATGGTTGCCAGCCCCAATCTCGTGACTGAGGATACTTTGTCGAAGTGGCCGGCCATCCAATTCGCAACCGATTGAATGTGGGAAGCTTGTAGATCAAGACTGCGCAGGTACTTGGTCAACTTACCGGTGTCAATATCCACCGGGCAGCTAACGGCACATAAACCATCTGCCGCACAGGTCTGCTCGCCCGGATAGCGATAGGCGTTTGTTAAATACTGAAGCCGGCCTTGATTTGCACCGTCTCGTTGCAGTCGTGATATTTCCCGCTGCAGGGCAATTCGTTGACGCGGGGTCAAGGTTAAATCCTTGGAGGGGCATGTCGCTTCGCAAAATCCACACTCGATACACTTGTCCACCAGTTGATTGGTTGCCGGCAGAGGTTTAAGGTGCTCCAGGTGAACGTGCGGATTCTCGTTGAGAATCACACCGGGATTGAGAATATTGTGCGGATCGAAAATCGCCTTGATCTTTTGCATCAGTTCATACGCTTCCCGACCCCACTCCATTTCCACAAACGGCGCCATATTGCGACCGGTACCATGCTCGGCTTTCAACGACCCATCATAACGTTTTACTACCAGGTCGCACACGTCCTGCATAAAATTTTGATACCGTTTGACTTCTTTCTGTGAGGCAAAATCCTGGGTGAAGACAAAGTGTAGATTACCCTCCAGGGCATGACCGAATATAATGGCTTCGTGATAATGATGGCGCTTGAATAGATCTTGAAGATCGAGGGCCGCCTCGGCCAAACGATCAAAGGGAAAAGCCACATCTTCGATGACCACGGTGGTACCCACGGCGCGTACTGCACCCACAGCTGGAAACAGGCCCTTGCGAATATTCCAGAGCCGGTTAAACGCATCCGGATCGTCTGTAAAGGAAAATGGGCGTTCGGTAGCAAGGGCCGCCAGGGCCTTGTGTACGCCATCGATGGACTCAGTGAGTTCTACCTTTGTTGCTGCGCGTACCTCCACCAACAATGCGGTGACTTTTTCAGGCAGCGATTTGAGATAGTCCGGCATGCCCGCTTTATCCTGAACCGATCGCAAAGAAGCGCGATCCATCAACTCAGCAGCCGCCACCTCTAGTGCCCGCAATATGGGAATCGCCCGACAGGCGGTGTTAACATCCGGAAACATCATCAGAGCGCTGGCTTTGTGCGGATGCTCGATCACCGTATCGTAAGTAATTTCAGCGATAAACCCCAGGGTCCCTTCAGATCCGATCATCAGATGATTGATAATGTCAAAGGGGTTCGTATAATCCACCAGGGCATTCAGACTGTAACCGGTGGTGTTTTTAATTTTAAATTTATGGCGGATACGTTCACGCAGGGATTCATTGGCCTGGGTTTTTACGGCAAGCTCTTGCAGAGCGTCTATTATCTCGGGATGACTTCGGCGAAAAGCTTCACGGCTGTTGGTGTCGCCGGTATTGAGCAGTGTGCCGTCAGCTAAAATGGTTCGCATGCTGCTAACGGTCCGGTAGCTGTTTTCAGCGGTACCGCAACACATGCCACTGGCGTTGTTGGCCGCAATACCACCGATCATGGCAGCGTTAATGGAAGCCGGGTCCGGTCCGATCTTACGGCCGTAGCTTGCCAGATAGCGGTTGGCGTGACCTCCGATCACGCCGGGCTGGAGACGTATTTTTGATCCGTTATCCTCGATGGAATAATGGTTCCATGATCCCCCGGCAATCAACAGGATCGAATCCGTGACTGCCTGTCCTGAAAGACTGGTACCGGCGGCACGAAAAGTAACCGGCAGTTTGAAGCGATGAGCGGCCTGCAGGGCAATTGATACCTCGTTTTCAGAATCGGCCTGGATGGCAAGGCGCGGAATTAGACGGTAAAAGCTGGCATCGGTCCCCAATGCCAGTGTTTGTAGGGGATCATCGAAGATACGGTCAGTAGCGATAACTTGCGATATCTGCTGCTTGAACTCTATATACGGGTCACCTGTCATCGTGCCTCAGCAAAAATAAAATGGACTCTTGCGAGTGTATCAAACAGAAAACCAAAATTAATGAGTAAATGTCAACCAGGAACGTGTGATAAAGTGGTATTCCTTGTTGAAATTAGACAAGCAAAGATAAGGTTTTCGAAAATCGATTGCAACCACTTAACGTCTAATTCTTTTCAATTCAAATTTAAAACGGCCACCACACTGGAAGTAACCATCCGACCACTGCCATGCTGACTCACCCTTGCCGATGCTATCATTTTCAAAAACGATATCGACCATTTCATTTACGTAACCAGCATCTTCCACATAGGATCCATTTACATGGACGTTGCGCGGACGTTTGGGATTGATGACTCCTTTGTAGGGTCTCTGAACCACATTTTCCATGATGGTGATATCGTTGCCATCTTGAATAATGGTGAGCTTGTAATCGCCCGGTTCGGCCTTGCCAATGTTTTTACACCACGAAACGGACTCGGAAACAGTTCCCAACCAGGTACCGTTGTAGTCCTGAGCCAAAACACTTGATGTCAATGCATGCAACAAAAGTCCGCATAATAAAATGCAGAACACTTTCATTGATTCTTTCCTTTCCAATTAAAAGGGTGGCCGACAACTAATTATCGTTAAAGCACTACCCACCGGGCTCCTGTGCACGACTCGGCGGCAGCGGCAATCGCTTTACTTTCCAGAAAAAAAGGATCATTGCTACAATAGCGGTAGCAATTCCCACACTGGTTGATAGCGCCATTGATAAGCTAAACCCGATGCCTGAATTGGCAATGAAGCTAGCCACAACCACTGTCATAAAAACGGCCGGTGCGGTGGCGACCCAATGAAATTTGTTTTTTTGTGCCAGATAGACCGCCGCCGTCCAAAGCATTACGGTCGCCAGTGTTTGATTGGCCCACCCAAAATAGCGCCAAATGAGTCCAAAGTCGGAAAGTGAGATCAGAAATCCCACGGCAAAAAGGGGCACTGCAATGGTGAGCCGTTTGATGTTTTCTTTTTGAGAGAGTTTGAAAATGTCGGCGATGATCTACCGCGCGCTGCGAAAGGCCGTATCACCAGATGTGATGGGCAATATCACCACACCGATGATTGCCAGAAGTCCGCCGAAATTGCCCAACAGAGTAGTGGACACCTTTTTGACCACTAGACCCGGTCCACCCTCAGCCAGAACTTTATTCAACATTTCCGGAGTGTGGAAAAAGGAAATGGCCAAGGTGGCCCAAATCAGGGCAATGATGCCCTCGGCGATCATTGACCCATAAAAAACGCTCCGGCCGTATTTCTCATTAGGCAGACAGCGAGCCATCATCGGTGATTGAGTCGCATGAAAACCGCTCACCGCCCCGCAGGCAATCGTTATAAACATCAGAGGCCATAGGGGAAGGTTCTGAGGATTTAAGTTTTCGAATGTTTTCTGGGGATAAAATTCGTATCCTTTAACCATCAGCATGGCCATTGTACCGACGGCCATGAAAATCAGCACCGCACCGAAAAACGGGTAGATGCGACCGATAATCTTGTCCACAGGCAGGATGGTTGCCATGAAATAATAAGCGATGATGATGCCGATGAGCAGCTTGAGATCGAGGCCGGTCATGCTCTGCAAAAGGGCTGCCGGGCCTAGAAAAAAAACGACCCCGACCAGGATGAGCAAAATAACGGAAAAACCACGCATAAATTGCTTGAAACCGTTACCAAGATTGTAGCCCACGACATCTGGAACACTCTCACCATTGTGGCGCAGCGACAGCATACCGGAAAAGTAATCATGCACCGCACCGGCAAAAATACAGCCAAAAACAATCCAGATAAGTGCCACTGGCCCATATAGCGCGCCCAGAATTGGGCCATAAATCGGACCTAACCCGGCAATGTTAAGCAACTGGATTAAAAATATTTTCCAGGGTGGCAGCCTAATGTAATCCACCCCGTCTTCCATCGTTTCAGCTGGGGTTTTACGTGCCGGGTCCGCACCAAACATTCGATCGATGATCTTGCTATACACGAGAAAACCCAAAACGAGCATTCCCACGCTTGCAAAAAATAGCATCATTATGGATTCCTTGTTATTTCAGAAATGCTTGCAATATTTATCAACGCAATCGTCATATGTATCATTCCCGTTTTTAATTGTTGGAACCGGCATAGACAATTTCAATGGGCAGCCTGACTCACTGGTCTTGCGCGCCTTTTCCTTACAATCTAGATTGTTTCCTGATCCGGAATCACATGGACAAGCAGATAACCTGAATCTTAAAATATAGTGCCGGTTATCAGTATTTCTCAGGAATATGCCTGAAATCGGCGATCGAAGCTTGATCGTCATATTGGCCCTTCATGCTGCGCTTGCCAAGCGCGACCTTTTCCCGGGACAATTCTTTGTACGGAATCAGGCTCAGGAGATGCGAAATGCAATTGAGTCGGGCGCGCTTCTTATTGTCTGCCCGCACGATGTACCAGGGCGCCCACCCGGTGCTGGTGGCAGCCAGCATGTCGTCCCGCGCACGGGAGTAATCAAACCAGCGTTTGAAAGATTCCACATCCATGGGGCTCAGCTTCCAAATCTTGCGCGGATCATCGATGCGTGCCTGAAACCGGCGCTCCTGCTCTTCCATACTGATGTCAAACCAGTATTTGATTAGCTGGATACCCGATTCAACCATCCATTTTTCAAACATCGGTGCTTGTATGAGAAAACGCTCGTACTCCTCCTTGGTGCAAAACTTCATAACACGCTCGACGCCGGCACGGTTGTACCAACTACGATCAAATAGTACGATCTCCCCACCTGCTGGAAAGCGTTGGATATAGCGCTGCGCATACATCTGGGTTTTCTGCCGTTCGGAGGGTGCCGGCAGGGCCTCCAGCCGAAACACACGGGGACTAACCCGCTCGGTAATGCGCTTAATGACGCCCCCTTTGCCGGCGGCATCACGTCCCTCGAAGATAACAATGATTTTAGGCTTATTGGCTTTGACCCATCCCTGCAATTTGACCAACTCGGCATGCAGTTTAAATAGTTCCGCCTCATACTCTTTTTTGGAAAGCTTCGCCTTGTGATCATTTTTCACCATGTCATTTTTTCGCTCGGATTTTTTCTTGGCCATGGCAGCTTCTCCTCGTTTGGTGGGGTTTTCGAATGATTTGCTCTGTGAAAATATAAAATCTGGGATGTAATTGGCAACAACATTACAAGATCATCGCGCTGATGTCGCATGCGGGCAATGTTTCACGTCTTTGCAAGCCCGACTAATATACGAATATTGATGGAAGTATATAAAGCTGTAAAATAAGGAAGCTCTTAATCAAAAGCAAATGAAAAATTTATTTTGAAATGCGATTAGCATTATGACCAAGGACTAACCGTTCTTAATTTCCTCTGAGTACAACTTCAGACCGGTAATTTGTGACTTTCTTGAGCAATTTGGGCAAAGAGTCTCTGCCAGATACCCAGGCATCAGGTGCATCTATTGTATGGCAGGATGGATTTGGCTGCACGGGCGTTACTTAACCCGTGATTGCCAAATAAAGCTCAAGTGCTTTCGAGTCCCTGCGTCAATTGGGTTGAAATGATTATTTTTGTGTATAATATGAGGAAAATAATCAGCAATTTGAAGTATAATATATTAAAATGAATGCGAACATAATCTATAAAGCGGTTTTTGCTCTATTTCTATATGTCTTTTGTTGCCCTTTGGGAGCATCTGCTGGTTCTACGATCTATGCGGATAAAGTTCTTGTCATTAAGTCTGAGCGGAAAATGTATCTGATTAAAAATCATAAAATATTTAAAGAATATGTCATCATGTTGGGTAAAAATCCAATCGGACACAAACAGGAAAAAGGCGATGACCGCACACCGGAAGGGCACTATGTGCTCAAAGGACGGAATCCCGAAAGCAGATTCCATCGTTCTATCCACATTTCTTATCCCAATGCCACTGATCAAATAATGGCCCGTAACCGGGGAGTTGACCCTGGCCAGTATATTGCCATTCATGGTTTGCCCGAAAAATCCAAAGAAGCCGCGTGGGACTACATTGAAAGGGATTGGACGGATGGATGCATTGCGGTAACGAATCCAGAAATTGAAGAAATTTGGGGGTTGGTTAAAGAAGGCACACCCATCGAAATCAGACCATAGTAATTCATTGTTCCTTCAGAGACCGTCCTATAGAATTGGGTTCAGTACCAGGGGCCTCTTTCTAATCTTAAACACGCCATTTAATTCCTCCAAAATCTTGGCATCACGTCTGTACACATCTTCTCTAAAAAAGACCGCCTCCTTTTGCGCATCGATCCAGACCGTCAAATACAAAAGGAGTATTGTTTGGGGATCGGGGAGGTGAATTCGAATGGTACGACCGCTTGAAATATATTCCTGGAGTAGTTCAATGCTCCAATGCTTGCGATCGTCTAACACCAATTCGGCAAGCTTGAGGGGATTTTCAATCCGAATGCAACCGGCACTGAGGGCCCGCCAGGGAGATTCGAATTCATCCTGCTCAGGGGTATCGTGCAGATATATATAAAAGGGATTAGG
>JAAUYL010084007.1_pt1 | contig 11039 bp, 4 predicted proteins | sample 7278011 | NCBI WGS metagenome assembly JAAUYL01 (sample SAMN14350225, study PRJNA611818) | marine sediment metagenome | isolation source: surface marine sediment (1.8m) | place: French Polynesia: Moorea | collected 2018-08 | reverse complement strand
TGGTGTTGCAGAGGATGTCATTGAAGCTCTAGATGAAGCAAAAGATGTTGCTGATGGTGAGCAGAAGGATGACGAAGATGAGGAGTGGGAGGAAGAGGAGGAGGAGGAAGAAGTAGAGGAGGGTGCTGGCGAGGAAGAAGGTGATTGGGAATGGGAATACTACAGCAACAGCAACGAGGAGGAGGCTGCTGAGGCCGTCACAGAGGCTGCTGCCGACGCAACGGAAGACCTCCTCTCCAAAATCGAGGACGATGAGCCGGTCAAACCTGTTGCTGTGAAAAAGGAGAGCGTTCAGGAGAAGATGCCCTGGATCCTGCAGGGCCTCAAGCAGGTGGTTCCCAGGGTGCCCAGGAAAACAGACAGTGATTACGTGAAATACGAAGATTCCGAAGACGAGGAGGACGAGTATGGTGGCGCAGGCCAAGAGGAGGAGCCTGGCATGAACTTTGGCCTCTCCACGACGAGTCTTCTTGGAACCTCTGACAAGGACAAAGGATACCGTGAATGGCTGGAAGAGTCTGCCCAACTACACGAGGGCGCCCACCTTCACCTTCAGGCTGAAATGGAGGCCGAGGAGGACCTGATCCAGGGTGTCACTTCCGGAGGTGGCCAAGTTTCCAAGGATGACAACAAAACGGCCTCTACAACCGCGGGGAGCAAGGACCTTCTCGAAGCAAAGGCCACGAAGGCTGTGAGGCTGGTCGAAAAGATCCGCAACAGTGAGGACATGGACCTCAAGCGGGTGCTATTCTCTCTCAAGACGTTCTTCCAGTCGGACAAGGACCTCGTCTACGAGTTCGTCAAGGAGGGCGGCCTCGTCACCCTGATTGACCTCGGCGAGGACGAGGAGGCACAATTGCAGAACCTCATCCTCCGGGCTCTCGGACAGATCATGCTCTACGTCGACGGCATGAACGGCGTCATGGAGAACACCAAGGCCGTCCAATTCCTCTACCGGTTGGTGTTGGCCTCCAATCCGCTCGTCTGCAAGACTGCCATCAAGCTGCTACTGGTGTTTGTCGAGTACACGGAGAACAACTGCATCCTGCTGATCAAGGCGATCAACACGGTCGACAAGGAGTTGGGCGTGATCCCGTGGAGTAACATCATCACCACCGTGGCCAACGGAAACAAGGACAGCAGCAAGAGGTCGGCTATTGACGCAGAGCTCGCCATGTATGCGCTGACCCTGGTCAATAAGTGCCTCTATGGTATCCCGGATCAGGACACCTTCTACGACCAGACTGACTACATGGAGGAGTTGAACATGAGCAGCATCATCGACAGCCTCGTTCTCCTGGACGATGCGGAGGGCATGGATTCGGGACTGATGCAACAGGTCCAGCTGTACAACGTCGCCCTGAAACAGGAGGACGGCGAGCCCGTGACGGAGCATGAGATCTCCTATCTGGACGAGGACGCCACCGAGACGGGCCTCCGCTCGACGCTCAGGTCCAAGCCCGACCCAAAGAAAAAGAGGCCGAGCAACAAGCATTTCCACGAGCGCAAGTCGCTGCGCTACAAGACACGAATGTTGGCGGACGGCGAGGTCGACAGCCAGGGTGACATGGCCGGCATTAGTATTAGAGACCTCGAGATGATACTCGGCCGCCACGGCCTCCCCACGTCGAGGTCGGGCGATCGATTGAACGCTATGCAACTCAACGGGTTCTTGGACAAAGCTAGAGGCGTTTTTGTTGCCAAGCTGTCCAAGGGCGAGGATGAGGAGCAGGAAGAGGATGAGGCTGATGAGGACCAAGATGGCGAAGGTGGCGAAGATGCTCCATTCCAGAGGGAGGGGCAGTCGAAGTGGGACGAAATCGTTGCTAGCATGCAACGACCATTAGTGATTGGAGACCTCGATTTCACCGACCTCGTGGGTGCCGAGGACGATGAGGACAACGCTGAGGCGTCAAAACAAAACTCTGTTGATGAGAACGGCATTCCTTTGCCGCCGCCAATTCCACCTCCTGCCCCGCCCCCTGCCCCGCCTTCACTTGGCCGTGAATCTTCCGTCCCTCCGGCTCCGCCTCCAGCACCACCCAGCCTTATGAACGGCAATGGTAATGCCGATGAGGACAAGGAAGACAAGTGGGAGAAGTTGGGCAAAAAGTCCAAGAAGACCGCCAAGCTCTTCTGGAAAGAGATCCGGAACTCTCAGGCATTCCATGCACCACCCGTCAATGGCGGATCATCTGATACCATCTGGGATGGCATGGAGCCGGCAGACGTCGACACGGCCATGATTGAGTACCTGTTTGAGAACCGCGGCAAAGAGGTCGCCAACACCAAGGACTCGAAGACGGCGAGCATCAACAGCGCCAGAGAGATCATAGTCCTTGACCATAAGCGGTCGAATGCCATCAACATCGGCATGACAAAGCTTCCGCCCCCGAGGGTGATCAAGTCGGCAGTGATGAAAATGGACTCGGCCATCATGAATCGCGAGGGCGTCGAGAAGCTATTGACCATGTTGCCAACCGAGGAGGAGACGCTTCGCATCACTGAGGCTCAAGAGGCTCAACCAGACATTCCATTGGGAACGGCCGAGCAGTTCTTGCAGACCCTGAGCACGATCAGTTGTCTCGAGGCCAGACTGAGGCTCTGGTCATTTAAGATGGAATTCGAGGCCATCGAGAAGGAGGTTTGCGAGCCATTCATGGACCTGAAGATGGGCCTCGGCACCCTTAAGGGCAACGCCACATTCAAGACAATCCTCAACGTTCTTCTCACCTTTGGCAACTTTCTCAATGGTTCGAGTTGCAAAGGGTTCCAGTTGGACTACCTTGAAAAGGTCCCGGAAGTGAAGGACACGGTGCACAAGCATTCACTGTTGTACCACATGACCTACTGGGTGTTGGAGACCTATCCGGCCTCGAGCGACCTCTACTCGGAAATCGGACCTCTGACTCGTGTGTCGAGGACGGACTTTGGCGAGCTTGAGCGCACGCTGAAACGCATGGAGGCCGAGTGTAAGAACGCCTGGGATTACTTGCGCATTATCAAGAGGCACGACCTCAAGCACGCCGAACAGCTGGCCGCCCAGCAGATGAAGGCAAATGCCGAGGCCGGAGGTGATGGCGCCGGTCAACAAGCTACTGCCGCCGTGCCGGTGTTTGACCCGCAAGAAGCGGCCAGAAACAAGATGGCCGACTTCCTCGTGGACGCGGCCGAGCGGATCATCATCATGACCAGGGTGCAGAAGAAGATCACGAGACGATATGTTGAATTTCTACTGTGGATGGGCATTCCGGTCCATTTCCACAACGACTATCCCGTCCACAAGACCTGCAAGATCCTGTCCGAGTTCGCCCTGGAATATAGGACAACCAGGGAGAGAGTGATTCAGACAATCGAGAAGAAGAAGGCAGCTCGCGAGCGAAAGAAGAGGGAGAAGAAGGCGGCGCAGCTGGCCATTGCCCTCGCCGAGGCCAAAGCTCGTCAAAAAGAGGCCGCTGCGGCAGCGGCCAACGGCGAGGCCGGAAGTAGCGGCAAAACCGGAAACGGCGAAGCAGCCTCGGAGACCGCCGCCACTTCCCGGGAAGGATCCCGTCTCTCGCGTGAAGAGGTCGAAGACAGCCAATTGAAACTGCTCCTCGGTCAGGACATTGACATCACGGAGAACGGTACGCTGCGCCGGAAGAAGAAGCACCATCACCACCACCATCATCGGCATCATCACCGGAAGCACAAGCACGCTAATCCGGATGCGGAAACAGGAGCTGTGGAGGACGGGGCAGCCGCTGCCTCTTCTGAGGCCGGAGCCAATGGCAACATTAAATCCGAGGCCGTTAGAGGTCAAACTGTGGAATTGACGCCGGAAGAGGCCCAACGGAAGTTCGAGGAGAAGGAGCACCGCCGGAAGTCTCGACGCCATCGCCAATCCTTGATGGACGGTGGTACCTTGCCAATCACGGAGGATACGTTCAAGAGTCTGACGACCAACGAAATGGAACGCGGGCTCCTGGAAACCCTGATGGCAACTTCAGATTCGTCCACTCTCAAACGGAACAAAGAGCGCCGAAAGTCGGTCAAGGAGCGAAAATCCGGCTCGTCTCGAAACAGCCATGAAATCAAGCGATCTCGAACTCGCGAGAACAACGTCTACAATGCCGAAGCAGCTGACAATAATGAATAACACAGCCAAAGATAAACTTTTGCCAAAACTAAAGATCTACTTATCTAAGTTACTTGCTTATGGTTCACCAAAGTGATATTGTCATATCCATTTTATACAAGCAAAACTAAAATGTTAACAACACATGACTACGTACACATGGACACGTTGATTATCAAAATAATTCCAAAGACAAATATTGCAAGAGTTTAATACAGTTAACCAGAAAACAAATCATATGTTATACAGTACTTTGAATATTGTCACAAATGTACATGATCCATACGCTATTCAAGGGAAACAATAAAGAACATTTCAGGAAAATCTAAGTAACTCTTCGTCACCATGCATTTATTGATCAAGCCAATTATGGCCATTTTGGTAGAAAAGTGTGAAAACCTTTTAACTAAAAAAATATGAGAGCCATGCTCCTCAATGCAAAAGGGTGTAATTTGTTGTGAAGTTGTCGGTAAGTGAGAAATTCATGTTCAAGATTGCTGCCCTCCGGTCGGACTCTGATCATAGGGATTTTTACACAATCCCAATTTGCTCTATGAAACACAAATGGAGAGGGATGTTTTACCGTGAAGAAAGAAAAATTTGGCCACATTTTCGATGAATAACACGTTATAGCGTGTTAAACAATGTCGACATCGAGTAGGGCCCAATAACTCTTTTCTGAACATGAGGTACATACTTAAGTAGATGTAGATGTTGTTAGCAAAAAAGGGTTCATTCAAACGTCCAGAGCTGGCCTGTAATTTAAATTTTAGGCCTAGAACCGATTTCGGTGAGATGAGGCTTGTGTGAAGTCCGATTGCTTTTTTGCACGGCTCTGAAACAAAAAGAACACGAACCATCATTAATATTTCTTGCGTTTAATCACGAGAGGAGAGAAGGCGTCAAGTGAACAGGGTGTTGCAGGTTAAATCCCAAAACTGCTCTCCTAATCGAAAAATAATTTGTCCGGTTGTGTACAAATATTTAGAAGGTAAGTATCTCATTATCGAATATTACAAGTTATCATATAGTGTCACGTTTGACCTAGAACAAAAATGGATAAATACCACTGTCAAAAATTTGCAATGCTGCATATTTTGACGTGCATTTAAAATGCATCCGCCTACTTTTAAAATTGGGAGGAAATAGATATCAGAGGAGCAAGGTCCTTATCAAGCAAATATTTTGTATTTGAAGCGGAAATATTCAAATTTTTGTCCAGCATAAAGCTTGGTCAGAGCTTAGATCAAAATAACATTTGAAACGATAAAAGAAACAACTTATTCGAAACACCCTGTTTTGGCCGTGTTGAACTTTTTAATAGGCACCTCACGGGCCCAATTGCATACTGGACAGCCACGCTATTTTCTCATTTTTTGTCCCTTTCGCCGATCAATTACCACAAAAACTTGATGCGGTGTACATACAATAATTTCTCTCTGTCTGTTTCAAGCCTAAAGTTTCTCTTCCAAATATGGTCTGCAATTGAGATTCAATTACCGGTACGCAAAAATTGCCAGCATATCGAGCAATGTTTCAATGAAGGGCGTACATATTATCTAGCTAGATATTAAGTTAAATAAGAAAGATGTGGTAAGTAATTTGCTAAAAAGCAAACGAGCCACCATGGAGAAGGCGAAATTAGGAGACGGGAGCATATTTTTATCAGCTTTTAATCTCCAGCTATCTACGTATTTTTTAAGCTCCACAATGGAATATTCAGGGCACTGCCACTACCTCAGCCACACAGATATCTACACAGATACGATTCTATTAGCTCTGCCTGAGCTAAATATATGAAAAGATAAGAGATTCCCCTTAGCCCAGAGGCCGGCGAACCTTTAAAGTGGTCAACCCAAAACATGCGGCAGTGTAAATATAAGTGGGTTTGGGTTTCGGGCGAAATTGGAAGGGGGCTTCACTTAATAAAAGTATTCATATTTTCGCCAGGGGAATCCCCCCAGGTCATTTGCTCAATCCCCTCCCTTGCTGGTGTCCTAGTCATCTCTCAATCTCTAATCCTGTAGTACCTCTTGTAGTCAATAAGAATTATTGAGACACATCCGGAAACAGTTCTCAATCAAATGTCTTTGGCACCCAAGAAACAAGTAAAGTATCCTCAAGGTGTAGGAATGCTGCACTGAATCATACCCTACCTTGCTAAGAATAATTTGTAACTTTTACTCTCGTTATGATTTTCAGCATGTACAATACAACAGTTAATCGTTATCAGCTGCGTTTTTACGCCTGAACATCTATGTATGAATATCGGAAACGTACGCAATATGTCGTTTTCTTTGACTTGTTGCTTTGTAACACTTGTATCTAAGGTGAAAAGAGGCTCCCTCTTACGTAACAATCCTGTGAGTACACAGTCTAGCTCAACGCTAGCTTAAAATTCAGCTGGAAACTGTAGTCCGATTTTAGCGTTCGAAACAGACCAAGTACGTGACAATGGAACTCGGAACCATCACCGTTGGACTTTTTGTCCTTGGATTAGCCTTATTCTGGAAGTATATGACAAGAAACCGTGGCGTCGTCGAGTCCTTTGGATTGCCCATGGTGAAACCATTCCTTTGTTTTGGCAGTCCTCCGTTTGCCTTCAACAAAATTGTCTACCATGAGTACCTGGCGAGCCAATGCAGGAAGCTCGGCAAGACCTGGGCCAGATATGACGGTGTCGCCCCCTGCATTGTCTCTATTGACCCAGACTTCATCAAAGAGGTCCTTGTGAAGCAGTTCGACAACTTTACTGATGTCTTTGACGCCCACACGAAACCAGAGCAGACCACCCTGGACATATCTCGTGGAGAAGAGTGGAGAGCCCTGAGAAAGATGCTGAGTCCTGTGTTTACAACTGGCAAGATGAAGGGAATGCTGGAGCCAATGGAGCAGTTGGCAGACAGGACCATTGACCACATTGGTGAGATGGTCAAGAAGAACCCGGTCTTGGACTTGAAGCCTGTCATCCAGGGCTTCACTCTTGACACCATATCGAGGTGTGCCTTTGGCATTGACACCAATGTGTACAAGGGAGAGAACAGTGACTTCGCTGACAATGCTGCTGCCGTCTTTAATGCCTTTGCAGCAGACAACTGGATCGGTGTGCTCTTTTTCAACCTGATGGCCCACTTCCCTGGTAGCCTCAAGTACATCAGCATTTGGCCAAAGGAGGCCGAAAAGATACGTGTTATGACCCATGACATCATGGAAGAGCGGGACAAAACCAATGCTTACTTTGGGGACTTCATCGACAAGTTGAGGGATGAAAGGAGCAAGCTTGAAGCCCCTGTAACAAGGGGTATGCTGGATGCCCAGGGCATTGTGTTCCTCACTGCTGGATTTGAGACAACCGCCAATACGATTGGACACCTCCTCTACAACTTGGCAAGGAACCCTGAAGTTCAAGAGACTGTTGTCAATGAAATCAACCAAGTCCTGGAAGATCACTCCACCATCAACCATGAGACTATCAAGGACATGCACTACTTGGAAGCCACCATTGAGGAGAGCCTGAGGCTGTGTCCTCCAATCACCGAGCATGACAGGCAATGCACTCGTGACACTGTTGTAAATGGAATCAAGATCCCGGCTGGAACCAGGATGCAGTTTCCGACCTATGCTGCTCACTTTGACGAAGACTTCTTTCCCGAACCGACCCAGTTCAGACCCGAGCGCTTTTTGAAGGAGAACGCCGACCAGATCATCCCCTACACCTGGAGGCCGTTTGGGGGCGGCAACAGAGTTTGCATTGGCCAGCGGTTTGCCATCATTGAGATCAAGATTTTCATGGCCAAGATGCTCAGCAAGTTCAAGGTCGTGGCCACCCCTGAGACTGTCATCAAGTACAAGCCCGGAGACCTCTTCCTCCTCTACTACCCCAAGTTGATTGTGAAGCTGGAGAACCGAGAATAATAAATAAGAACCTACGTAAATAGTAGATATGTTGAAGAATCAAAATGCTTACTTTTTTCCTTAGCTCCAACATTTCTGCAGAACGAACGCAAAGTATCTGATAAGCCTCAAAATAGATATGATAGAATTTCAAGCGTCAAAAAATGCCCTGCAGCCAAGATCAGTTCGTGCAAAGATGAAATTTATTTTGAGCTTCAGATGAGAATGATAAATCTTCGTAAACCTGCGGATAAACTATTGAATTACTCTGTCCAAAGATGCCTCAAATACAATTTTAATTGCTATCCATCCACTGAAAAATAAACTCTGTATTTGCTATTTTCAATTCAGTTTCCTATTTCGCCCCGTTTAAAATTCCTGGTATTGCATTAAAATCCGGTCATTACATAGCCGTCGTCACATGAATTTTAGTATTTATGTATAAACAATTTTCTGCCAGACCTTTGATAATTCTACATGATTTAGGACTTAGGCTTTCCTCCTTGCATGGACATGATAAGCGTCGCGTCGACCATTATGAGCCCATTGAGCAGCTGAATTGTGTATCGCTTTGAGTCCTGCCTTTGGTTATGCTATGCAGATTATATTGCAGAAATATACCACAAACAGGGCACGGATCCTCTTCAGGTGAGATGGTAGTTGAGGAGAAAATCTATGCAACCACGTCGATTCCCAGCCTGAATTTCAGGCTATCCTACCTTCCTCGACGTAAAAATGTATGTAAATGCTCCCAAAAAGCGGAGAAAATTCCAACACGCTATTATGTTGCCTTTTCACCCTCATTGAATTCGTTCGCACAGGGCGAAATTCACCGATTTTTGTGGCAACTTTCAGATATATATAGAAACAGAGTGATCTTTTCTGCAATGGCAACTAACCGTACAGTAACTAATGCCAATTGACCGAAACGAGTCATCAATCTATGGTACTTGCTACTTACCATATTGAGTGTTTCCAATAACACGCATCTTCCTAGCTCTACGTATCGATTTGCTCAAATATTTTGCATCCCCGTTATCTACTCAGTGTCGTAAGGATTAAATAAGTTTTTGCCCCACAATATGATATTTAACACTTCAGTGAAAAAATCGGTCACTTCACTTGAGCAAACCGAACCGTTGTCACAAAGGAGTCGTAAAGTATTTGCTCAATTTTGTACAACAACATCAATACTCCTTGAATGTGAATGGTCTTATGTACCTACCCAAGTACTTACTCGTAAATATCACGGGGCGAAATTTCTAGGGGTATTTTGTGGAGATAACGATCAAGTATTGCGCACTACCTAGCGTACCTTCTACATATTTCAAAGTCAAACAGCACTTATTTGTGCACCTTCGAGCCGTTCAGACCCGTTTCCTGAGACGAGGCAATGAAAGGATTTTCTCTTCTCTCTAGACAGTTTTGTAGGAGAAGGGTTAACTCGAGTGCCATTGCGATTGACGAGTAACAAAACATCCTCCCTCCCGAGGAGTCCCGAGTGAACAAACTGTCAAAATCTGATCTGGAATTGAAGTGGCTCACTGCCTTCTCTTGTAGATCCATTTGGTTAGAAGCTGGACAACTCAGCCGAGTATTTTTCATTTTTTCAGATTCCCTTGTTACATTTTCCCCAAAAAGAGCAACTTCCTGCCAACGATTGTCAACGCCAGAAATGCAGCGAAAAGCTTCTAACTGGATTTTTTTAAAAAAAATCTCTTTCAAATATGAAGAAATTATAGCACAATGACGTAAGCATAGCTATTCGGGACTGAAAATTGATTTGGAGTCTCTTTGTTATTTGTTGTTTTTTTCTGCAGCATTCATGGATATTTTTCCCGTTCCGTCAATTTACTTATGGGCCATTTAACTTCTCTTGCACGTACCAGAGTATAGCAGCTCGACTTGATCGAACTATGGACTTCGACATTTTGATCAATGGTGACATTAAGATCGCTGAAAATAATCAAAAGAGAGCTTTCATTAATTTTTTGCCTGATGCCAGAAGGTTTTTATAGTTTTGTGTTCTACCGAGAATTTGTTTTTTGTTATTTTTCCTGGGATATTGATTTTTTCTCTTCTCACAAATCAACTTGCAAAAGTGTTTTTGATCACCGTGCTCTGTAAATTCCACCTATTATTGTTGCAAGTCAAAGTACAATTGACGGGAAAATTACCTCCTGTGTATATTGAGAGCTCTACTGTCCATTAAAATTATTTCGTCTCTTGCTGTTGAACAATCCCTTGGAGATGGGGATTAAACTTTCACCAACAATAACGCGGAGAGACAGGTCGATAGAATCAAAGGTATGAGACGAGAGTGACGGCTGTGCTCTTTTTGCAATAAATCCGCTGATCTTTTGGAAGTTTTCCCATCGATGAAAAAGTGGCTCTATGGCTACGGTGGCATATGCAGGATGGCGGGCTAACATATCGTCCCTTACCTGAGCGAGCAATGACATGAAATACTGCTGGGGAGGCAATTAACCATTATTGCTATTTGCTATTGATTTACAGATTTATTGATTTTTTATTATTGTTGGCATTTTAAAAAGTTAAAAAATCCATCTGTTTTTGATGACGAACAAAGCAAACTTAATTCAAGTCAATTTTCATTCAGTTGCATTAAACTTACAGGGGGAAGGAACGCACTCTGCTTTTGGCTTTTGTCACTTTTTTTCCAACAGCTAAAATTGAGCCACAGCGCCATCTGCCGCGATTGCGAGAAAGCAGCTGTGCTCGGTTGAGACGAGATCTCTTGGCATGTACAGACGATTCAATTTAACAATTTTAATGGAAAACCATGAACTACACCTACACAAAAAGCTTCTATTCTATTGCATACTTTTTCAAATGTTGACTTCCAGGAAATGTAAAAAAGGAGGATTCTTAGTTGGAATCGTCTCTATGGCTTTTTGGCATTTACATGTGCTGAACAGCTACTTTAGAACTTTTAACATTTGGTGGTGTTGCTCAATAGAACCTGGAAAAAGGGGTGACACTGAAGCTAATTTTTTACCCTGATCAT
>JAAUYL010071664.1_pt1 | contig 11040 bp, 3 predicted proteins | sample 7278011 | NCBI WGS metagenome assembly JAAUYL01 (sample SAMN14350225, study PRJNA611818) | marine sediment metagenome | isolation source: surface marine sediment (1.8m) | place: French Polynesia: Moorea | collected 2018-08 | reverse complement strand
TGATTGTTTGTTGTCTTGAACTTCCTTATTAACCAAGTGAGAGTTGGATCTTCTCCGTTCAGGAGAAGTGCTCTGAAGACGCTTCTCCTTGTCAGAGACCCTCATTTTGATTTCTGCCGGGTCGAGTCTCTTGGGCTGCTTTTTTAAAACAATCACCGGTGGAATTGTTTCGGCAATGTTTTCGTGCGAAAGCCTCTTTTGCATCATGGATGGCTTGGGAGAAGTTATGGGTTTCTCAATCTTCATGGATTCACTTCGCTTCAGGTCATTGTTTCCAGTTTTAGCTCCCATTTTTGGCTGGGCAGCCAGTCGTTCAATGAAAGTTGGTTCTTTGTTGGCAGGCAACTGTTTGTTGTTGCCTTCCTTCATATGGACTGGAGTTGGAGGAACAGGAATGTCAGGAACTTCACCCCTTGCCAATCTTCGCTCCATGTCACCAGCACAAATCTCCTTCCTGGTCATGATTTCCATGGCAAAGATGGTTGGATTGGTTCTGGTGATGTTGGAAAAGTGCTTGGACCTGTCCTTTTTCGTCTCGACTCTCTTGAGCGCCTCGCTCATCAGCTTCTGCTGAAGTCTTTGCTGGGGAGTAGTTTTCTTCTGCTTCTGCTCCTCACTCTCCATGCCACTGTCAGTGACACTCTTGGACGTGGTTTCATCTTGGCTCTCGGCAATCATTGGTTGTTGCAGCATTGGATTTGGTGACAATGCTGACATCTGCTGTGGAAGATTGGGCTGGGAGAAGCTGGATTTCAATGGCATCCCTCTTGGTTTTGGAGACAACATTGGACTTCTCTGCGCTGACAATGATTGTCCAGGAGGCAATGTCTGGCTGTTTGATGCTACTGGTGGAATCAGTGATTGTGTTTGAGCTGGGGATGAGATGCTGTTCTTGTTGGACTGGGTGACCACCATGTTGTCAGCCACAATAGGCGATTTCATGGTGTTGTATTGCAGTGGTTCACTGAGGAGTTGTGAACGTCGATTAAACTCAACAATTGGTTGTGGTACAAGATTCTGGGCTTGATCCAGTGTTGGAGACATGGGAGATGTAACCTAAAAATACATTTGAGCATCAGCAAAAAACCATTGACAAGAAAATAACGTACCTGTTTTGCAGTTTGATGCTGCGGCAATGTCAATGGTTGCGGCTCTGGAGGAAGACTCTTTACGATCGGTACTTCCGTCTTGGCCAAGGCAGATTTAGTTGGAGACTCTTCGCTGACTTCCGCTCTTGTCATATCCGGATTGGCTGGATCAGGGATAGGCTGGGTCTCTTCCAGCATGACGGGAGGTTTCATGTCAATGATTTGTGGCTTTAACAGTAAGTGATCAGGAACTGAGGTCCTATTGTGGGCGTTGGACTTTGATGGTGGTTGTGGTGACCTCTTCATTCCATTGTTGTTAGTAGACTGAGCTACAGGTCTAACTTCAATGATGGAGTCTGATTTCCTGATAACATTGGCGTGTCCATTTCCAAGAGCTTGTTGTTGAGGCTGCAAAGAGCTCTGGAGTTGATAGTTGCCCATTGGTGGTTGCTGTGGTGGAACATAGATAGGCGTGGGTCCAATTTGAAGTCCTCTCTCGATGGCTTGAGGAGGTTGTTGGACTTGAGCAGACTGAGCTTTTGGTTTCTGGATTATTCCAACTGGTTTCTGGGTAATCTGGGGAGGACTCTGGATTTGCATAGGATCCCAAGAATCTTTGTGACCACCTTTGCCATGCCATTTGGGTTTTGACCTCAAGTAAGCTTGATATTCCTCTTCTGTTTCACTTGTCGAGTAGGTTGCAATCTTCTGCTTGCCCCTTCTCCTGTTGTTGTCAACGCTGGGCAAGTTGCATTCCTTCATATCTGGCTCAGTGTCAGTGGTTGAAAATGGCGGTCTGGCTGGTTTCTTGAGCTCCCTGACTTTGCCATGCATTGGCGGTCTCATCTCCCTGCCATCCTTCATGAAATATCTTGAATCCAGCATGCTGCCATTGTGCAGGGGATAGTTTTGTCTAACAGACTCGGCTGCCGAAGATTCATTGCCACTCTTCTGTTTACTGGCAAAGTTGTTTGGATCAAACAGGTTCTCATTGCTGGCATAGGGCTTGAAAGCACTACCAGGTCCACCAATTCTGGGAGAAGGAGGAGAATTGGGAGAACTGCCTCCACTCTTGTTATTGCCATAGACCTGGGGGACTTCGAGGAAGTTGGCCGCAGCACCGGAACTGGAAGTAGCAGTTGCACCGGAAGTTGCCAGTGAGAATGGCTGTGGACTGAGATTGAGATTCAGTGAGTCTCTTCTAGTAGGAACATTGGGTGTGGTGTTCATTTCGTTTTGACCATTGTTAGAAATGGCACTGTCGACTGGCAATGGAGGTATGGGTGGTGGGGAAGGATTTGTGCAGGAAGATGACAATGACCTTGGTTCCAGAGACATTTGTGATTGCAGAGAAAGACTGTCCGGAGTCGTGATCAGATTGGTGGACGTTCTCATGCTCTCTGGCGATGTCACAACTCCTGGCTTGGTGAAGGACTTGGATTCTGAAAAGATGGCGCTGATCTCCTCCTGAGCCTGGACATTTTGCTTTTCCGAATAGGTCAAGTAGGGAGTGACTGGCTCCCAAGGGAGGTTGTTTATAGTTGTCTCAATAGTCCTGACTGTCTTTGGCACCAGGGTGGTTTGCTGTTTGACTTCAACTTTGCATTCATAGCCAGCATCCTCATCCAGAGTGTCTGATCCAGATCCAGATCCAGAATACTCCTCGTCGTCCAACAGCTCCTCTTCTCCATCTTCACCTTCCATTATTCCAGCTTCAACATTGATGACTGGTTCAACAATATCATGGATTTGAGGGGATTGCTGGAACTTGACAGTGGGAGCTGGTTCATTGGTAGATGAAGAGGAAGAATCTTTGTCCAAGAACATGTCACTGCTGAGAAGATCTCCTCCAGACTCAATGATGTTGCTAGCTGTCATGAGCTCCTTGGAAATCTGTTCTTGTCTCTTTCGAATAGCTTCCTCCTGCTCCTTTAATGCCTTTTGCTCTTCACGGAGTTGAAGTTGTCGTTCACGTTCCTGTTGCAACTGGTCCTCCCGAATCCGGATCATTTCTTCCTGCTTCTCCAGAAGCTGTTTTTCTTGCCGGACCTGGTGCAACCTCTCCTGTTGTCTTTTGCGAATCAGTTGCTCTTGCTTAGCCAAGTTCAGCCTCTCGGCCTCGATCTGGTGTAGCATGTCTTCCTGTCTTGAAATCAGCATTTCCTCCTGTTGGATGAGTTTCAATTTCTCCTGCCTGATCTTCGACTCCTCCTGCCGATGCTCTTGTCGCAGACGCTCTTGCTGTTGAAGCCGTTCTTGCAGCACTTTTTCCTGCGTGCTCATGTTGTCCGTTTTAGGATCGAATAACACCCGCTGACCTTCGTTCAGGGCGACATTTCTGGCCTCCATTTCGAGACGCTGTTTGTTGTATTCAGCGTTTTTCTCGGCCTGCAACTTTTCCTGTCTTCGCCTTTCTTCTTCAATGTGCAACTGTTCAAGTCTGATCTGTTCTTCCTGCCTCCTACGCTCCTCTTCCAGATGACGCTGCTCCTCTTGGATTTGCTGCAATCGTTGGAACTCCAACTTGCGGATTTCCTCACGATCTTTTTCTTGCCTCAACTGTTCTTCTCTCAGCTTTTGAAGCTTCTCCTGCTCCTCTTTGACCTGACTCTCTCTAAGCTCCTGCTCCTTCTGCATCTCCTCAAACGATTTGATCTGTTCCAACTGGTTTTCAGGAGTCCTAAGGGACAGCTTGGCCTCCATTGGCGGTGGAGGAGTGCCTTGTCTTGGAACAGGTTTGACTGGACTGGCTCTTTGTTGGATCACAGGATCAGGCATTGTTGGAACAGCAACTTCCGGTTCCGACCTTGATGGAACAATCTCAACTGGAGGACTGGGCTGCTGGACGTGTTTTGGCGATGGACTCAGCTTCACTTGTTCCTGCTCTTTCTTGTCAATCTGTCCCTTCTCCTCAGGCAAACTCTGATTACTTCCGGTCAAACTGGAACTGGCAGTTCCACCAGGAGCCATCATTGTCTGCTGTGGTTGTTGCAATAGAGTCTGAGGCTGAGGTCGAGGTTGGAACAATGGAATGACAGTTGGATTTGGATTGTTCCGTTGTTCATTTTCGATCTTAAATCTCTCTTGCTTCAAACGTTCCTCCTCCTTGATGAGATCCTCCTTTCTCTGCTTTTCCTTGGCGTACATGCTGGCCAGCCTGTAGTGCTCAGCTCTCACCATGGACTGCTCCTTTGTTTTCCTGACTTTGTTGATAATGCTCATGTATTCCTGGTAATCCATGTCTCCGCCCTTGGAACCAGTTGGCTCTTTGGAGGCTTGAACAAGTCCAAGGACTTCAGCTCTGGATCGGTCATCATAATTCTCTCTTGGCATACTTTTTGTAGCTCTCACAGCTGCCGTCACTGTTCCATCTCTATTGGGGGTAGGTTGCTTGCTCTTTGGCAAAGATGATGAGCTAGTTGGTTCTGGAGCTGAAAGCTTCTTCTGAGGCGGAATCGAGTGCCTGATTGGACTAGGACTGGTCGCCATGTTGGCAGCAGCAGCCAGTGAATTCTGCTTGTTCTTGTCTTCCTTAGATTGAGGTCTTTCAATTGGAGTTCTCCTGGCAACCATAGCTGTAGGTTGTGGAGGAAGACTTTGAGATTGAGTAGGTGCTAGGATTGGCAAATCTCTATTTTTAGACCTTCCTCTCAACTGTGTTTCTTCTGATCCAGAATCCTGTTGATTCTTTGGCACAGACGGTGATCTGGACTTTGACAGGAGGTCCTCCTCAGAAGCTGCATTGAAGGAGTTCTTGATGTTGGCAAACCTCAGGTTCCAGTTCTTCCTGGCAGTTTCCGGTGTCATCATAACATCAGTGGACTCAAGTACTGATGGACCAGCAGGTTGATTCTGAACATTGACAGCAATCCCCGAATTGCTGGCATTGGTACTAAAGTTGGGCAAAATGGGAGACTTCATCTTGGTAGACTGCCAATCATGGATTGGCTCATTGTCTTGCTTTTCCTCAACAGAGTCATCTTCATCATTTGGTTCACTGGTTGCCTCCTGATCAGACAAGGATCCATGAACAACATCCATTGAATTGGCATCTCTCATCCTCTTTCTTCTTGCTATTTTGGCTCGTACTCCTGTCGGCTTGGCATTTTTTCTTCCAGATTTGCTGCCGGCAACATTGTCCTCGTCAGCAGTGGTCGTGCTCTCCTGACTGATCTTTCTGCTGAAGCTGCTATCTTGTCCAAGACTGTTGGACGATGGACCGGCCTGGAACAGCAAATTTGCATGAGGATGGGAGCTTTTATGAGGTGTGCTCTTTAAACTTGTTGTCGCTGTTGAGGGTATGTCGTTATTGTAGCAAGGAGGTGCTTGATACAGATTGTTATAGCTGCTTGCATTGTTAAAAGCAGAAGCTATGGACTTTACAGACGATGCATGGACCAAGTTCGGGAGGTGGTCGTGGCTTTTAGAGTTACTGTTGTTGTGCACTGTCAAGTTCGGCACAACATTGTATCCACTACTATTTAGATGGTTCGGTGTGATGGACCTCAGGATGGACAATGTTGTCGGTGGTGGATTTTGCTGGTTTTGTTGGATCAAATTATCTGTGGATTGGAAGATCTTGGCCCGCTTCTGGATGAGCCTTTGCCTCCTGTCGTACAGGGAGCTCTCCAGGGAAGGACTCTTGGGCTTCAGGTATGGACTTACCATAGCTGTGGGCCTGTTTTGCTGCTGGATCATGTAAGAATTGTCCAGCTGCTGTTGTCTTGTTGAAGGTTGCTGCTCAACTGGAAGTGGCAGGAAACCCCTCTTGCCTGAAGATGGAGGTGCCTGCTGCTGAGCCTTTTGACCTGGTCCAACGACATTGTAATCACAGACATCAGAGGCATAGCCAAGCTCTGAAGCGTTGGCATCATTCCCATTGGCATTGCCAGTGCCTGATGCCATATTGGTATCAGTTCCTCCACCATGAATGTCATCATCCTCATCCCGGTCCTGGACCATCCCTCCATGAGTAGAGTAGTACTTGATTGCAGACTCTGATTTGTTCCTGGCCAAAGGATAAGCTTGTGTAGAAGCCTTTTGAACTGAAAATTGAGGATACAATCATTGAAATTGACTATACAATGGTAATATTATATAGGACTTACAGCTTGCTGATGAAGCCATTAATGATTGCTTGATCTTTGCAAACTCATCCTTGGTCATGCCAGTCGTTGGATGCTTCAATGCCCTCTTTCTTGCAGCCCTGATCTTCCAGGGTATCTTGGACGTTGCCTGGACGTCTGATCCCATTGGAAAGTAGGTCTCATCGTTGCAAGTCGAGAATTCGCTCAATGGAACATCAGTTTGCTGCTGCCTTCTTTCTTGCGTTTCCCGCTCCTGTTTTTCTCTCTGCTCTTGTTGAGCTTCAGCTTGTCTGTTGGAGTCAATTGGCTTTGCCGTAGCCTTCAGGGATGCCTGTAAGTTGACTATCAACGGGATCAGGTTTGGATCATTCCTTTGAACGGATTGCATTAGTCTTGAAAGCACCGAGTCGACTTCGCCAACCAATTCTGCCGATAATCCAACAGCACCTTGACTGGAACCATGGCCATCAACAGAGTTTCCAGCCGAAGAATGAATAGCTGATTGTATGCCCGACATAAAGGCTTCAGCCGTCTTGATTCTGGCCTCTTCACCGCAGGATTCAGATCCAGAATCGATGACATTGGTGATACTTTGAGTTCCCCCACCATTGCTACTTTGACGGGATGGATTCAGTGTTTGCCTGAGACTCTCAGCTGGAGTGCTGCTATTGCTGGATCTGGACCCTCTTCTTAAGTTCCTCCGCTCTTCCTTGAGCTTGGACGCGGTTTGCAATTGATTCAGTACAATGGGTGTCAGTTCTTCGGCCGTTATCGATGGACGCTTGTTGTCACTGACACTGTTTGGTCCAGATCCAGAACTGGCTCTGGCAGCGCGCTCCATGTTGTGATCAGATCCGCCAGAGGAACTGCCCTTGCTCCACCGTTTGATGTTGTTGTTTTTGCTGTTGTTCTTGTTGTGAAACCGTTGCGTGTCCCGGCGGACAAGTCCAGACTTGTTCACTGGCGTTCCATGCGTTGAACCAGAAGATCCAGATGAACTGTTCTTGTTTTTGGTTACAGGTGGAACTTCTCCACCACCTGCAGCACCACCTGTGTCAATTCCACCTGGCTCAGACTCTTGGCTTCCTGTAAGATCCAGTTTATTAGTGGACAACAAAGTCTAAAGGCAGTGCCTATTACTTTCAGTTAGTTCAGCTCTTCTCTTTGTCTGGATTTATTATCAGTGTCACACCTTTTTTCCTGTTTGCTTGCTAGCCTCAACTACTACTAGATAGTTGTAGTAAAGCTCCTAATTTAACTTTTGTACTGTTGTGCAGAAGCAGGAGGAGTCTCAAAAGGAGATGCTTTTAGGCAGTTCAACTCTCATCGCAGGAATGACTATGCTATGCTTTGCTTAGCACTCCTAAGCTTTCCTTCCTAGTTTGTGAATCGTGTCTAGCTGCCCTGTACTACCTAGTTGACTATAACAGGCAATAGTTACATCAACTTTTATAAACACACTCCTCAAGTCTCAGAAGAGTTCTCTCTTGACTCTTTGCAAGGCTTGCCAAGTAGAAGTGAAGGTGTACGTTTTGTCATGGACATTCTTTCAAGCCCCAAGTTTGTAGTTGGAAAAGAATGAGGGGGTCTTCACATTGGATCACAATTCCAAACCAACAATTGGACTTTGATGGCAACCACAAGACCATAATATTTTTGGCAGTTAAATCATAGGTACTACAAAGTCTGCAATCACAGACATTGATCTTGGATTGGTGGATCAAGTCTAATGTCACTATCAGGGGCTTCAATGTCTTCTGGTTTTTCTAGTCTGTTGTTTGTAGTTGAAAAGGTCCCCAGGAACGGCATGCCTCAGTTGTAAAATTGTTACGTTTAGGAACACCAAGATCCTAATACATGTTTTCAGGGCAGAAATATCTGACCTCCTTCAAGACAGATACAGATTGCAGCTCCGCAACTATTCAGGATCTCCTCTGAAGGAATATGTGTGCAGTAAACAAACAAGCAGTTGTAGTTGCCTATTCTGGGCTGGCCCAGCTCTAACTAAGGGTCTATCTATAACAATCTTGCCTCCTTTAATAGAATAGAAAACCTGGGACAACAGGCCACAGAGATTTTTACTACGAAATTCTACTACGACTAAATACGAGCGGACACATTGCTGTCCATGCGGCTGCTGTGCGATTCTTGTACCTGATCTATGTGAAGGCCGTTCTGGGGTTTTCGTGATGCTTGTCATTGACATCTTGCCCATAAAACACTCTATTTCCACCACTACTTTTAATGTCATTAAAATCATTAAGTACTCACCTGATCTCGAGCCAAGGACAGCTCTGGCCAGCTTGGAAACCTTGCCACCACCAACCATATTTATTCTTCACCTTCTATGGCATTGGACCTGCAATAGTTTTAAGGCTAAACTGTCATATCTTAAGTCAAAGAGGCATCTCACAATGTTTGATCCATCTGTCCTAATGATCTAATCATAAAATGAAGACTTTTCTAAGTATAGGCTTTTTGAAAAAGAAAGCAACTTTTATGCTCAGAAGAAATGCAGAGCGAGAGGCATATTTTCCGTGCGCATCCTTGTTTTAAAACAGTTTGCCGCTCCTGCCGCATTTTTATTGGCAGTCGGAACTACATAAGCTAATCTTATTTCTCAGAACTCGGCGATGACCTCATAGTAGCCGGTCACAATAATGTACATGTTGTACAAAGAAACATCAGCTAGAGACATTTTTCAACTTTCAGCGACGCATTCTTTCATATTTTTAGAGTCACGAAGCAGTATCCTTAAAAACCGGACCGGCCAGTAAATATGGCTTGAATTTCACCTTAATTGGCTTGATATTTGTCACCTTTTTTTCAAGTTTTATTTTCTCTCACCAGGAAAAAAATGTCACAACTGCTGTCCCTACTGTGCAGTTTCAATTTCACGCAACTTTTGGAAAGTATTTCCTATACCTATGTAAGTTTTAGGTACCTACTCATCTGATAACCTAATTCTTACAGATTTTCCTACTATAGGTAGATATATGACAAAGGCTTTCACCCGCCTATCTACTATGCAGTGAGCCAGTGACACGTGACAAAATACGGAAAAAATGCGAACCCCATTTTCGGAAAGCATTGAAAGTATCTATCTATCCCGCATCTACGCACCTTTCGAAGGAATTTGGGTTAACGGAAAATTCTCCTTTTCCTGGTTACAAATATTGCAATGAAAATAGATTTGTTTTCACGAAAAGTGTCAGCTGGTCCAGGCAATAATTTCTCAAAAAATATGCACGAACTCAGGAAGCAAAGGAACAAAAAAATGGCCAAGAAGTGTTTTACTAAATAAAATTATTTCAAAGTCGAGGCCGTCTTGCCTCGTTGAAATTCCAGCCCATAAGCCCGCTCGCAGCCTCGAGCAGCCTCTCAGAAAATTCGTAGTATTTTTTGCAGCACCTCCATCCAAGGTTAGTTTTACAACTACAACTAGATGCTGTCCTGTCCATTTACAGGCCGCGAAAATGTGGATTCCATGACAGTTTTATATTGGAAAGTCAGCTGCAAAAATATCTAATATCTATGTTATGATAGCCAAGAAAAAAAGTTGACTTTTTTCGCCGACTAATTGAAGGAATGTGAAAAGGGGGTAGCTAAGATACTAATGAAATGCACGTTGCCAAAAATGTACGGGTGAAAAATCACCGTGAGCTTTGCTTTTCCGCATGTGACAACCTAACTATGTACTTTCAAAAAGGGTGCGAGAAACCTTAACAGCAACATTTAACCAATTCTGCTAAGGAGACCTCTTCTAAACTAAAGACTTGCCTATGTCTTTTGTTCAAAAGTACGGAAAGTCACATTTTTGTTGACCTGAAATTGATTTAAAAATACTTTCAAGCATCATCTGTTTACTATCACCTGTACAAGAAATTTGATATGCTGAAGCTTGGAAATTCTGGAAAAAAATGAATTCAAACCGGGGATTTTTTGCTGGAAAAAGCTTGCAAGATTAATGCATTTTAATCTCTTGGCCCATTTAAATTCCTACGCCGAAAGCTATTTATACAAGGAACTTCTTGTTGACATTTTCACCTTTACCCTAAAATGTAAACAAGACTGAAAAAATGAATAGATTCTGTTCAAAGTACACCGGGTTCAACTCACTCAACGCGAAAAATATATTTTGTCCCAGAAATAATTATCAAGTCAGTCAGTGAGGTGTATTTTTAGAAGAAAAAAATACACTTAACTCAGGATGCTCAGCGGTGTCCCAAGAGACGTAGGATCTAGGAATTGTCATCATGGAAGTGTTATTTGTTGTTGTCATTGTGAACAACTTCTGTTCAGTCTTGTTGCTTTTCCAGCGTAAGATTTCTTTGACGTCACGGCATAATGGGAGAACGCAGTTGTAAAACGAGGTATTTATCTAGATATCTACGTAGGAAAACGACTTCACTGACCTTATTTCTTAATACAGACGCTAACCTGATACACAAACAGCTCGTATCTAAAGCTCATATTAATGCACAAAGGCAGTAGAATCATTCACATTTATGCGAAAAAAGCAAGGGTTTGAGAAGTTCAAAATGTGCAAAATCTTGCGAGGATCAGCCCATATTCGCCAGGTTTATTAGGGTGCTTCTAACCAAAAAAGGTCACTTTTCGAACACTACGATTCAAGGAGACGATAAAGTGAATGGCTAGAGTAGAAGCACCTGGTAAGAGCGCATAAACAGGAATAACGTTTATTTCTTCAAAGATTTTCTAAATGCTACGAAATTCGCTCGTATACGGACACGCAATCCTCTCGAGCGGAGCGGACGTCGTGCTTCGCTACCAGGTTCCATCGTCTGGGACTTTGGCTTTCCAGGTAACCTGGTTCCGGTTCGCAATGTCTTTTTCCGTCAATC
>JAAUYL010021976.1_pt1 | contig 11044 bp, 15 predicted proteins | sample 7278011 | NCBI WGS metagenome assembly JAAUYL01 (sample SAMN14350225, study PRJNA611818) | marine sediment metagenome | isolation source: surface marine sediment (1.8m) | place: French Polynesia: Moorea | collected 2018-08 | reverse complement strand
GTACTTTCCATGAACATTTCATTTTCACCCTGTCCATGGGGCCCATGACAAATTTGTCATGGAAATAGCCCTTTTTTAGCGACCATACCCCATGGTTCGCCCATGCGACATGTCCATGAACTTATCGCTTCAGACTGCTACGTTGGGTACACCAGAGTGCTGCTTTGATGGAGGTGATTGTGGTCTCCAGAATGATATCTGTCCCAGCTGCAAGGTTGGCCACTACCAAAACTATGTCACCAACAAAAGGTGCGACAACCTGTTCAACAATCTGGACTGTTGTTTTGATGGGGGCCTCTGTGAAGTGGACGTTTGCTCGACTTGTGCTGATGAAAATCTCAAGCTAATGATCAGTGATGGCGTTTGTGATTCGTTCCTGGTGCAAAATCCCCAATGTTGCAATGACGGAGAAGATTGCCAAAATGACGTTGGCCTGATTGAGAAAGCCTGCATCACATGTCAAGCAAGTGGGTCCTTTGCCTTGCTCGGCACAGGACAATGTGACGAAGTAATGAACAATCATATTTGCTGCTATGATGGAGGGGACTGTCTTTCAAATTTGGCATTGATTTGCAATGATTGCGACAATCCTGCAATACCAATGACTGCTGGTAGACTATATTTCGTTCTAAAATTGCCTCATATTAATTTTTGAACTCCAGGAGACGGAATTTGCGATCTCGGCTCTAATGTTCACCATATTTGCTGCTATGATGGAGGCGACTGTTTGAAGTGGGGCTTGATCAGGGGGAACGAAAAGAGAAGAGGATGGGACAAGGAGGATACTCAAATATATTGTCCAACTTGCCCAGCAGGTGACATGAATTTTTTGTTGACTCGAGTGTTGAATCTTTGTTTTAGATCTGGAGAGAGTGTCAGATGGCTTCTGTGACGATGAATTCAACAATGAACAATGCTGCTTTGACGGACGAGATTGCCTCCTTGATGAGGCAAAGTGTTCAGCTGACTTTTGTACAAACTAATGATAATGTAGATCTCTTTCAATCATCTAATATGCATTTGAATGCAGTTCAAGATGCTGGGGACGGTATTTGCCAAGCAGTACTGAACTACCCAGACTGCAACTTTGATCAGGGGGACTGTACCTGGAGCGGTGTCTGTGACAGAGACTGCCACCATCACTATGCTGGATTGCAGTCTGTAGAACAGCAAATCCAAGACAATATTTGCCAACAGGACTTGATGATTGAAGAGTGCTGCTATGATGGAGGGGACTGCTCTTGTCCACTCTGTAGGTGTCCCCATTGTCCCCGCTCATTGGCCAGCATCCACAATTGGCTCGGCGATGGAGTGTGTGATCAAGAGCTAGCAATGAAAGATTGCTGTAATGACCTCGGTGATTGTTTGTTAACCTCTTGCATGGACACTGAGATTGTTGACATTGTCAGGATTGGCAACCAAAACTGTGACCAGGAACTAAACAATGATTTTGGATTCTCCTGCATGACATGTTCCATTCCACAAGATGGTCGCCTTGGAGATGGATTATGTGACCGCCACCTTTACAACCAACAATGTTGCTTTGACAATGATGACTGTGATGGATTTGACATGCATGCAGAGTGCAAGGCTTGCTTTTACGACAAGTTTCACCCAAGAATTTTGCGACTTGGAGACACGGTGTGTGATCAGGACTTGAACAAAGCTGATTGTTGCTTTGACGACGGAGACTGTCTGCTTGTCCATCAGATCTGTCCAGCCTGTCCGAACGATAATGCGGGCACATCATTATTTAGTTTTGGCGATGGCATTTGCGATCAAGCCTACAACAGCGAGGAGTGCTGTTTTGATAACAATGACTGCTTCTTGCCCTCACTTTGTCCAACTTGCTTCAATAGTGTATTTCAATCCTTCACTTACCATCTAAGAACAATCAACAGTTAAGCATGGTTTCTTTTTTCAGACTGATTTACCGTACGAGTACAGTAATATTGTTAGAAATATTTTTCATGATCTTGTCAATGGTGCGTGCAACTTGAAGGTAAGTTAAATGTCCTTTTTAATTTTTATTGACCTTACACTCTTTCAAACAAATGCCCAGCTAAATGTCACAGAGTGCTGCTATGATGGTGGCGACTGCTATAAGCCTGACAACAATGATAATGTTTATAAAGACTGTATTGCAAGCTGCAAATTTAGAACCAGAGACAGGGAAGTTATGTTTTTTGGAAACTACATTTGTGACAGCCAATTTGACATTGCGGAATGCTGCTACGATTCTGGCGACTGCAGCAATACAATCTTGTCGTCTGTTTGTCCGACTTGTCCAGCATTGTCAAGCAGACAATCCTTGGAGCTGGACAATTTCTACTGCAATCCCCACCTCAACACCATCGAGTGTTGCTTTGACATTGGCGATTGCTCTCAGGACCGGTTTCAATGCTTGTCATGCACCGAGGACATGTCATCATGGTTTAGAGACAACATTTGTGACGCAGACCTTAACTCTGTGGATTGCTGCTATGATGGAGGTGATTGTCCTTGTCCAAGCTGTCCGTTTCAAAGCAATTTGACCAGTGCAAAATCCACCATTGCCATGAAATATCCTGGACTTCCCTTGTATTCCATGGCTTTGGGCAATTTACAGTGCGATAGGGCTTTGGATACACCAGAGTGTTGTCATGACAGTTTCGACTGCCAACAACAAAACAGGTCTGATCCAGAATGATTTTAAGAATAACCTAATAACCTAACCATTTTCTCCAGACTTTGTCCCACCTGTACCAAACGGAGTGGTGTGACTCACTTATTGCTAGGTGATGGAATCTGTCAGCCAGAATGGTTTTACAATATGGGCTGCTGTTTTGATGCTGGAGACTGCGAAAACATACCGATCCACCGGAAGTGCAACACCTGCCGCCATTCCAATGTGGCTTGGCTCGGCGATGGTTACTGTGACAGGGACCTCCTCGTTCAAGGAGTCACTTGCTGCTGGGATTTCGGTGATTGTCAGCTTTGCTCTCCTGCAACCTATGTGAACCGTCATTTTTTTGGATCCCAGGCAATGTCAGTTTGTCAGCATCAGATCTTCTTGTCTATGATATTCATGAGCATTGAAAGGTTTGAAGAAGATATCCTAAAATGTCAAGCTTGCCCATCAGTGACAGACGATGAGATTTGCCCATTGCTAGGGGATGGCACCTGTCACCAGGACCAAATGAATGCCAAAAACTGCTTTGACATGGGGGATTGCAAATGGTGTCCTTTTTGCAAGGACATTGATGCATCCTTAAAACTGGGTACCGCTAGTTTCCAAAGTGGTCTTGTTTTCTTTTTCATATGATATTTGTCCTGTTAGGTGATGGCATCTGCAATATTGAGCTATTGACAGAGGACTGCTGTTTCGACATGGGAGATTGCAACTACAAATCAAACTCATCCAGCCTTTGTACAACCTGCGGGCTTAAGGACAGTGATTCGCTGATAGCCAACAAAGAGTGTGATGGTTTTCTGCTGCACGTGTCTTGCTGCTTTGATGGAGGTGATTGTGGTTGTCCAACATGCCCGGTGGAACAGGATGCCATCGGAGACGATATGTGTGATTTTGAGCTGGACACAGATGAGTGCTGCTATGATGGAGGCGACTGTCGTTGTCGCGAAGTGACTTCGCCATTAAACGAGTGCTGCCCAGAATCAGACTGGTGCTTTCCACCAAACAGTTTGTGCCCGACTTGCAGCCTGGACTTGGTCCAACATCTGACCAATGGAAAGTGTGACTCCGAGTTCCAATCTGATCCAAATTGTTGCTTTGATGACGTAGAGTGTGAGCTTTTTCAATTGCATCGTGACTATTTAATAGATGGCGCAAGATATCGGATAGAAGTTGACTAATATACATATATACTATACTCCTATAATGCCCACCATATTGGAACACTTTCATCGAATTTATTTTGGCCTTCATACATTAAGTTCTCACATAACTAAAACGTAGAACCAATGGGCCCAAACCTGGAAATTTAATTGTTTTAATTACCACTATATCAGTTCACTTTTAAGCCTTTAATTTGAATTTAAACCAACCTAACGTTGCCGTATGACACTGTCGCGTCAGGCTGCTCGGCCTCCACATCCTCCGGCCTTCCCGAATCAGTTGGACAAGGTCCTGAACAGAGGTTCAAACTGTCAATGATTTTTTAATTGTCTTGAGATCACCTCTTGCCACTCCTGGTTGACCAGGATCGGCTTCCAATGGGTAATTTGAATCCAGCCACAACATGAACGCCTCGTGATCGTCCCAGAGACTCATTGTGAAAACCATGCCCCTCTTCATGGCGTCGCCCATAGCCTTCAAGCCACCCTTGTCAGCATGAGCATTAAGTTCGGCAAACATGTCCTTGGACTTCAAACAGAACTCGTCCGTGATGGAGTTGAACTCGGCGAGGTCGTCATACCCGGCAGCTCCATTCTCAACCACTTGGCCATTCTGCTTATAGAGTCTCTTGACCTCCACGAGGTTGCCATTGTCAGTACCATCATCGGTTATGAACTGCGTAATGACAGTCATCTTCTTGCTGGAATCCACCTTGAAGCTGGACCCTGATCCATAGAAATATGGATCTCCTAACCGGAAGTTGGCATAGTCGCAACCGTCCTTGTCGCACACACCGTTATACCTGACCACATCAAGACATTGTCAGGAGCAGTCTTGACTTAATCCAGATCTTAATCATACCGATCTCCAGAGTCATTGTCACCGCAATCTTTGTTTTCACAACGATACTGACCAGAAGTATCGCATGGATGGGAGGTGAAGGCTTGAGACAACGAGTTGGCTTCCCAAAGGTCGAACTCGGCGCAGCATGTTCCATAATGGCCTTTGCCAGAGTTTGGATCGTTCGGTGATGGTTGCCAGTCAAGGATGTTGGCCTCCCCATTGATCCATTTTATATCATGGGGACACTGTGCATCACAATATCCTGTCCCATATTGTGCTCCAACCTTTAAGTAAATCCATGGACTGGACATTGATACGCAATCATTGTTGTTAGTGCTAACTGCTAACCTTGTTTCCCTCGTAACTTAATCCACCGTCTTCGTCCATTTCGACAAGATAAACTGCTCCATTAAGACCGCATCCCAAGTTAGAGGGGTCGACATCAAAGGAGATCTCCTTGTTCAGCAAATAAAACTTTTTGTACCTGAACAAAAATGTTTTTTTTTAAATACAAGATCCAGCAATGATAAAGTACTTTTGTTTAGATGAATCCAGAAGGAAGACCCTAGATCCAATGTTGGTTGAAAACGGGCCATGGGTAACGAATTTCATCGTGATTTCTTTTTCACTTCCGGTTATACCATAGGTGCCAGCCCACTCCTCTTGCTTGATCCCTTCAAGAGCGCAATTTTGAGAACAGGAAGCGACGTCCGAACAAATGCCATGGTCCCATTCATTTCCGGTGTAGCAGTTGGTGTAGTCATTCACCTAGATTGCCATTTTTGAATTCTTGGATTTGGATCTGATCCATCTTACTTTGTGAGTCCAACGCCAATTGGAATCAAGGACGAGCGCGCCATTCTGAGCCTGACATTGGCCATCAGAATTAAATTCCTCAAACCGGAAGCTGATGGGAGTTTCCGTATTGAAAGTGCCTTTTTGCTGACCAAAGCTAGGGGTCAAAAGCAAAGAGAAAAAGACTAATACTTTATTATAAGTCAATACCATCATGTTAGATTAAGCACAACTGATTTGGCAAAAATTTGAAGTACAAATTAATAGACAGATTAGCAAATATTTATTTAAAATTGCAAGCAAACAAATTGCCCCAGAACAAATAAACAAAATATCTCTTGCAACTACGTAAGTACGAGAGACATTTTGGATTTTGAATTTCCCGCCTTTTTACATGTACTCGCCGTTGACGTAGCACACTTATGAAGCCAGCTTGAGCACCAGCACCACCACATATACTTCATTCACTTCAAGGCAAAACATTTCACCTGTTGTTATCTCGTTGACCAAACTGAAACTAAAATCTTGTCTCAAAATGGTATCATCAATTAGATTGAACTTAGCCACCTTGGCCATAATACTGGCCTTTCTTGCTCAAACCACACTCGGTTATTTTGTAACTGTAAGTATGTTGTTAAGTAGATTTTAATTATTTTATTATACCAGACACAACAATTATTTCAGATTGATGCTCACAGCGAAGAGTGCTTTTTTGACAAGGTGAAACAAGGAACCAAGCTTGGCCTGACATTTGAGGTTGTCGAGGGTGGTTTCCTAGACATTGATGTCAGGATTGACGGTATGAAACAATCTCATAATTACTTAATTACATTTGTTGGCAATGTCTTAATTCTTGGACAGGCCCTGATGGTCAAAATGTCTACACTGGAGAGAGGGAGAGCAATGGCAAATATACATTTGCAGCCCATATGGATGGCGTCTACAAGTATTGTTTCTCAAATCAGGTAGGTCCATTTTAATTGATAATTACCCCAATTATAGGTAATTAAGAGTGTACCCATATTTTTATAGATGAGTACAATGACACCCAAAATTGTCATGTTCAGAATGGACATCAATGACCCGACCAACTTGGGTCTTGACAGTGACGATCCGTCTCATAATAACATTGAGGTCATGATCAGGGAGCTGAGCAACGCATTGACAGGTGAGTTGGTAACCAAATCACCATTGAAATATTCTTCAAATTATTTATTTTGATTTGATCCAGGAGTCAAACATGAGCAGGAATACATGTCGGTCAGGGATCGGATCCATCGAGCCATCAGCGAGAATACCAATTCCAGGGTTGTCATGTGGTCCTTCTTCGAGGCCTTGGTCTTGGTATCAATGACAATCGGACAAGTGTTCTATTTGAGACGCTTTTTCGAAGTTCGCCGAGTTATTTAACGCCTTTTGCTTATCTCAAGTATTCCAACATGACTTGTGTATTTATGGAATCAAAATGAGCTGTGAAATATAAGAATTTGTTAAGAATCAATTAGAGAATATTGCATAAAACGGAAAAAAGGAACGATTTCACGAGTTTTTTTATGTTTTCATGGTTTTTTGTCTGGTAGCGCTGTAAGAAATCAAAACAAAACGGATCAAAATCAAAACAAAACATTGAAAATTGGAGGAATTGGATTTTGGATCCTTGATCATCCTGGAGAGAATTTACTGATCAATTAGTGAAGAAAATATGCATTTGAAAGCGCCAATGGCGACCATTTCTTCTGAAAATTGTGAAGTCTGCAACAAAGTCAGCGGCAAGTATCGATGCCCGAGGTGCAAAACAGTCACGTGTTCGTTGGAGTGCTCGAAGAATCACAAAAAGCTGAAAAACTACTGCGATGGCGTCCGTGACAAGAGCAGCTTCATTCCAAAAGATCAGCTCACGACCTTGGACTTGATGAGTGACTACTCGCTCATCCAGTCGGCCAACAAGTGCATCGAGGCCATGGCGCGAGACAAGATCATCCAGTTGCCGACGTCGACTCCTGACCAGAATAAGAATCGCCTGAGCAAGCGGTGCTACAACCTCAAGACGGCCTGTCAAAAGCGAAACAACTGCGCCGTCTCTTTTCTGCCTTCCCATTTCAAGAGACACCGGGATAACACGTCAAGATTCTTTCCAAAAGACGGCGAAATAAAATGGCGGATCGAGTGGATATTCCCCCATTTGAACAAGAAGTCGTCCATGCAAGACGGAGTTTCGGAAACGTCGAGATTGAGAGACCTGGTTCAACAAATGTTGGATTCCGAAGTTGTCAAAGTCGGAGAAGAGAATGAGTCTGTCGATGGCATCTACACAGGAGTGCCTTTGCGAGAGCTGACAGTTTTACTCAAAACGGAAGGCTTCTCAGACTCGTCGAGAAGATTCACTGAACTCGATCCTAGCAAGTCTCTCGTTTGGAATCTCCAGGAGAGAAGCGTTTTGGAGCACCCCGTAATTTACATTGTCAGATCCGACCACATTGATTTCTTCCTTGACGACAAAGGCAACGAGGAGATCCTTGAGCCTACAGAAAATGAATCAAGCTCAACTGCAAACATCGAAGAAGAGACTCTCCAATCCGATCAATCTGCAGTCGAAAATAGTTTAGAGTACCAAAAATACTACGACTACTATCTCAATTACTACCAGGACAAATATTTGACACCAACAGCTACAACTCCACAACAGCCAACAACATCAGAGCCTTCACAAAGTTCTGCTCTGGTTCATTACAGTGACAGCGAGTGAAATACATAGAAAATATCTATTTCATTGAACAGCCATGTACATTTGATACATGAGAAATACTTGGAATCAATTCATTTTAACGTTTTCGCCTCTTGGAGGAGGATGGGGTGGCTTCGGCTGCCGTTCTCTTTTTCCTTTCATCTGGAGTTGAAGTCCCACTGGCCGAAGAATCGCGCTTGTCTCTAGTCGACCTTGTCGAAGTTGGCATGACAAAAGTGTCGTCAAAGCTTGAAACACAATCCTTGTACATTGCCAAGGCAGTTTCATAAATCTGAAAACGAAAAGTGCTATTCAAAGACCAAGATACGATCGGGATTGTCCATACCTGAGATTCGCTGTTGCTCGACATGGCGACATTGAGGAAGAAGTGGCAGAGATCGTGGGAGAGTTCAATCGGCGTTTTCGTATTCTTGGACTCGATGCTCTTGCCGATCGCTGCCAAGTCCATGTTGCGGAGAACGCATTCGGCATGGTCTTCCTGTTGGAGATGGGAGCTCAGATACGGAGCCAACTTGTGATTCTTCATTTCTTGAACGATGCCGAGGCCGCTCTTTGGCCACTCGCTGATGTCAAGCGGATAGTCCGATGTGTTGTCAGCATTGTCAGGGCTGCCAGGCATGGATTCCGACTCGTGAGCGGTCGTCCTTCCAGACTTTTTCCGTGATCTTGAGCTCCTGGTGTTTTGATCAGGCTCCTGCTCGTCACCCGAGGCCACCGGCGAACTAGATCTTGAGGTCGTTGTTGCCCCGCTTCCCCGACGACCTCGATTGGCAAGCTGAGCGTCAGTCTCACCTCGCAATCGGCTTAGTCGTCGATTCTCAACCGAAGGCTCTTCCTTTTCCTCCTGAAAATTCACAAGATAAACACAAAAAATAGCTGGAAACAAACAAAGCTGAACTGACCTCGAGTTTCTTGCTTCGTCGGGTCGATCTTGAGCTTGGCGGAGGTGCTGGAGACTCCTCCGTTTCGTCGGATCGCTCGCTGATTTTCTTGCTCCTGGTCTCACGTCGTGTCGCCACCATCTCCTCCTCCTCGTCCTCGCTCATGTCACTGACCTTTTTAGTTCGGGGTCCCGCCGGAGGTTTCAGGGTGCCGTCGTCCTTCTTGATTATGACCTCATCATCCTGGTCTTCCTGTTGTTCAAGAGCCTCTTGGCTGTCAACTTCCATTTTGGAATCTTGGTCTTGGTCGAGAGCTTCCTCTTTCACAACTGAAACGTCAGGAGTGTCGGTGTCGACGTTTCCAGCATTGGCCGCTGGAGACTTGAGCAAGGATGTCAACAATGGCGAGGAGGACTCGGCCTCCTCCTTGACATCCTTCTTGCCCGTCTCGGCATTGTCTTTGGACGCCGAGGCCGGGCTGTCGATATCGGAGATGCTGTTCTGTTCGGATTGAATCGAAGCGCGACGAGCTGCACCGGCTTGCTGGACCGCGGCCGCCGCCGCCCCCTTCAACGGCAACTTGGCCGAATGGGCCTTCAGGGCAGCCTGAATCTGTTTCTTCTTCTCCTCCCGCTCCTCGAGCCACTTTTGGTGAACAGCCTCTTTCTCCGCCTCCTCACGCTCCTCAGCCTCGATGTTGGCCTCGATCTCTTTCAACTTTTCATCGCTGATGTTTTCGTCCTCGAGCAGTTTGCAGTCATCCTGGATTCGACGCAGTTCGGCGGCCTCTGTTTCGAGAACCTTTCTCAGCTCACGGATTCGCTCTGTTGTCAGGTACTTGACGATGGCCTCGCCGGGAGTCTCCACCGACTCGACTGCTTTGTCACCTCTCTTCCTCCTCGGTGTGTCAACCTTGCCTAAAAAGCCCAAATTGGATTTTGAAAGCAATTGACTCAAATCTTATAAAAACTGATGATTTACCAAGGAGCAAGTTATACTGTAGGGCGCAGTTTTTCTGCGAGAACCAATCGCTCGGTCGACCCTCGTCTGAAAATGGCTTCATTTGGCGGGACACGGAAACCCAATTCTAAAGAATAAAGAAGATAATTTTTCTGACTTGCACTCTCTTATTCTGACACCACAAACCTGGTCTCCAGATCGGAGGACAGCACTGGCAAGTCCAAGTTGCTCCTTGAGTGACCAAGTGTCGATCGGGGTCTGTTTCAGCAGAAGACGCTGTTGAACTCCCGGCGCGAGCGGAGTCCCAGGGCTGCCGACGGGACTGCTCATGCCCGTGTGAGTTGGGGTTGATGGCGCTGAGGGGGTGGCCGCCATGTTCTCACTCTTCTCCGTTCGTCAAACACTTCTTTTTTGGAGAAAATCTCTTTGAAAAGGACGCCAATCGCCATAAAAATTGAAAGAATGTTTTGATGATGGACCGAGTGCAAAGCAGAGCAAACAAAGACTGTAACTTCCGTTAGAAAGACATGGTGAAAGAGCCAGTACTACAGTAAAAACTTAAACAATGAAGCTGCACGTGTTATAAAAAGTCAATTAAAAGTTCTGCAAAAGACAAGATGTGGATAAACGAGCTTGGAGTTTTGATATATTTAGACTTCGGCCTATCGTACCGCTTCAGATTTGGTGGCCGCCGGTGGAGCTATAAAAGTAAACAAACAAATCGTAAAAAACTGAACAAAATCCAAATCGGAACTCAAACTTTCAATTTGGAGCACATCACAAGAACATCAAGCATGTCATCAAGTGTAGCCACAGGACAACGCTGAAATCGAGGGCTCGTGAAGAAGTCCTTAAACAGCAAGGGCAAAGATGTCGAGATTAGTGCAAATGCCGTGCTTGAAACAGATCCGGACTTTACCAGGCCTTCGGTTCTTGTGCCACAGGAGCCTAGTCAGGCCTCGGCCGGAGGTCATCATTGTTGCC
>JAAUYL010054677.1_pt1 | contig 11045 bp, 9 predicted proteins | sample 7278011 | NCBI WGS metagenome assembly JAAUYL01 (sample SAMN14350225, study PRJNA611818) | marine sediment metagenome | isolation source: surface marine sediment (1.8m) | place: French Polynesia: Moorea | collected 2018-08 | reverse complement strand
TTGAAGACTTGGCAAGTCGAAATATGAAAAACAGGCAGCATCGTATTATTTCTGTATAATAATTCTTTAAACCTGCTGCAGCTCATTAACGGCTATTTCCTCTGGCCTGTAACACTATAACACAGAATCGTGACTCTACCGTCATTCACACTCTCTGAAAATCCCCTGTTTTTCCTCCTTATTGTAGGACTACAGCCAAGTTTTTTGTATGTTTGCATGATAGGTACTTATGCTTTAAAGGCCCTGCTATTTAAGAAACTACCTACAATTGGGTTTCTTAGACGCAAATGTCTTTAAATGCATTACCCACATGGAAGAACAAGAATGACTGATCACTTCTAATTTGTGCTGGGGCTAGCATAGGTAACTAAACAAAAGTAGAATGAAGGATTTACAAGCAATGAGCCTACTGAAATTAAGATTACTACTGTTATTACACCATGTTACCCAGCACTTAATTACGAGTGCTAGAAGCCCAGAAGTCTGATTAACCGGGCAGGCTCTGTGTGAGCAAATTAAATGCATTTTCTTTGCAGCGACTCGTAGATTTCCAGTCTTATCTGCAAATTGGGTGTGAATAACCTAAGCTGAACGTTTTAAAAGGTGGTGCTACTACATAGTAGGCATTAGAATCAAATCGCCAAGGCCGACCATATAAAGGAACTTATGACATTTATTTTAGGGCTAGCAGGGAAATTCAACAACTTTGTCACTATAAAAGCTAGAAAAACCATATTTTAACCATGGATAGATGTGCCCAGGCCAATTTCCGAAAAAATATTTTTTTGCCAAAAAAATATATTTTGTCAAAAATATACCATGTTTTTGCCTTTAAAGTAGATTTTCTAGGTTAGAATGGATATTTTCCCGAAGTTTCAAAACTGCATAGCATTTTCCTAAATTCTAGCTATCCAATGGCGTTGGATTTGTGTCATTTGATCAAGTATTGGCTGAGATATGGCCGTTTAAAGGTGGCAAACCAAGGTCAATTTCCCTGAAAAACCTAAAAAGACCATATTTTAAGGAAAATTGTGCTCTGTAATCTTGGTTTTTGCCATTTTTTTATTGTTCCTTTAATTGATGGACACAAGTTTTATTCTTAAAATCAGTGGAATATCTATTTTTTGTTGTATAAAAAATGTATTTAAGCCTTTTAACAGGATTTTTGGTAATTTCTTTGCTCTGGACATTAATCATGTATGGTATTTATGGGGAAAAATGGGAGAAACACTCATTTTTTCTTCATGAAGACCACAATTTGGGTCTGCTTCAGGTTCTTGGCGGTGGTTTTCTTCATTGGCTTGTTGTCGTCGATGGTGTAGAACTGTTGGTTGTCACGGATGTGGCAGGTGTAATGGCGCCACTGTGTGAGCGAGCCCAAATGTTGGATGGCCGCCATGGGGACATAGGTCTCTTGGTTGCCATTAAGGGTGGTCAGAGTGACCTCGTCGCCAAGGGTGACCTTGCTTAGATCCTTCTGCATGGCCTTGGTCTCCGGGTCCATGGCCACCCTTGGGATTGAGGCCGCGAACGCCATGGGCAAGTCGACCACCACCAGCCTTTCCACGGTCTTCAAAGGCAGTTTGCAAAACCGACAGGTGGCTCCTTCGACCTCACGGTCTTGGAATGTGGCGGCAACCTCCTCGCAAACTGTACTGTCCTGTGGTGGCAGCCGGCGAAGGTCAAGGATCGATGTCTTGAAGATGTCGTCCGTTCGGCGCTGGCCATGCTTCCCTTCTTCACACTGGCAAGGATCTGGCTTGAACATGTTCATCAAGCTCAAGCAAAAGAAATCCATCATGATCGGGATCTCCTTCAGCCCAAAGAAGAAGAGCTCACAGTCTTGGAAGCTCATCAAGGTGGTCGTGGGCTTGTTTAAGTAGTTATTTAGGAATCCCTGGTAAACAAGTGTCGGCTCCAGGGAGATACGGCCACAATTTGGCTGGGAGAGGCAAGACACGAAGTCAAAGAATGTGTCAGCATAGGACAGGGGCTTAGCCATGTAGTCTCGCTCGGGCCTTAGCCCCAGCTTGCGACAGATCCATAAAATGGCGTGAAAGGCTGCATTTGCCCAACAAATGGTACCGCCCGTGTTCATCATTTGCACAATCTCTGGACCCTCTCCTGTTGCAAGAAAAAGAAAGAGAGTTTCAAGTAAAACTGAATAAAAATAATAAAACAGTTAGACTGAGGACTGAAGTAGGCTAACATACCTTTTGTAATGGAAAAGGTGATGAGCTTGTTCTCATCCTCCTCCTCCTCCTCCTCCTCCTCATCGAGATTGTCAAGATTGTCATGGGGACCAGTTTCTTCTTCGTCAACTGACATGGCGTCATCGATTGAAGCCTGGTCATCAATGGCTGAATCATTGGCTGATTCATCGTCGCCAGTCTCCACTGAGTCAATGGAAGACGCGTCAACGTCTGGCTCTGGACCTCCTGGCACAGGATGAACGGTGTCAAAGTCATCATTATTGATTTCATCGAACAGGTCATTGACAGCTATCGGGCCGGGGTGCTCCATGTCTAGCTCCTCATCGTCTAGGTTGGCAATAGCGTTATCACCCCCGTCCAGGAAGCTAGTGTCAATGAGGCTGGCATTCCAGTAGTCGTCCTCGTCATCGCCGTCCTGAGGCAAGAAGGCATCAGAAGGCTTTGGCCTGGCCCTTGGGTTGTCATTCTCCCTTGGAGCCTCTCCGCCTTGATCTGGCTCCTCCAAGCCATCATGGTCCATGATGCTAGCATCATTGTCAGCGACAGGACCGCCCCCACCATCTTCCTGACCTTCATAAACCTAAAATGAACAGTTTTAGTATCAGATTTCATATGACAAATGATAACTATCAACAATACCGGAACAAATGCAGGTCCTGGTTGTAGGTTGCGGTTAGTCAATCGTGGATCCAGCAAGGGGCAGTTTCGAATTGTCGGCCTCTGATTTTCCTTTCCAAACAAGATCATGACCATGGCAAGTACTAGCAATTGTAATGAATTGTATGACATTTCATGAGTGATTTGCAAAAAATAGAAATATAGGGTTAATATTTGTTTACCATGGGCGCCTGTGCCCAAAAGACGGCAACAAATATCCGGAACATTAGCCTTGTTTGTGCAACGGAACCCAAACAGTCGACGGAGTGATCCCTCAAGTCCCAGGTGGTCCATAGGCTCAGCCGTCAGAAACAGTGTTGTTCTCTTGTAGGTTTTCCTTGAGAAAAAATGGCAGATGTATATACAAAACTGGAGTCTTATTATCAATATTGCTTTTACCGGTCTGTGATGCTGCGATTAGCACTTGGAAAGGACATTGTCAGAACCAAGCAACCACCTTCAGGCCACCTAAGTTCAAAAGTAAAAAACAATGTTCTTTTGAATACTATGCATTTGGAAACTTACTCGCCATCCCGCTCGTTGTCCCAGTTTTCTGGTGGTGAGGTCTGCTTGAAGTGCAAAACCTTTGTTGTTTCAGGCGGTTGCCTACAAGCTTGCACAAACTCAAGAAAACTGTTGAATTCGTCCACTTGGTTCATCACTGAAAGTCAAGTTAAAGTTGTGGCTTGATTTGAATGGAATAGATATTAGTCACAGAAAAAGAGCTACCCTCGAGTTGGCGCAGATGAGTGATGTATTGCAAGCCCCTCATGATCCTGTAGGTCCCAATGGAGAGGTTGAGGATCTCATCATCCGACTGGATCCTTGGAATGCCCAATGTCTCCCGGACACTCTCCAGATCCTTGAGAAGGAAGCTCTCAAGGCCAGGGACATCCTTCTTGGGAATATTGTCCACGTTGTGGTCGTACACCAGCTGATCATTGCCGAACGGGTTTCTCATGTTGAGGCGCTTAAGTACCAGTTGGGCCAGCTTTTTCTATTGATGTGACATAGAAAATATTATAATAAACCTTGACATAATGCAAAGGAAAAAGGAACTTACCTGTTGTGTCTCATTGGCATAGGTGAGGGCAAACTTGGCATGGTTCCGGTTGAAGACATCGACGCTGCAGGCGTGGATCAGCTGAACCTTTGGGACAGCAGCAAACTTTGGGTGAAGCCTAAAATTGTAAGCAAAAAGTTGCTGACAGTGTTTCCATCACAGGGTACTACATATTTAATTAGCTTACTTGAGGCGCTTGACTTTCCTTTTGCCAAATGGCTTAAGGAAGCTTTGGGCGATTCGCTTGTCAAAGAATTTGTCCTTGCGCAAGGCAGCATGGGCTGAAACAAATAAAAGATTGTTTGTATTTAGGTGAATTGTTAAACCTTGGTCAAGAACTTACTTTGCTCCACTGACTTGCGAAGCAATCCACAGATCATTTTGGAGTTGCTGATTTGCGACTCGTCCAATCCAGCCTCTTCAACATTGACCTGAACAATCTTTCCATCATCATCTGTGATTGAAAATAAGATAAAATTGGTAAAGCTTTGGTGCAAGAAAATATTCATTGGAAGATAAAAACCTGTTTGCAGTGCATATTCAGAGTCAATGTTGCCAGGGGTGACCAGGACACATCCAATTGCAATGCAAAACTCCTCGAGATTTGCTACATTGTACAAGCAAAGAGTTGATGACTAGAGATATAGCTATATTTTTTTAAGTTTGACTGCAACTTCTCACTGTAGTTCTTTTTTGGAGCATTTCTTGGGACAAAGGCAAATCCAAAGTCCGCCACGAGAATGCAAAAATGGCGGGAACTACCCTCCAGGACTTTGACCAAGCCAGAATCAAGAGGTCGCCCTTCGGCAATGTCGATCGTCTCCTCGTGGATCACTCTTCCGGTGATGACAGCATCGCCAGATGCAGGAGAAATGCTACATAAAAATATTTATTTAAATACCCTTAACATGTCGCTTAGCCAAAGTATGCATAATGCTCACCTGACTGATGGTTTCATAAGGAGGACCACAGAGCCCTGGATGTCAACCACAGTCGTGAAAGTAATAAAGTGGCCTGAAATCAAGACAACCAAAAAAGCCATTTGCAACTAAATATTAATTGTCATAATTACCGGATAACTTTGAAAAGTAGGTGGTCTTCTGATACAGGAAGTCCCCGGACTTCTCAATCCGGATCTTGATGCTGTCGATTGCCACCACAACGCCCTGGCGCCCAGTGTCAAGTGGATCGCGAAATGTCTTGATTACTTCGTCGAGAAGGGGAGACTTGGCCTGCCAGGCTTCGTACAAGGCATCTTTCTCGGCGTCACTCAAGTCGTCCTTTGTCCAAGGTTTGAGATCGACATTGGCAAAGGAGGAGTGACAGGCCAAGACCTTGTTCCAGATCTCGCCTGCAGTTGTAGCTTCAATGCTGAACAAGGCTCCAAGAAACTTGTCATGAAGACCATGGCGAAACTTGGCTCTGAAGCAAAAACAAACAAACACTAATCATTAAACTCCTGTCTATCCCTAATTTTCATGGATTACCTGTAGAGCATTGCCATTGAAGGCAGACTCAAAACATTGACAGGATGTTCCAGGGACCGTATTTCCTCGACAAATGTCCAGAAGTTCAGCAGATTCATGCCGGTGACATAAACAACATCCTTGGCTGACATCTTCTCTGGTTCCAAAAACGTGTTGATCTTGTCATCGTTCAGGATTCTCTTTGGCCAACTAAAAAATACATTTTGTTCCCATGTAAATACACTTTGAAGTAGTGACTATTAAAATTGACATTTCTGTTATTACCAGTGAGGCGAAAAGTCTGCACCATTTTCCTGTGTGTAGCGTCCATACACTTCCAGTTTAGCAAGCTCAACCAGGTCAGCCCTTGGCAACACAGGAGCAGCAGGTGGATTTCTCAATGACACAATGGCATAGGTCCCCGACTCGCTCACTTGGACCCGGAGCCTCTTGGCGGATGGGACAGTGTACGGTGGTCCAACATGTCCCAGAGTTGTGCCATTCTTGTCCACAAATTTGACATAGGCATCAATTCTCAACTCATTCAGACCACCCTGAAAGTAAAGTGCTCAACATGGAATTTCACAATATTTAGCCCCTAGTTTTGTTTTGTTTTACCTGAAGGACTTTTCGCTTGAGAGCCCTTTGGAAGAATTTGGTTGAGTTCAGTGTTCCAAATGCCCGCAACTTGCCTAAGATTGACCTCCTGAAACGCACGGCAGGAGGGGCATACAGGGGAGGATAGACTCCAGCCAGTGCTCTTTTGGATTGAAAAGAAAGCGCATGAGTCATCAGGCTTGACTTTCCCTCCATGTACTGGGCAAAATCTCCATCATCTTCTTCTCCATCCAAAACATAGGTTGTGTACTCAACTCCATCAATAGCCTTGAAGGGGCAAATGTGACCATCCAGTTTTTGCTGTGTCTTGAACCTCTGGTCGCACACAGTACAAACAATGACGGGCAGCAACTTCTTCTGGCATTTTGCCTGTTCCAAATGGACCCTGAAGTTACCAATTGAAGCTCCACGGATGGGAATGAGCTCTTTGCACTTGTGGCAATACCCTTGGCGGGACGTTGGAGCAGAGGGCAACTACATAAAAGAACAATTTCATATCCATTTCCATAAAAAGATTCCATTAGTGCATACTGGCAACGGAGAAGTCAAGACTGCAGTGTTGGAATTGTGTTTCAGGATCCATATCTTGACAATGCTTCCTTTTGGCGCAAGTCCAGCAATCTGCACAACCTCCTCTGCTGTCTTTCCTCTCAGGTCCTTTCTTTGATACTAAAAAAGAAAAGAATTTGTAGGTGAAGATGCCTGGCTGCCCTTCAAGGATTTTTATGCCATCGGAATACAGACGAACATAAAAATAACTACAAACAAACCACTAGACATTTAACATTGATTTGTTCATCTTGCTGATTATGTTATTATTCGTTTCATCATAGCGCACTTGGCTACTAACAAAACAGATATGAATATAGCAATCTAATTGTCTTTCAAAAAGTGCATGTATATTTGTTTTGATGCGCCTTTTAGCTACTGTGGACCTCAAATAAGGTCATGACGTAGGTGGACCATATGTTTATTCGATTCTCGTCCAGCAATTTTTCAGCGTCAAAATATGAGCATTTTAGCCTTTTCTTTTTACCCGCGAGCACATAGTGCGCGGGTCTACATCTCACTTTGTTGTTGTTCTTCTTCTTCTTGTTGCGTCTTAAGACGTATTTAGTGAGCTTCCGAAAAAAATGTATAGATGTATAGATGTACATATTTTAAGTTTTGATAAAAAAACGCGCTTGTCATCAGCGCCATCTGGCGGCGAATTCTGGCTAAGCCGCAGGTCTTTACTCAAACCCAAATGCTCGCGGGTTAATGGTTAATGGTAACCTGGTTTTTTTTAGTTTCCAGACTTTTTGCTAGATTTTGCTTAATAAGAGCGCAAAATTCAAATATATATTTCAAAGTAGAGCTTCGTTAACCTGTCGTGTTTACTTTCTGTTTAGTGTTTTGATAGAAACATTTGCACAATCCAAAATAATATCATTGGTTGAAATTGCCTTTTGCTGGAATGTCATTGGTTTCCATCTAAGCCTTTTAATATCATGTGATCTTCAAATATATAAACGGGAAATCAACAAGGAAGGTTATCGAAGCTGTACTTTAGGCGTGGGGTTTGATTGTTTGCAAATTAGAGCGTAACATCATTTCGTAATTGCGCTTGTATTTTTGGATTTGGCTGGAAAAAGTTTTTTTGAGCGAGCAAATCTTGCGTTTGCGTATGAGAGGCGAGGATTGCAAAAGTGTAAAGCTCGGCATTTTTAAGTTTCTTGTGGAATTTTCCTAAGGTATGCAGATGACACAGAGGTCATGGGTTCGAATCCCACCCTAGGAAGTCAATCTTTCTTTGCTTTCCAATCGGTGATGCAACAGCTGACTTCCGCCCTCTCAGATCTCTAGCAAATGTGCGTACTAAGTACGTAAATTGCGCATTTTACCATGCTGGTCCAGCTCTCAGCAAAGAGTCTTAACCAAGCATTAATGCAGTTTTTCTCAGCAGCGCGACGTGTTTCTACTCAGTATTCAAGATGCATAAACAATTGCTAACATTAACCCGCTCGCTAATTTGCTGACAGACCATATTATGGCTTGGCTAGATTGTTTTGCTCTGCAGAAAACAATTCACTTACCTTGATCAAATAGTCTCCTGTGTCAATCCCAAGCTCAGCAATTGGTGATTTAAATTGGAAATTGAATCCTCCTCCAGGGCACTGCAATTCTTCAAGATCAAAATCAAAATTGTTCAATTTTTTGTAAACAAGCTCTTTTATTCCAGAGGAGGCCATTGCCTCGACCCTAGATGACAACTAAAAGTAGTTTTGTTTGTGAAATCCTAATCAAATCAGAGAACAATAGAGGAGCAACAACACAATTGGCACAGGAAATATGATATCAAGAATTTGCATGAACTTTTAGCAACTTAATGCTGTTATTTAATATTAAGCAATCAATTTCCTATATAAATATGCTAAATGAATACCAGTATATTACCGCAAACGAGGCCGCGAGGCCGCGAGGCCGCGAGGCTGTGAGGCCGAGAGGTCAGCCACCTTTTTTTATGCTGTGGTTGTAAAATGTCCATTTTCGACCTGGGTTAGGTTCACTAAAATGCGATTTTCTCAGCTTCTAGAGCAGCTATCGACCTAAATCCAACGCCAAAAATTCGTTTAATATTAGGAAAATGATATTAGCCTTTTAAACTGGTCAAATCGGACCTCTAAGTGCCTCAAAATATTATTTTAAAGTGAAATTACCCAATAATTTTGGCCAAAAATAAAATAAAAAAATATTTTTTTGATTTATTTAATTAGCCCCAAAAACTCGATTTGCATGCTAAAAATCAAAAAACTCACTTTAAAAACGACGGAGTTGTTGAATTTCCCTGCTACACCTATTTTAATTGTCATTACGTCCTTTTCATTAAAATGCACCCCTCCAAGAGCTAAACATGTGCTTCAATAGAATGGTTATTAGTCAGACTTTGCTTTGCCAAACCCCTCTAAAAACTAATTATGTTTTCAGTTTCAACCCCACTGAAAAGTGTAGGTTGGTTTTAAAGACACCGTCATAACTCATTGTGATAAGAGAATATTTACCGGTTATATTGGAGCATCTCCGCAAAAAGAGATACAACAGTTGGGGACAAGTTTCGACCACCATTTTGAGGCCAGCATCTTCCAGCGAGGAGCAATCGGTGAGGTCAAGATATTGCAGGTGGAGCAGCCTCCGAACCGGAAGTGAGGCCACTGTCACTCCACGTGTTGCTGGATTAACCGGAATCGGCGGAGGCTGATGTAGGCTTATGGTAGAAATCATATGGCAACCTGCAAGAACATAACTATAATCGTGATCCAACATCAAATATTTCAATTGGTTATGTTACTTTGCGAGAACCAAAAATGGTGAAACAATGGGCAGTTCATATATTTTTGCCCTGCTCACAAATAGGTAAGCTGCTATAGCTTCAAACTACATATTATAGCACTACCACCATACCTACCAAACAAAGTATTAAGTAAGGTACAGCCCAAAACTCAGCTTGTTACTTTAAAGCAGAAGTACTCGTAGATGTACTGCTCAGGTCACAGGTAAAATATAATGTAAGAAACCGTAGCTAAAGCAACGCTGTTGTATCAAAAACCCTTGCTGAGCTCACCAAATCCTACACAGATATTTAGCTTTTAATTTTAAAGAGTTACCAACTGTTTCTATACTTTAATTTCTTGTAACATTGAAAAAGAGTTAGAGCTTAGATTTGAGAGTATTGGAACGCAACTCCCCTTGGAATTTTAACTCTACTTCTCCCCCTTCAAGAGGCTGACAGGCAACACACCCAGCTTATACTGTTTTGAAGAGTTGCTGCCCTGTACAACAAAATTCGAAATTACCAAGCTAGATTATACCTGTTATTTTCTTTTAAGTGCAATTTCGGCTACTTGGTATGATTGCGGTGGTATGTAAAAAATTGAGAGTAGCATGGAGAATACGTTTAATTTGCAACAGATCTCAGCGCCATCTCTCTTAATATCAAGAAAAAAGGAAAAATGTAAAACTGTTGCTTCCAAACGGAAAAGAACTTTGTGAAGCAGTTAAAAGTTAAGAGACATACTTTTGTAAGGCAACGCCCTGCCATTTATAACAATAAAATTTCCTTTTCTTTGTTAGAGGCTTAAGCTTACCTGTAACATCCAAATGGTCGAGCATCTGGCATTTTGTAACCAAGTCCATAAGTCCGCCGTTGGTGATGTTGACACAATGCTGGATTTCCAGCCTTGACAAGCTTGGAGAGGTCCTGGCAATGATTGCCAAACCACGATCGGTCAACCTTGAGCATCCATTCAAAACCAGGCTCTCCAGAGACGATCTCGCCGAGTTCCTTGACAACAATCTCATGATTGTTTTGAGCGCCAAATCTGCATCTGTGCCTTCTCCACTTAGGGAAACGGAAGTCCACAATTCAGGATCCCAAGCCAGGAAGTAAAATCTCCGTGATATTCTTGAGCAAACGACAAGATCGTTCGTGTTCAGGTATGACAAAATACGAAGCACAACTCCGTCCGGCAATCGGTTGAACGGATTTTTGCCACTCGAAACACCGGCTGATCTTGCTGACTTTGATTTGATCATCTTCGGCGTTGAACTCCTTGAGACTGGAGAATGTTTCGCATTGTGAGTCATTATATGGAGATCACGGATGGGAGTCTTGGTAGCCCTGACATCCCAGATTGCTTCAGTAGTTGAATTTGAAGATGGTGAAGATCTGGGAACACTTTCCAAAGATGAGGTTGACATCGTGGCTGACGTTGGATTCAGCGTATGGTATCCCAGGTCTTGGTGCTTTTGAGCGGAATAAGAAAGGATCTGGCGTTGCAGCTTTGTAGTGGCATTTCCGGTTACCATAGGGGACAGCCTGCCCATCTTGTCAGCTGACGAACTTCCGGTTCCAGTACCAGTGAAACTAGAGCTTGACGAGGACGATGCACCTCTTAGATGAATGTTGTTCTTGTTGTTTTTGTCACGGTTGGACAATTTCTCGGTATTTGACGACGACTCGGGAGAGGAATTTCTTAGGCTACCGATTGA
>JAAUYL010044653.1_pt1 | contig 11055 bp, 8 predicted proteins | sample 7278011 | NCBI WGS metagenome assembly JAAUYL01 (sample SAMN14350225, study PRJNA611818) | marine sediment metagenome | isolation source: surface marine sediment (1.8m) | place: French Polynesia: Moorea | collected 2018-08 | reverse complement strand
ACAACAACAACAAGAGCCTTTTGGCTCTATTTAAGATTGTTGTGTAAAGTATTGATTTACTATTTCTATTTCATATAAGATACTTGCATGAAAGTGCAGAAAGGACAATTAGAATATTTACAGCAAAGAAATAAACGTTAGCTACCGATCGCCTGACAGATGCCAATTATGTTGTGGAAGAAATACACAACGTCAATTCTATACCTGGACTAATTTGTGTATTTTGTAGACGAGATAATCCGTATTTCGGGGAATTAGCTTAAAAAGTCTTTCTTAGCAAAGCTTTCGACTCTACCCACCTATCGGTATTACACCTGAAACTGTTGCTTTCAGAGTTTTTCAAGGCAAGATGACCTTTTAACTTAAACGTATCAGGCAATCAAGCACATCTAAGAATCTTTTCCTTGAGGACGCATTTGAGCAAGATAACCGCCAATTGCACCAGATACCAAATTACCGTAAGTAGGACGGAAGGAAGGATCGAAATAAGCTAGAACACTTGCACCGACAGCAAAAAATAAGACAAGAAACTGCCTACAACTCCATTGCTTTAGCAATGGAGTACTTTTTTGGTTATTTTCCAATGTGCTAGACGATCCATCCATCCGTTGTAGCCTCTGTTTATTTTCCGCGTGATAATCTTAAAACCCCCATTGGTAACAAGTTAACCTTGACACCTTGCTTACAAGGTTAACTTGTTACCAATGCTCTGAGTCTTGGACTTTGGACAAACAGCAAAATGATTCGCGATTGCTATTCGCGAATTTTGACTCAAGAATTAGCGTCCAATATGGGGCTGATTAGACCGCAATCGGTGGTGATGGTTCTGACTTTTTCTCTTTTTTGCCTTTTTTAATCACCTCATGACGAGTTCGTGGAGTTTGAACCTGAGCCTTGGCTCTACCAGGAGAAAAACCTCGACGTTTGGGAGAATTGGCTAGTGTCCCAATCTCGGTAATTATTCGCTCCATATCTCTCTGAACCAGACTGGGAGTAAGAAAACCCTCTATATTTAGGCCTACACGGACTCGAATGTTTGCTCAAAGATTTTTTGAAAGTTATGCGGAGGTATGCCAACCATTAAGGCTGCGTCATCTCGTAAATGAATCTCCACATCACGTTCGCGCTCAAAAAACAAGCTGGCTTCTGGCAGATGTTTGGGGGACAGAAAATGAACTACCTGGTTCGAGGAACCACGCCAGCCTTTGTTGTCGTTAAGCTCCGGTATGTATTGCCCATCGATAAGGACATCAATAGTATTGAGGACTCCATCGATACAGGGATTAGATTGGGAGCGGAGTTGCTCTAGGGTAAAACCTGTAAAGCAGATGATGGATATTTCTCGTTGTTGTCTTAGGAGAGTGAACAACTCAAGGAGGGCCTCTGCTTGAAGCATTGGTTCACCTCCTGAAACAGTCAACCCTTCTGTATTAGGCGTGGAAAGCACCATATCTACTAACGTTTTCGGCTCTATCAGAGTAGCTTCCTTTATAGGAATCCAATCTGGAGAAATGCAGTTTCGGCAACTGAAACAGCACCCCTGAACCCAGATGACAAACCGTTGACCGGGACCAAGAGTGCGTGTTGCGGGACAGATTTCGGCAATGTTTAGGAGAGGCATAGTTTAGAAAGTGACAATTGATTTTTGTTGGGAACGCTCATGTCGAGTACGAGCCTGAGCCAGTTCTTTGTCTAGTTCATCCAGGTGAGTGCGAATGATTTGAAGGATATGCTCCACCTTTTTGCTGTCGAGTGGAAGAAGTCTTTGGGACAGTGTGCAATCGGCTTGATAGTGCCTATCAAGATGGACGTATATCTCGTCTGTCTCTTCTCTATATTTGTTGAACTGTTGAATGGCTGTTTGCAGCTTTTCCCATGTTTGCTGATAGTCTTTCCTTTGTTGTTCAAGATCGTCAAGAACGACTTTCAGGGGTTCAAATAGCTTGGCACGTTCTTCGCGGGTCAGTCGAATTAACTCCTTTGCGGCAGTTAATACACCACCGGATTGCTGAAGTTGGTGATTTTGCTTGTACTGTTCAATATCTGCTTCAAGGATTGTCTGCTGCTCTTGTAGTCGGACAAGTTTAGCTTTAAGTTCAACCTTTTGCCGTTCAAATGCTTCAATCTCCGAGGCTTTCAGTGCTACAGCTTCGGATTGGTCGGCAATTTCCCGACGCAGGACTTCTGCGCGCTCGCTGCTCTGCTGCTCGTCTAGCACTGGTTCCAGTTTCTTAGTATCTACAGCATTTTGAGGGTGAGATTTTCTGTATTTGTCCCAAGAAAACTTTAAGCTAGCGAGAGCCTTTTGCAAGCGCTGAACTTGCTCGTGTGAATCTCCATAGACGTCACTCCTAATTTTTAGTGCTTGTTGGTATGATTTTTGGGCTTCGTCAAACTGATTGAGCCTCTGATAATCATAGGCAAGATTAACCAAGTTAGTCGCTATGCTGGGATGGTTTTTATTAAAGATCTTCTGTCTAATCTTCAATGCCTCCTCATGGAGTTGGGCTGCCTCTTCATAACGCCACTGTTCTTCGCGAAGTCTTGCCTGCTGAGTCAAGAGCTGAACCACTTTTGGATGCTCATTTCCCAATAATCGGCGGCAGGTTTTCAGAAGTCTCTCATACAACGCATCGACTTCCTCATAGCGGCGTTGAGACTGATAAAGTTCAATCAGTGCGAGCAATCCTTCTGAAAAATCCGGATTGACTTTCTCATTTTTTTCATAGATGCCAATCGCGTTAGCGTAGAATGATTCTGCCTCAGATTCGCGCCCGTAAGAGTAATATAGCTCAGCGATGTAAAGCATATACTGACAGACATTGGGGTTGTCCTTTCCAAAGATCTGTTGGGCAATCTTTAGCGATCGCTCAAATAGGGGTTCGGCTTCTTGATAACGTTTTTGACTGATGAGAAAGCAAGCCAAATCAGCTAATTTTTCCCCGCTCTTGGGATGGATCTCACCAAAAGCTACCTCGACAATTTTGACAGCTTCAAGCAATAGCTTTTCTGCTCGATCATATTCGTTTTGATTGAAGCGAACCTCTGCTAGGGTGGATAGCAGATCGCTATACTGGGGGTAATTAGTACCTAGCGTCGATTGGTAGATCTTTTGTCCCTGTATGAGCAAGGTTTCTGCATCCTTATAGTTGTCCTGAGCAACATAGTTGATAGCACAGTTAACGAGAGTTTCTGCCACCTGTATATTTTCTCTTCCGAAAACCAGTTGGTAGATCTCTAAAGCTTGCTCGTAAAGTATTTCTGCGTCATCAAGGCGCTCTTGGGCTGTGTAAATATCAGCGAGATTGACAAGGCTCATGGCATTAGTAGGATGTTCGATGATGCCTTTTCCTTGGTTGATTTCAATGGCTGTTTGGCAACATATTTCCGCCTCTTGATAGCGACCTTGAAACATATAAACATTTGCCAAGTTACTCAAGCAGATGGCGTATAGGGGATGCTCATCATCAAGCGTCTCCTCGACAATCTCCTTAGCATAATTACAAGACTTCTCAGCATCATCAGTGCAGCCCTGTTCTAAGTAGAGCTCAGAAATGTTGATGCAAACTGTTGGATTATTTATTAAGAAATCCTGAATTTCTTCTTCTTTAAATTCAAAGAGTCTGTCATAGAGAGTACCAGCCTCTTCGTAATGACCTTGCATTCGACAGACATCCGCTAAGGCACTTAAACTGGAAGCGATTTCAGGGTTGTCTTCTCCGAGGAGTTTTTCTTCGAGTTCCAGAGCTTCTCTACAATAATTCTTGGCTTCCTCAAAATGTCCTTGAATTGCTCGTAGCGTCCCTAGAGCACTCAAAACTTGAGCAACAAAGGTATCCTCATCACCAAAAACATTCCTCCCTAGCTCCTCTAGCTCAACTAGGTACTGCTCTGCCTTCCTGAAATTTCCTTGGGATAAATATACCTGAGCTAGTAGATAGCGGTTAAAGACAACATCAGGATGCTCTCTGCCTAAGCGCGAAGTCATCTCTGACTCACATTCCTCCCCCCAATAGGCGGCTTTGGTGTAAATTCCAAGATAGATATAGAAACCTAACAGCGATATGTGGGAAATAAATAACTCTCGCTCGTCCATTAAATAGGAGAAAGAGGTTTCCATTTCCTCTAGGTGAACAATGAAAGGTATTATGGGAATAGTCTCTGCTTCTGGAGGAACTTCTTCGCCAAAAAGTTGCTCCAGAAAATTCACTATCTGTTGGCAGAAAGACTTTTTGATCTTGCTCGCGCCAGCAGACTGATTGAGCTTATTTTGGATAAACTCGCGGACAAGATTTGGAAATTGATAGAAACCACTTTCTTGCCTTTGCAGCAGACTAAACTTACAAAGCCAGTCATCTCTAAGTTCTTCCAGTTCCTCGGACGTTTGCTCGCCCTGTAACTGTTCGACTAACCACCAAGGAATAGGAGCGATAGCGAACAAACTAAGGAAGTAGCCAAGGGTTTTCGCTTCCTCGTTTAGATCCTGCCAGCTTAATTCAATAGCCGCAGAAATTCCTCCTTTTTCCTTGAATGCTTCTTGACTCAGTTTTTTGCTATACAGCCGCTCCAACATTTCTGAAAGGGATAAATCTTGCTTCCGAGCCAGATAGCGACCGACTAACTCCAAACCTAATGGCAAATAGTCGAGCCAGAGGCAAAGTTCCTGAGCCAGCTCAACTTCTTCATCAAGACGGGGATCTTCTTCTAGGAGAGTCGCTCTTAGCAGTTCTAAGGCAACTGGTTCACTCAAAACCCTAAGCTCGATAAACTTGATCCCTGGTAAACCATACTGCAAGCGGGTTGTAATTAAGACCTTGAAGCGGGGGCGGGCAGGAGGTAAGTATGGTTGGATTCTGTAAAAATCCGTCACATCATCGAAAACAAGTAAAACATTTCCTTTCCGCCAACTTGACCAACAAATTGCCAACTTATTTTGTAAATCTGACTCTTTGGGAAGATTGATACCGAGAGACGAACGAGCAAATTTCACAAGTTGTGAGCCTATATCCGAATCCCTAGCCAAGAGCCAGCAAATCCCTCCCTGATACTCCTCTTGGTATCTGAGGGCATACTGAATCACTAACTCGGTCTTGCCTACGCCACCTGTGCCAGAGAGGGCAAGCGCAGAAGCGCAGTAGGGCAGCATGAGTTGCTCATGGAGCTGCTCCAGTTCCTCCTTACGACCGATAAAATCTGTAACCTGACTGCGGGGAACATTATTCGGAAGCCCCGTCGTTTGTGAAGCTCTAGACCCTTCTAAAAAGATATTCTCAATATTAGTAGGCCCCCCTCCAAAACTGGCAACCGCTATTTTTTTGGCAACCGGACTAATGATATTGTTCGTGTACTCATCTTGATCGGTCATAATTTTGCTTCCTTTAGCGACTGGATTCTCGCTCACCTATACCAAAGTTTGACTGTTTGGGTAAGTCAACTACCTCTGAGAGCAAACCTAACTTGTATTGCACGGGGTTCTTCTCTTTTTCGTCCTCAATAACCAGATATAACTCGCCGGAACGGTTCACTCGCATTCCTATACGCCAGTGATTTTCAGGAGAATAGTTCGGCAACAGCAGACCATCTAGACTGACTTCTCGGCAGAACTGTCTCTCTGTTTCCGATGCTATCCACAACAAGATGGTCGGCAGGTGTTCCTGAAAAGCTGTCAGCCAGGGGTGATCGGGGAATCGAGCAATGATCAGGTCATCTAAAGGGGTGCCACTTCGGATGATCGGGATCAACTGTTGTTCTCTTTCAGCCCAAGCATTCAGGGTTTCTCCAACAATGCCAAGGGTATGTGTACATTTTTCAAGCGGGTCAACCAGACGGTTAGCTATCAGGCAGGCACCGTAGGAGATAGCCCAAAGCTTCTGATTATCACCCAAACTACGATCAAAACACGGGTCGTTATCTTGAATATCTAGAGCCTGCAAAATTGCCTGTTGAGCAAGCCGAAATCGGCTGAATCCTCCGATAAGTAAGAGATAATCAAATTCTTTTTGGTTAGCCTGCATCCAAGCGTTAAACCTTTGTATCGCATCTTGAATTCCCCGTTCAATAGGAGCAAATGCTTCCCTTACCTGGCGGCATTTGACGGCATAGCCACCGCCAAAGCAATAGAGATCATAGTCTGCCATTGCCTCTGGGGCTTTCAGATAAGTCATGAGCCTGCTAGTCGCTTTTTCATGAGTGTTAATCTTTTCTCGCTCAAAGTCTCTCATTAAACGGAAAAAGTCGGGATGGTCATCAGTTAAAGGATGTCCCTGCTTATGAGCATAAGCGAATTCTACACATCGACGATCAAAGGCAAAGCCTGCTGTTTCCTGGCAGTCTGAATAGAGAACATTAACTTTGTTGTTCATACTGATACGACACAGGCTTATATTAAACGTCCTACTTCCTAGGTTACAAACCAATAGATGACCAGACCATCCAGGCTTCTCAGACTGGATTGCCCACATCCAATATGCCGCTGCCGCAACAGACTCACGGATAAACTGAACCAAATCGCCTTCTATTTCAAGCTCACGAGCGATCAAATGCCCTAGACTTAATCTTGCCGAGCTATCAATCTCTCTGTACCACGCCTCTGCAATGGATATAACCAGACTTTTAATCGTCCCCTTCTGCGGACTAAAACTGAAACGGTTGCCTGCTTTGGAAAGCAGTCTTTCGCGCAAGCATTCCACTTGAGCAGATACAGAAGTAGAATTGTTTTGGCTCAAATACCCCGATGCCTGAAGAAGTCGTTGCGTCTTGATGTTCCCATCTCCCTCACCATCTTCAAGGACTTGCAGTTTGCCATTCTCAAGGTAGGAAACAACTGAGTTCGCTGTACCAAAATCAACTCCAATCTTGTAAGAGGATATGGTTACCATTATGTGGGTATCATCATAACTTACCAATCAGTTTATTACATAAAGTTTGTCTTTATTCTTTAAAATTCTTTAAAATTACCGCGAGTTCTGACTTTTACCATGGAATTGGAGATAAATTAATATTAAGAGTGTGTTTGTCAACTAATGAAAGGCCCACTGGATTGCCTACCTATTAAGGATTCCGCGATGTGGTAACCCTATATACTTAGGGAATCTATCCTACTAATGAAATCCCTTTTGTACAAATGTTTTGGGAATTGTAACAATCATTTACAAACACTCTCTAAAAGCCTTTCTGTCTGGAGCAATCTTCATTATGGAACCAGTAGAACTGACAGCAGCAGCGATCGGAAGTCTGTTTTTAACAAAAGCCTTAGAAAAGACAGGCGAAAAGCTAGGAGAAGAAGCCTTTAAGCAAGGTAGTAAGTTGCTCCAGTTGCTCAAGCGCAAGTCCCCGGAAACGGTAAGTGCGATCGAAAAGGTGGTACAAAATCCGGAATTAGCCGAACAACGGCCAGAGGATTATGGTGTACCAGTTCTGGTTAAAAAGGTAGAGGAAACGGCAAAGGCAGATCCAGAGGTGGCAGCAGCACTTAGAGATTGGGCAAATGTCGTGCAAAGTCAAGGTTCAACCATCCAGAATTTTACGAAACTGGCGGAAAAAATTGGGATGGTTGTTCAAGGCGGTCAAGTCAAAATTGATACCTTGAAAGTGTTATAATAACTCATTAATTCAATGGCAGCTAATGAATCCCACTGCCCAATCTGTAATACCAATTACTCCCCCTTGGAAGTAGACTACTGTCCAACTTGCGGATGGCTACTTACCAACTATCCTGTTGTTCTTGGCGAAATTCCCAAGATTTTTCAACAAAGGTTACAAGAACAGCTTAAGTGGGCAAAAAAACTATGGCAATCCCATATAGAGCAGTTGAAAGCCAAATTTCAGGAATTAACCTCTACTCAAACCGAGCTCGCCGAGAGCAACTCTAAGCTTCTATCAGTTGAGCAGGAAAAAGCAGCAACCGAATCTAAGTTAAACAAATCATTACAGGAACAAGCCTCTTTCAAGCAGCAGCTCAGACTAGTTAAGGCAGAAAAAATGGAGCTTGAGGAAAAACTCAATCAGGTTTTACAAGAATTACAGCCGTTTTATCAGCCAAACGGGACAGAGGATTTGCCAGCAGTTGGCACCCTCAAAAATCAGCTGAGTAACATGGAATTGTTGTTGCAACTTTCTCGGAAGTTATTAAACCACTGGTTACCTGAACTCAATTCAAACCTAGCGCAAGAAATATATCAGATTCAAGATGAGATTAAGGCTGTCCAGGATATACATCACATTATTGAATCGCCGTCTACCATAAGTTCAAATGAGCAGCTTATAACCTTAAAGACGATTATGAATATTTTAGCAGATCAAACCCCTAAGTCAGTAGATAAAATTGTTAATACCTTGGAAGAAGCTAATTTTGAAGATGTAATTACCAGAGTTGATGCCTTACTGTTTGTTCGCTGGAAATTGAAAAGCGAGGGCATCATCAAACGAGATAGCCAGGGAGACACGCTGCTATGAGCATAGATTTACAGTCCATCCAAGTTGTTGTAGGTATTGATTTTGGCACCTCCCGCTCTGGCTATGCCTATGCTTTCAAGGATGACAGGGAAGTTGTCGGTAGGACAGAGTGGCCAGGGCAGCCCATGCCCTATATCAAAACTCTGACCCAAATTCTCTATGCACCCGACCAAGAAGTTGAAGACTGGGGTTACGAAGCGAGAAGGAAGCTTGCCCAGCTTCGTAAAGATAAAAAGGCTAAAGAGTATGCCTTCTTTGAAAATTTCAAGATGCAACTGCGAGAGGCTCAGGAGAGAACCGAGGCTGGTCCAGTTATTAGTGCTGGTAACGGAAAGCGATTTTTAGTCCTGAAGATAATAGCAGATTACCTGCACTGTATGAAGGAGTTTATTCGTCAGGATCTCGATGCTGCTACCAGTGGCAAGCTTAAAGAGGAGGAAATTCTTTGGTGTTTGACTATACCGGCCATTTGGACTGATGCCGATAAACAGCTCATGCGTCTTGCTGCCCAGAAAGCGGAACTGATCAGTTCCAGCAGTGCCGATGCCGAGAAGTTAATCTTAGTGTTAGAGCCAGAAGCGGCGGCGATTGCCTGTCAAGAAAAAGATAAGTCCCAGTTAGAGTCAGGAACTCGTTTCATGGTAGTAGACTGCGGCGGCGGAACGGTCGATATTACTGTCCATGAAGTGATTAAAGGAAAAGGTCTCAAAGAAATTGCAGCAGGCACAGGGGGCAAATATGGTTCAACTTATGTAGATCGAGTTTTTGTCGAATATTTAAAAGAAAAGCTGACGCTAGAAGCTCTTGTCCGCTTCCACGATGAAGAACCCATTGATTATTTAGAAATGTTGGCAGACTGGGAGCGAACAAAATGCAACTATCATCCCGAAAAAAGTGGAGAAATTATCTATTTCCCTATTCGTCCCAAGCTGTACAAGATTTTGGCTAACAATTATCCCGACATCTTAGAAAGACTCGCTAAAGAGCAGGATGGAGAAGATGAGAATATTCAGCTATCTAACCAGCAAATGCAGGATATATTTGCCCCAGTTTTAGAGGGGTTAATCAGCAAAGTTCAAGAAGAATTTCAAAGACTTGGCGAGCGAGGCTGTGACCTGATTTTTCTAGTAGGGGGATTTTCCACATCTCCCTTACTACGCCAAAGAATTCAAGAAAGATTTGGCGAACGAGTTAAGAAAATTGTCATGCCTCCTTTTCCTGGTAATAAAATTGTTGAAGGGGCAGTTTCTTTTGGCTTAAATCCATCTGTGATTCGCTCTAGGCGTTCGCGCTTAACTTATGGGTGCGAAACCTGCACTCCCTTTGATGTTGAACGCGATCCAAAAAGTAAAAGGTTCTATTCGGATGATAATAAAGGTTACTGGTGTAATGACCGATTTCATCCCTTTGTCGTTGCTGGAGATAGCGTTGGTCAAGATGAGACTGTTACTTACTCTTTCGTCCCTATGGCTCGTGACCAGACAGCAATGATCTTCTCGTTTTTTGCTACTCGAAAAACTTATGTCCGCTATGTAGATGAAGCAGGGGTTGAGAAGATTGGAGCAATGGAAATTGAAATGCCTGATACAACAGGTGGAATTGAGCGAGAAGTAGAGGTTTCGATGTACTTTGGTCAAACGGAAATTCGTGTAGAAGCAAGAGACGTAACATCTGGTCAAACCCGTAATACGACTCTTCGCTTCTCCTCTACCTATTCATCAGAACTAATTGGAGAGTAAAATGGAAATTCCACAAAACCCTGAAAATCTCAAAAATGAGCAATTGGCTAATGATGAGGGAGGAGAGCAGTCTGCTTCTCAAGAGATACCAGAAAAAGAGGAAACAGGAAAAGTCAATCCAGATCTTCCAGCACAAGATAACAGTGAAGCTACTTCGTCTAAAGATACTGAAAGTGTTTCAACTCAAGAATTATCAGACGAGGATGTAAAAGCAGATCAACAGAAAGAAGAAACAGTTTCTCCTAAAACTAGAGAGGAAACTAATGCTGCTGATTCCCTAAAGCGTGAGACTAGAGAGAAACAAGTCAAGTTAGCTGTAGAGCCCTTGGAATTGGAGCGGCAAAATTGGTTAGGTGGGAAATTACAGCAGTTAATACCAAGATATAAAAGTCAGATGCATTCAGAACCTATCATTGAAGTCAAGAAACAGCTTAAAAATTTAAGGGACTGGTTTTATCATTTTTATCAAGATCCAATTTATCAAGATCCAACTGTTGAAAATCTAAGAAAGAGTTATCCAGTGATAGACCAAATTCTTGTTAATGCACTGAACTCGATCTCTGAGCTAGAGAGCTTGCAGAAGAAACAGACAAAACAATTTTCTTCCAAGAAAAACAACCTAAACAATAGAATCAGTGAATTAAAAAATGAGAATCAGACTTTAAAAAGACAAAAACAGACTTGGGAAAGTGAGAAAGCTGATTATCAAAGTAGAGTGACACTGCTTAAATCTGATGCCAGACAAATACCAACCCTAAGAAAGAAAGTAGAATACTACGAACAGTATTACTATAAAAGTTCAAGCTTAGAAAAACAAATACAACTGCTAGAAGGCAAAGTTAATACTCTTCAAGGCAAAGTT
>JAAUYL010018402.1_pt1 | contig 11063 bp, 10 predicted proteins | sample 7278011 | NCBI WGS metagenome assembly JAAUYL01 (sample SAMN14350225, study PRJNA611818) | marine sediment metagenome | isolation source: surface marine sediment (1.8m) | place: French Polynesia: Moorea | collected 2018-08 | reverse complement strand
CGTCGGGAGCCTATTTCTGCGACATGTGTCCGAAGAAAGTCTTTGTCTCTGAAACGTCGCTGAGAAGTCATTTGAAGTTCGTCCATGGAGCCTACTAAAAAAATCCTCATCATTCGTTTGTGATCCATAAAAAAGCCCAGAATTTAAAACAGAAATGCAAATGATTATGATGGTGGTCATTGTTAAAATTGCTTTTTTTCTATTTTCAGAAGAAAACAATGTTGAGTTACGAGTATTTGCAAGCCAGAGCAAGACGAGGAAATCCATGGAGCGTCGACTCTGTGTCGCAGTTTCTGTACTACTGCTGCCCCCAATGTCCCTCCAGGACCAGAGAGCTGAAATCCTTCATCAAGCATGCCAAGTTGAGGCACAATGTGGTACGTTAATATTCATATGACAATCAATAATCTTGATCCTTATCTTAAATGATTCCTTTGCAGAATTTCAGTGATGACTTGAGTCTCTGCGACGCTGCTAATCTTGCCCACCATGTTTATGGCGATGATCAACCAGAGCCTCCAGACAACTCCAAGCCGTTTCCTATGACAGTTCGAGTACCGAAAAAACTAGTGGAGTTCACGAACGACAGTGATGGCGACGATGAGGACGATGAAGTCACAGCTACCATTCCCTACAAGAACTACTTGAACTTGATCACGGAGAGTGTCGAGGAATCCGATCAGATGAAAGTCTGTCGCATGACAGACAAATGGGGACGAAACAAGCAGCTGTACCGATACCAAAACAAACCCTATGCCCACCCTCCGCATGGAAGATTCAACATCGGCACGACTTCAGAGCAAGAGTTGAAGGTGGGAAAGTTTATCGAGACCTGGAGCGACATTGACAACGTGAGCGAGTATGCTAGTGACGACCACGAACAGTACGAGGTTGCCAGACAAAGGCGGAGAAACCTGAACGAAGCTCGCTCCATCATCAGGAACACCTTGGGCAGCTTGGAGCCCATGCCATTGGACGATCTTGTTGTCAGAGCCAAGAAGGGCAGAAAGAACCAGAAACAAGTGGAAGTCGCCAAGCCGCGGGCAGAACCGGTTGTCGTCAGTGTCAATGACATTTCCGATTCATCAGGCACGAGCAGTGATGACAGTGCTGTCAGTGATTACAATGATGAACCGGCAGAAGCTCAGGCGGACAACAGTGCCTTCGTGGTAGCAGTGTCCGAAGAGGTTGCCAAGGCGAAGGCCAAGGATGACAAGGAGGCAATCATGGTGAACAAGTTCTTTGAGCACGAGCTGAAGCAGAAGAAGCAGTGGTGGCCACCTCCGCCTCCATCAGATATGTCACTCAACTGTCCCTACTGTCCGGAAAACTTTACATCTCGATTCTCTCGAGACGTCCTGCCCCACATGAACGAAAAGCACCCCTTGCTCTACCATCCCAGGTAAGTCACAAATGTCCCACTGGTAGATTTACGTAGATTGATCTTTATTTCAGAGGGCTGATTTACAACTGTCCCGACGACAAATGCGACTATGCCAACTTCCTCAAGGCGATGAAGAATCACGTGGCCCTGCATCCCGATGTGATTTTCAAGCCGTACCCCTGTCCAGAGTGTGACGCCTACTTTACAGTCCGAGCGGATTTGATGAGTCACTTCCAAGAAGATCACAAGGAGGTCTTTGACAGCAAAATCTACCAAAGGCGATCAGTTCACGACAAAAGGCTATTCTGCGACGGTTGCGGCAAGAACTTCAAGAGCCAAGACACTTTGGAGTTCCATCGAAAGCTGCACCACACCAAGGACAAGTAAGCAGATACATTGACATAGAACAGGATCGATAAGCAAATACTTTTGTCTTTCTGTTCCAGATCCATCCAGGATGTCCATTGTGACCAGTGTGACTACAAGACCTACGACGAGTACTGGTTGAAGCGTCACAAGCGCGAGAAGCACACGATCAACAAGCGGTTCATGTGCGAGTATTGCCCTGACGAAGGCTTTCCTTACCAGTTCTATCTTGATCTCCATCTGGAGCTGAAACACAAGGACAAGATTGAGATGCGCTACACTTGTGAGGTCTGCTCCAAGCAGTTCTACGTCATCACCAAGTACAGGTATGGCTGTCTTCAAGCTTTCACCTTCAGGATATGGAGAGGTCAATGCCATTTATTGCATTTACAGACAACACATCAAACAGGCTCACAAACCTGGAACAACCAGAAGAGGCAGTTTCAATGCTCGAGGACGCTGGGTGAGGACTGGACCGAAGAAATCCATTGCCGTGACTTGTGAATATTGCAACGAGGTCTGCAAGTCCACCTCGTACTTGTACGAACATTGCAAGAGCCACCATCCGAATTTCCCGCCAAAAGCGGTTGGCATGGCCAACTTCACGTGCGAGCATTGCTCGGAAACTTTCCTGACCAAGTTCAGATTGAAGCGGCACTTCCGCAAGGTTCACGGGATCCTGACGCAGCCGTACTATTGTGAAAAATGTGATATTCCCTACACGCATCAGCACAAGTGTTTCACTGGCACCCAACAATGCGAATATTGTGACAAGGTCTATGGCAAGGCGCAATCTTTGCTCGACCACATCAAGAGTGTCCATCTGAACCAGAATGACTATCCGTGTCCACAGTGCGACAAGGCGTTCCCCTCGCAGGGGAGCCTGAGGATGCACACGTACAATCATCACGAGAAAACAGAGTGCAAGTTTTGCCGGAAAATCTGCTCCAGCAAATGGGAACACAAGAGGCATCTCGTGTTGGCGCATCGCCAAACCAAGGGGGCTCTCTTTTGTCCCAAATGTCCTAAGAAAGTGTTTTTCACTTGGAAAAAGAAGAGCCAGCACATGGAAAAGGAGCACAACATTGTCATGTCGCCAACGAAGAGGCGCTGAAGATTGTGATTGTGAACTGGTCAAAATACTTAATAAATATGTCCTGCGAGATGACGCCCCCGTCTGGAGATGAATGTAAATGTAAATCTATTTTCTTTCTCCTTAATTTCAGAATGGAATTCACTGAAGACGAGCTGTCGGACGGAGCTCAGATGGTGGTCGAGGTTCTGGGAGTTTTAAACCCTCGCCAACCGGAACCCAATCCATGGAGCGTCGACTCAGTCAGCCAATTTTTGCACTACTGCTGTCCAGAATGCCCGGCCAAAACGCGAGATTTGAAAGCGTTTGTCAAGCACGCCAAGTCCTACCACGAGAAGGTAAGCTCAATCTTCAAAGCAATTCCTTATTACTAGCATTCTAAAATGCCTTTTTAGGGCTCCAAAATGTTCTGCGACAATGTCGTCAGTCTCTGCGATCAAGCCAATGTGGCGGACATTTACCAGCAACCCTTCAAGAAAGAGCCCATGTCTCGTGTCAAACCAGATCGGATGATCGTCCAGGTTCCCAAGAGTTTTGTCGAGTTTGACAACAACCAAGACGACAGTGATGGTGACAATCCAAATCCCAATGTCAATGACAATGACAATGAAGTTGTGACAGCAAGAATATCCTACAAGAATTTCCTTGACCTTATGACAGAGGAGGTCGAGGAGACTGACAACCAGAAAGTCCAACATATGACTGACAAATGGCGGCGACATCACGTTCCATCCAGACTCCCCCCTAAAGGAGAAAGGCAGACTTTTATGCGCACATTGGCAATCCCGAGCCGACCCGGTCCAGTTGGCAAAATGGTCGAAACTCTAAGTGACATTAGTGACAACGAGATGAGGTATGCGGCTGAGAAGCCTATCACCAATGCTCTCAAAACCCTGAAGCCAGTTCCGAAAAGGATCCTGGATCTGGACATTGACGACGATGATGACTTCAATTGGAGTGATAACAACGAGGACATGCCCGTGCCCAAGTTCCCAGATGATGGGGATGTGCCCAAGTTTCCTGATGCTAAAGACACTCAACGAGCAGAGCTTTTGGAACGATATGCCAGAGAACAAGCAGAGGTCGAGGCTATTTACTCTGCATCTGAGACGCCACAGGAGCGGATCACCCAAGAAGTGACGCCAGCTCCGGCATTTGCGTCAACGTCAGCTCCTTCGTCCAAGTCGGAAGGCATCAGTTTTGATTGTCCATTCTGCACCAAAGTGTTTTCATCCCGTAATGCGATAGAAGTCATGCCTCACTTCTTGATTGCCCATCCGTTCAGCAGCTATCCTGTGTAAGTATCTACATACTTACCTAGATAGATAAGTGTCTAATTGCATAAATATTTTTTAATTTCGTCGTTGTCTTTTCTTCAGAGGAATGATGTACAACTGCCCTGTGGAAGAATGTGATTTCACCCACACCTCGGATGAAAAGCTCCAAGATCATTTGAATGAACTTCACGATGGGATTGCTCTCAAACCTTACCAATGCATCCGTGAAGAATGCGATCTGTCGTTCAAGCGAGTCGACGAACGGACAACCCATTTGAGAGTCTTCCATGAAGAGACCTTTGAAAAAGCGGCCGCTCGGGAGAAGGAAAAGAGAGCCGAGAAATCGGGGAGACTGTTGGCATTTTGCGACCAGTGCAATCTTGAGTTCTCTACGGACGCTAAATTTCAGAGACATCACAAAACTCACCACCAAACGGACAAGTAAGAACTCTTGTTTAAAAACGGTTTCAGGATCTGAATCAATAATCTTTATTTTAGGTCGATCAAAAACTACCTGTGCGACAAGTGCAACTACAAGACGCATTCCGAGCTTCTTTTGAAAAGGCACATTCGCGACGCTCATGTGAGAAACACAAGGTATCCATGCGAGCATTGCGACAAGTCGTTCTGTATCAAGACTCTCCTTGAGCGCCACTTGGAAGTGCATCATCGAGAGAAGATCGACATGAGATACACTTGCGAGCATTGCTCCAAGCAATTCTACATTAAGGAAACCTTCAAGTAAGCCAATTGCCAATTCTCAACTTTGTTGCGTCTAAACTAAAATGTGTTTTATTTTAGCCGCCATCATCGACGCCATTACGATCCAAAATCTCGACTTGGACCCAATGGACCTAGTGAACGATTTGGCAGGCGAAAACAACCTAAAAAGGACTTTGGCTACAAAATGAAAGTTGTCAAGCAGGTCCAATGTGAGCATTGCTTGGAAATTTTCAACTCGACGGAGGGCTTGCATAGCCACAATAAGACTGCCCATCCAGGGTTGCCCGCCAAAGCTGTGGGCAAGGACAACCACAAATGCGACGTCTGCCTCGACTATTTCATCTCCGAGTATTCGATGAAACGTCATCAGCGAAAAGCCCACGGGATCAAGATGCGAAAGAACACGTGTGAGGTCTGTGACATAGACTATTCTTTCTCGCACCATTGTATGCAAAAGCGAGTCAAGTGTCCCTACTGCGAGAAAACCTACGCGAAGTCAAAATTGAACGACCATGTGAGGGGAGTCCATTTAGACATGAACGATGTCCCGTGTAACTATTGTGACAAAATGTTCCCGTCAACCTCAGCCCTGAGCCTACATGTGACCAATCACCACGAGAAGACAGAGTGCAGGTTTTGCAACAAAATCTGCTCCAGCAAGTGGGAGCACAAGAAGCATCTCGCGCTGGCGCATCGCCAAACCAAAGGAGCCTACTTTTGTCCCAAGTGTCCGAAGGCCGTGTTTTTCACTTGGAAGATGAAGAGCATTCACATGAAAAAGAAGCATGACATTGAGCTGTCACCACAGAAGAGATCTCGATGAGTGTTTGAATGAACTTTGAAAAATTGAAAAAAAGATTATGATAACTCTGTTCGAATCCATGCGCTTACAAAATATTTGATGTATTTTGCAGGTATGAATTATGGCTGATGTCAGCGAGGAGACAGAAACCTCGAACGTCAAGAATGAGGCGGCTTTTGCCGACAGTGATCTTGGTGACAAGGACAATGGAACTGAGATCAAACCGGATGTTGTGATAGACGAACTGGAAGTGAACCCATGGGACGTGAAAGCAGTGAGTGTATTCCTACACTATTGTTGCCCCGAGTGTCCAAACAAGTCAAAGAATCTTGAAGCCTTCCTTGACCATGCCAAGTTCGAACACGAACAAAGGTCACAAATTCTGTTCAAAAACAGGACTTGTTCCACAGAAGATGATGACAACTTTGACAAGGCACATCCAAACCGGAAACGGAAACGAAGTGATGAAGAGTGGTACGAAAACGAGTGGAGCGAGTCAAAGCCTGAGGGTGATAATGATGATCTTGAGTTGAAGCATGATCCAGAAGACACTGGTGAACTGATTGACATTGTCTGTCCCAAGTGCAAAGTGACATTCGCCAATGACGGGGACACATTCGTGGAACACTTTCAAGACACTCATCCCTTCGAAGTGTTTCCTAAAGGAGCCATTTTTACTTGCTTGGACTGTGATTTCAAAGGATTGCACCAGGAGGTCAACCAGCACAGCCAGCAGACCCACAAGCTGGCTTTTCACCGATACAAGTGTACCAAGTGTGTCCAGAGGTTCAAAACCAGACCGCTCTTGTTGAAACACTTTAAGGCCACCCATCCAGAAGACGACATCAAAGACGGCAACATTGTCACTGCTGGAAGGACCAAAATCGAACCAAGTAATGAAGTGATCTGTCACGATTGCGACGCCAGCTTTGCCAACAAAGATCAGTTGAAGTCTCATCAGAAACGGGACCATCCCAAGTCGTCTCCATACGAGTGTGTCCGGTGCTCTACCAATTTTCTATTGAAGGAAAACTTGATCCAGCATTGTAAAGAAGTCCATGAGGGTGACATTAGTGACATTGAAAAGGTGAAATGTGACAATTGCAAGGAGGTGGTCGTCAATGACGGTGTGGACATGTTGAACCATTATTGGACTTGTCACCCGCACGATCTTTACCCTCGGCGCTTGGTGACGCCATGTGACTTTTGTGACTTCAAGGATACCCTGCACAGAGTCAACGAACATTGCATCAAAGAGCACGGCGAGGCGGCCAAGCCTTACAAGTGTCCTGAATGTGACAAGAAATACACTCGTCGGATGCGCCTGGGCGTCCATTTCGAAGCTGACCATTCCGACAATCAAAACATTTGCGAGGAGTGTGGCAAAGTATTTGGTACTAGAAACGGTCTGGTGCAACACATTGGCTACGCCCACAAAGTGGACAAGAAGAATCCTCAGATAATGTGTGACAAATGCGAATTTAGGACAACTCATAAACGTTATTTGAACAGGCATGTTCAAACCATGCATGTGAAGGAGAAGCTGACCAAGTGTGACCATTGTGACAAAACCTTCCTTTACAATTCGGATTTGGAAGCGCATATCCAGAGTGCCCACAGGGATGTCGATTTCAGTCACTACTGCATCAAATGCGGCAAGGGCTTCTTCCATTCGTCGACGTTTGAAAAGCACATGATCCGCTGCAAGGCGGACAAGATCCCCAATGCTGAGGAAGTGAAAGCAAAAGTGAGCACAAAACAGAGAGCCCCACGTGGGTCGAAAGCCAGCAAGGGTGACAGGGATTTGTCAATTACATGTGAGAATTGCGGAGAGGTCCTTACACAAGCCCACAGTTTCGACGATCATCACGCTAGGAAGCATCCCCATTTGCCCAAACGAGTTGTTGGACGAACTCTTCACTTCTGTGACATTTGTCCCCACAGATCTTTCACCCATCCTGGAGGACTTCGAAAGCACAAGTATACTGCTCATGGAGTGCATAACAAACCAAATGTGTGTGACGTCTGCAACACGCCTTACTTGAAGGTCCACAAATGTCTCAAAGCTACCTTTTCGTGTACACAATGTGACAGAAGTTTCAACAAGGAAATGTCACTGAGGGAACATGTCCAAGGTGTTCATATGGGCCACCGTCCAGTTCAGTGTGACAAGTGTGAAAAATCGTTTGTTACTAAACGTCAGCTCAAAGCCCACGACATGTACACGCATCAGAAGCAGCAGTGCAAGTTTTGCAAGAACGTTCTGTCGAGCAAGTGGGAATACAAGAGACATTTGGTCCTGATCCACAATGAGACTGAAGGAGCCTACATGTGTCCCCATTGTCCGAAGGGAGTCTTCTTCTCTGAAACAATGTTGAGAAAGCATACGAAAGAAAAGCACATGGCTTGAAAAAACAACTACTTATACTCGTGATAATGTTCGATAACATATGACTGTTGATTTTTGCAGGTAATATGGAGGAAGAAGAACAAAGAGTGAATCCATGGGCAGTGAAAACTGTGGAGGAATTTAGACTCTACTGTTGTCCCGAATGCAATCACAAATGCCGGGAGTCCAACGAGTTCCAAAGCCACGCTTCACTGCAGCATCCATTGGTGAGATTTTAAAACATTTGTCAAGTTTGCTTAATAACCTAATCATCTGTCCTTTCAGAGTGCCATTTTGTTTGAGCAAGAACAAAATGCTAAGCTCAACATTGACGACCAAGACTTGAAGACTGACCCATCCTGGCATCCAGAGACTGAAATCAAAGAGGAGGAGGAGGAGGACGTTGTTTATGAAGATCATGAAAACTTTTACGACAATGATCTTGACTTTGACTATGACGAGGAGGACGTAGATTTCGAAGTGAAGCCTTTGAAGAGGAAATCAAGGACAACAAAAGTGAAACGAAAGACAAAGAGATCGTCGAGGGTCAAGATCAGTGATTCTGGTGCTGAGGATGACAAAGATCATGATGAGAACGAGGAACGAGAGAATGATGCCAACTACGAGAGGCTGTTCAACTTGGGTTCAAACACCTTGACAGTGGTGAACACTGAAGGTGAAACTGTGAGCATTGAAAAGCAGACGTTCGGCTGTCCCAAGTGTGACATGTCAAGCTGGTCCTATCTCATTCTGTGCAGACACATGCACAGCCAGCATAGACGAAGTGATGGCATGTACGAATGCCCTGCGTGCTCCAATCTATTCAATAGTCTGGCAGAAACCAGAAGTCACATCAAGTCCAATCACAAACTGCCTTGTCCTGTTTGTCACAAGCAAGTGTCTGATCTGTCTGGCCATTTCACTCGGACACATCCCGCAGACAGAGACATGAAGAAGTTCAAGTGTCTCGAGTGTGATTTTGCCACCCATCGCAACAGCCTTCTCAGTCAACACGTGTTTGTGAACCACAGAAAGGATGAGCACAAGTACAAATGTGATGAGTGTGACAAAAAGTTCCCGACCAAGTTTTTGCTCAACCAACACCACGAGGTCAAGCACACCGATCCCGAGGGCATCGCGCGCCGATATGTCTGTGATAAATGTGGAAAAGCCTTTGCGGTAAGACAAAAAAACAACTTTGCGTTAACAAATCCGCGTTTAAGTATCAAATCTTAAATCTAATTGCAGTACAAAAATGCTGTTAGCAACCATGCTTGCCACAGCAAAGAGTCGTTGAAAGTCAACTGTGATAAGTGCGGTGACGAGTTCCCGTCAGAGTCGTACTACATATGGCATTACCAATCTCAACACGGGGACTATCCAAGTCACTTGAAGCACAAACTAACCCATCTGTAAGTTTTCGAATCTCTTGTTTTGTAACTCAAAGTCTCATCGCAATGTCTGTTTCAGATGTGACCAATGCCCGAAAGCCTTCACGAAAAAAGCCAGTCTGCAGCAGCATAAGAAGATCAAACATCTCAACATCAAGAAAAAGACTTCTGCCGAAAACAGTGGTCCGTTTCCGTGCTCAAAGTGTTCCAAGATTTTCGCAAACAAATCTACTTTAAAGAGACACGATCTAGTGGTTCATCAACAGAATCCTGAACAGTCTTTTCAATGTGACAAGTGTGACAAAAAGTGCGCGTCCAAAGCTCTGCTGAGGATGCATGTGAAAAACGTGCACCACAGGGAGCAGTGTCCAGAATGTGGCATGAAAATAACCACTTTGTATTGGTTACGTCGACATTTATCTGTCACACATGGAATTCAGGGAGAGGGCATGCAATGCGCCAACTGCCCAAAGATGTTTGTCAACAAAACTAGCCTTGAGAAGCACATGCAATCTTGTCAGCCCAAAGTCTAAAAAGAAATTATTTACCTACCTATTTACAAAGCTTACAATGCACAAACAACCATGCTTAAGTATTACTCTCTGATCTATTTCAGGTTTGCAATAGACGTCAATCATGGAGTCTCACGACAGCTCCCAACTGTCGTCACACCATGGGTCACAAGCATCACATGAGACAAGTGTGACATCGCCTCAAGAGCATTACGGGGTTAGCCATCTGCATGACCATTCCGCTGGTCAACACCACCACCATCAACAATTTACAGACATTAGCGAACCGGTGGCTCATTACAACGAGCCGCCCCCTCTCAATTCACAAATGTCACACCATCTTCACACGCCTCACTCTTCCAGTGACACTCACCACAGTGAGCAAAACAGTGACCTGGGCCACAAAATTAGTGCTGGTGACCATCAAGAAAATGGGAGAGTGGCCATTGAAAGTGTTAGTGAATCTAAAGACGACGATGTTACTCATGTTGAAGAGGATAATGACAATGACATCGAGGCCAAAGTCAATCCTTGGGCAGTCGAGACCGTCGAGGTGTTTCATTTCTATTGCTGCCCCGAGTGCGACGCCAAGTGCCAAAGCATCCAAAAGTTCGAGTCACACGCCATCGAAGCGCATCCCAAGTCGAAGGAACTGTTTGAGAAAACGGACGTCAAGCCGGTGAATGCGATCAAGCTCGAGCCGCTCCTCCCACCATTGCCGCTCCCCGACGATGGCAACTTTTACTATGACGACTACGACGAGGACTACGATCCCGAAGCTGATCTCGAGGACATCAACAACGTCAAAGAGGAGTCGGACGAAGACTGGCGCGATGGCGACGACCTTGACGAAGACAAAGAATATGTGCCAAAACGGAAACGGCGATCGCGATCCTCCCGATCCTCTCGGCCAAGGACGACTAAACGAATCAAACGAGAAGAAGTCGAAATCAAGGAAGAGGACAGAGCGTGCACCCAATGCGACCAAGTGTTCAAGAGCATGTTCGCCTACGCCAAGCATGTCAACCTTGAGCACAACTTGAGCGGGATGAACCCCGATCCGGCAGAGGCCGGAGCCGTGGCCTCCGAGGAGGGCAGGATGCAATGTCCAGATTGCCAGGCGGTG
>JAAUYL010071830.1_pt1 | contig 11071 bp, 9 predicted proteins | sample 7278011 | NCBI WGS metagenome assembly JAAUYL01 (sample SAMN14350225, study PRJNA611818) | marine sediment metagenome | isolation source: surface marine sediment (1.8m) | place: French Polynesia: Moorea | collected 2018-08 | reverse complement strand
CTACTTTATCCAACTTTAGAGCGAATGGCCCAGGGGGAAATTGTTAATTTTCCTGGGGGATTCTGGTCGCGACCGCAGCTGTATGATGATTGTTAATATGAACTTCGATGCATTGTCATTCCAGTTTTCTCTTTAAAAATAGTGGTAGATGAAATATTACATTTTCAATTAAAAATATAATTTCAGCAATTGAACCAACGTTTTATGTATTTTTTTCCATTTTCACGCGTTGACAAAATCTTGTCGTCTGAAACACGTATGTGAGATAAATTTGACATGATGGGCTTCTTCTCCAAAAATGTTGAAGATGCAAAGCACATGGAAAATACAACTTTCTATTTATATTCTCTGAAAGAGGCTATATTTATAGATTAAAATCTGAATCAAATTAATTGAACATGGATTGCTCGTTCACTTTTCTCTGCTGGAAAGACCTTGGGCTCAATTAAGGAAATGTCCACTACACCAACTGAGATACCACGTTTCTTTATTTTTTCCAAAAAGAAATGTGAAAAATCTGTGGGAAAATGTCAATATTTCTCTCTTTATAGATCGAGAAAAAAAGAGACAGACGACCTTATTAGGAAGGTCATTTAGTGCACTGCACGTTAATAGTTTTCTATAGAATTATAAAAGACACTGATTAATTTTAATGATCTAGTAATTAGACGATAGAATGACATTATTGTGCCACACTGACTCAACCAAAAGTGCATCGTGTAAAGCCTCTTGTTTACGTTTGAAAAAAAACTATTAATCCTTCTTTTTTTCTATCTATTCCAGTGTCCTAAATCGAAGTCCGGAGCATCTCATCAAGGAAATCATTCTAGTCGACGATTTCAGCGACGATCGTAAGTCGAGCTTGAAGTTATTTAAAGACAATGGCAATCTACGTTTTCTTCTTCTTGCAGCCTCGGACGGCCTCGAGCTTAGCAAAATTCACAAGGTCCGGGTCTTGCGCAATCAAAAACGCGAAGGACTAATGAGGTCGCGAGTAAAGGGAGCCGATGCTGCGACCTCAGGAATTCTCACTTTCCTCGACTCGCACTGTGAATGCAATGAAAAGTGGCTGGTAAGATCGAGCATAAATTGCTAAAAATTATGACAATAGTCTCTCTATGTGTCAAATCCTTTAGGAACCCATGTTGGAGCGGGTTAAGGAGGACCCCACGAGGGTGGTGTGTCCAATCATAGATGTCATATCAATGGACAACTTTCAATACATTGGAGCTTCGGCCGACCTGAGGGGTGGCTTCGACTGGAACCTAGTTTTCAAATGGGAATACTTGTCCTCGTCAGATAGAAAGATTAGGTAATTTAATCAATATCCTTTTTGTTTTCCTGAACGATGAAACACTTATTTTGAAATGATATGTAGGATGAAAGATCCCACGCAACCAATAAAAACACCCATGATCGCGGGCGGGCTCTTCATGATCGACAAAGCCTGGTTCGAGAAAATAGGCAAATACGACATGCTCATGGACATATGGGGCGGCGAAAACCTAGGTATCTAAAAGCATGCATAACATCTTCATCTTTAGGTTATTGTTAATCAAATGGTGTTATTATTCTTGTTCAGAAATTTCATTCAGAGTCTGGCAGTGTGGAGGCCAGCTAGAAATCATCCCTTGCAGTCGAGTCGGTCACGTGTTTCGGAAGCAACACCCCTACACGTTTCCCGGGGGATCGGGGAATGTTTTCGCCAAAAATACCCGTCGCGCCGCCGAAGTGTGGATGGACGACTACAAGAAATACTATTATGCCGCCGTTCCCCTTGCCAAAAATGTCCCATTTGGAAAGTAAGTCCATTCCATCCGATCTATCATGCGCCATTGTCATCAATGTCTCATTTAATTTTGCAGCATTCAAACTCGGCTCGACCTGAGGCACAGTCTCCAATGCCAGCCATTTTCGTGGTACCTCCAAAACGTCTATCCAGATTTGAGAGTTCCGGATGCAGAGGATATCTCTTTTGGGGCTATTATGCAGGTATGACGTAAATAGTAAATACTCCTTAGAGGCCGCTCGCATATTTAGACCACTTTCTTATTATAGGGAAACGTTTGTCTGGACACGTTAGGGCATTTGAATGACGGCCTCGTAGGGGTGTACACTTGCCACGGAGCCGGGGGCAATCAGGAGTGGAGCCTGACGAAAAACGGCCATATCAAGCACGGGTCCGATCTCTGCGTCGCCCTCGAGTCCCCTACGGCCTCGACAAAACTGAGGCTGAGGCTGTGCAATAACTCGCCTCTCCAGGTAACCTTCATGTTCATAGAATCAGACCCAATTTCCCTTGGACTACTAGCAAACGATCAGTGACAGCAGGCATGCTGACACTAAAACTACATCAGTTACTTTGTGTGTCATTCATTCTCTTCTTGGCAATCTAATGTAGCCATGTCTTTGCTTAGGAAAAGACCATTTATTGTTGGGTACTGGTGGTCGCCACCACCTTGGGGATTGATAAGCTAAACAAGGCGTTCTTCTTGGCATGCTTAAAGCGCCTTCTGAGCTTGCAGATTTCCGGAAATTCCTTCACATTTGGGTAGAAGCGCTAGACTTTTAGTGTTAAGTGGATTAGGTTCCGTCCATTTCCCATCAATGTCGAACGAAAGCAGAGAAGGAGGAGAAAGAGAAACACGGCCAAAAAGCAGTGGGACACCACCACCAATGAAATAAGCCCAGGAGTATTGAATGTACACACATGTATCTATCTAGTCCTTATGATAAGCTTATTTTATTACCGACCTTGATGAAAGGACTCTCACATCACATATAGTATGAATATGATGGAATTATCGACTGACACGGTTTCTTTACTTCTTCTTGCAGAAATGGGAGAGGAGGAACACTTCTAACGGAAAAATGCAGCTTAAGCATTTAACGCACAATCTATGCATCGACTCGTCCTCCGTCGGTTCCGGACAGGTTTTGACAGCCGAGACCTGCGACCAGAGTGTCGCAAGGCAAAAATGGAAATTCACAATGACGTCAATCTAAGGAAACCCAAGTCTTACCAGAAACCACTCCGGAAATCCTGCGCGCAGTATTAGACAAAAAACGGCCTCAAAAATCCTGTGATGTTACAATGTCAACCTTCTTGCTTCCCAAAAACGGGCACAAAAGGTCGACACTTTCCCAGACGCATTTTCATCCTGTTTTCGTTGCAATCATCTGACATAAAAATATCTATTGATTTTAGCTTGCTTTTTGGTCTTCCAAACCCAAAATGAACCCGTAGCCATAAATTGCCAAAAAGTCCTACGAATTTAGCAAATGTAGATATATGGATTAAGTAGACAAATCCTAGTCAGTGTTTATATAGAACTTGTCCTTTTGAATACTTTGGAATTATGGGAAAATATTAAATTGATACGAAAAACCAACCTACATGCATAGTGATATACAAAAACGGATATGATCAACCTACCCCCACAAACTTAATTATTATTTGCACCCCAGATAATCAACAATTACTATTCATTCAGAAAGGAAGAAAAAAATAAACGAACTTGAACTACATGAGAACGAGATCATTTGTTTTATTGTTCTTTCCACCAAGAATTTTGGAAAATCATATCAATTTTTCAGTCGTTGGTTGTACTTGCTCCCAGGAAGTGGGGAGAGACACGCTTGAGATACTCGGCCAGAAAGTTGAGCACGTTTCGTGCAACCTTTTTTCGCGATTGGACGACAGCCAGATGACAACAAACTCGGGATCCAGTAAGGACATGGACGCCAAAGTCGAATGTCAGCTCTGGACCGAGTCCTTCAAAGGCTGGGAAGATTTCCTCGTGCCGATCGGCGATCACTTGACTGACCATCTTCTCTCCTTTCATCGTCATTTCCGTGATCCCGAGCTTTTTCCTAATCGACTTCCGATTATCCCAAACCGGATAAAAGACACTGCTTCGCCAAATCTTGTTGCTCTTGGGCACAGACTTCTCACCGTTCGTCTTGACGCGTTTCTCCTCCGGCAAGATGTCCTCGCTTAGCTTTCGCTTTCGTTGCTCAGAGTTGGGGCTGGGAGCGACAGGATTGTCATTGTCATTTTCAGCGCTGTCGTCCAAGGAAAAGCCCAAGCCTGACATCAGAGATGTTTGGGGATCAGTCTTAGGTCCTTCAGCCTCCAGAACGGAGCATTTCGAGCAGGGATCCGCGTTGGTCGCGTTCACAGCCTCCAGTCTCATTTTCAGAACGTCCCCAAGAATCTTTGGTATCAGAGTTTCGACCTTGACGACGAACAGATCATCTTTAAGACTGGCTCCGAATTCCGGTGCAATCTCGAACCGGAAGTTGGTGCCGTCGAAGTCCACGTTTGATGGAGCCAGTTTCACTTTTCTCTTCTCCTCTCTTTCTTTGGCACCGGGCACCTCGATTTTAGGAAGCTGGAAAATGCCAAGAAGATCCAGATTTTTCGCTTTTGCCTCCGGCGCTGGCGAGACCAGCTGAGCGGTGATTTTGTGGGTGTCCTCGCAATACTTGACCCAACGCTGCAGAGCTGCCTCGGAGTATCCCTTGGTGCAGCAAATGTTCAACTCGAACGGATCCTAGCAAAAGAGCATGATGACATGGGCCCTTCTCAATATTGATCAATGTCGATCAGGGATACCGTACCTGGACGCAAAGTAGAGCGTCTGTGGGAAACAGTGTCTTTTCTCCATTGGCGACGTTTCTCCAGTACCTGGTCAGGTTGACATCTTCAGTTCCTTTGTTCTCGAGTTCAAAGTCAGTCTTGTCCATGATCTCTCCAGCGTAGGGCGACACCACTTGCCCGGCGTAGTCGAAGTTGGCGTAGAAGTCGAAGAACCCATTAAGCAATTCGATGATTGACAGGTTTTTGGTCGGCGACAATTGAGGTAGCCTATAAAGTACCTCCGTGACAAATCGAGTAGCTAAAATACACAATATATTCTTTTGATTACTGAGTGAGGTCCTTGCAGTAGTTGCACTCCCAGTCGTCGATCTTGATGCCGTCACCCACGGCGACATAGTCTTGCAGCACTTTGGCACTGTGAAGGATTCCTTTAATCTAAAAGCAATATGATTCCACCTCATTATACGATTTTTGAACATGCTTCTGGAAGTTCGGGAAGTACCTGGAGGTAGAAAATGATGAGCATTGTCAAGGCATAGTTGGTGATCTTCCAGGTCCGGCCTCCTTTTCCTCCCCCGGACAGCTCATAGACCGATGCCCAATATCTGGAAGTAAATCTAATCGTGATTACATTTTAGAAAGCATATTTGTGATCTTACCGGATTGCAACCATGACTGGTCGCACCCTGGAATCAGTCTCAACACAGAGTCGAATGTATTCCGTATTCATCACAGCCATTCGGTTCTTGAAACTCAGATCGCATGAAAGACCTGGAGAAAATTACAGAAGAGCAATAAGAAATTGTCAATGAGTATTACTTACATCTAGATTTACTAATTTAGTATATACTTAGATATTTACCTGTTGGGACATGGACGAATTTTACGATGGGGACACGAGCCTTGGGAATGCAGACGACTGCGGCAATGTAGGACTTCATGTTTCTCAGCAGAACCGAGATCTCCTTGACGGCTTTCTTTTGTTCGCTGTGAGACAAACTTGCCAACTGGATGCCATCCTCGTCCACTTTACATTGCGCGAGCCCTGTCTCAACAAACGCGTCGATATCACAGCCTCTGAAACCGAGCCCATTCACGGTCGAACCAAAGAGTGAGACGCTGCAGTTTTGGAAGACTCGTCTTGCGCTTTCCTGGAAAAACCATCGACATGAAAGCTCCCTATTTTTTGAGTGACAACAAGATCTTACTTGAATGTGGGTTGCAATTTGAGTTCTCTGCATCATTTCCTGGCCGGGGATTTCAAGAAATCGAACCAGCACATCCATTTGCTCCTCCGGATCGCCGATATTCAAGAGTGCCTCTTCCACCTGAAGAATTCAAAATTGGTATAATAATTTTATTTCACGACACAAGGAAAGTTACGAGTATCTACCTCTTTAAGAGAAACTTTTGGAGGATCGGTTGTGGGCAAGTCTGGTGTCTGCGTTCTCTGTCGCGACTTGAAATCGCTTGCGTAAATATTCAGGAACCTGCCTCCTATTTTGTGCGGTCTTTCGGCGGTCAAGATTGCATCCACTTCTTCTCTGAAAATATAGAGAGCAATGTAAATTGAAAGAACAAGTTTTTGGTGATTATGCCTTACTTCGTCCGGAACATAATGTGAGCTCCTTTGTACGTGTTGATAGGGTTCGCCACTGTAACAACTCCAGCTTTGGCACGAGTTAAGACTGTGGTCTGGATCGATCCTTGAGTGACAAAATGACTGAACAGAGCCTCCAGCGGGATATTTTCAATATCTAAGATATTAAAAAAAGCTCTTGAAACAACTAATCATGACAGTAGCTTTCATTGCCTACCGGCGACATAAATTCCAGGATAGTCCACCTTGTTCTTCCATATTTCACCGTTGTGTTTTTTGCCGCAAAAATGGGCAATGATCGATTGAATCGATGTCAGTCTTACATCGCACACACAGCAACCAACGGGTTTTCCGGTGGCCATTGCTGAAATAAGTAGAAGATTTTGTTCGTTAAATCTACAGATAGAACTATCTACAAACAAATGAAATTGATCCGGCCCATTCCAATGAAAAAAGTCTAGGCAACAGTCGTACAAATACTGGTAATATTTTTATTCACACATTTTATTTGAATATTACAAAAACTCGTGTGTACATTTGTTGGTGCAAAACATAGAAAATCTTGAGAACGATCGCAAATATTGGTGGACTGCTTGCTTGTCCTCAGAGCGTCATACTCTTGAAGCTACTGGGTGTGTTTTCAAAATAATGCCAAAATTACAATAAAGATTAGATAGGACTTATTATATTAGCAAATATAGTGTCAAAACTTGGTTCTGAATGAATTTGTCGCCAATTTAGTTGATATGGCATTTCGCCTTCAAGAATGCTGCTTTTCCGACACTTTTGCCTTCAGCTCAAAGTCCTTGCACATCGATGCCACGCCTCCAATTCTGGTCCTGGGCTTGAAATGGGCGTGACTTCTGGTTTGGGGACGAACCGGCATATTGACGACCACGCCCTCGTCCTCCTCGGTGGGCGGGGATAGTTTCTTGGTAGAAGCGTCATTGTTGAAAATCTCCGCTCCGTACTTTTCCATAAGAGCTTTCTGGTCGATGACAACAGGTGCAGGGGGCGTGGTTGGCGACCTGAGGCTGCTGTTTTTCTGGTTCTCTTCAAATAGTTTCTTATTCGAAGTGGGTGTGCCGAGCGGGCTATCCGTTTCCGACTCTGATGACAGGTGTAGCGAAACGTTTGGACTAACGTTCTTCTCGTCGTTCTTGAACTGATGGTAAAACTGAGCCAAGTAGGTTACGACGGAGAACTTGTCAGGCTCCTCGGACTCGAGCATGTCTTCGGCCTCGAGGAGCGAGGGGATGCCGAGCTTCTCCTCGGCAACTTTGTAGGCGAGGTTGTTGTTGCCGAGGATGTCGTTGGCATCGAGGCTGTCGGGATTGGCGATCAGGTCGGGCCTGAAATGGTGGATGATCCCGACGAAAGCGAGGCCATTCCTGAACGAGGCTGCGAGGTCCGAGACGTCGACGCTGCTGTAGTTCTGAGTGACGCGGGCGCACCAAATTTGCAAGGCTCTCATGCCTTTTCGTTGGACAGGCATTTTTATTTCTTTTTAGGATAATCTGAAAACGAAAAAAACAAAGTTTTTTAAACTGCAATAATAGTTTTACGACACGTAATTTGCTAGAAAGTCTATATACTATAATAGTTTTGCAGGATTACGCGATAAGGTAGGGTAGCAGGGCTTAAATCAGCCGTGACGATATTACCCTCCGTAAAATGGTAAAAGTTTTAAGCGTTCAGAAAGTGCAAATAATGCAATATAACTAGGGGGAAACTTTTAAAAGTGTTGGACAATCAGCAAAATGTGTAAACAGAATATTGAAAGTTCGGAGAAAGTTGGCAAATAACCGCACAAAATAAGTATTTTTAGGTTTTTTTAAATGGCCACTTTATTTTTTGCTAGTGAAGGATTTTAGCAAAACAATCTAATTCGTTTTTCCCATTGACAACATGTGCAAAAACGAATAAAAAATATGTTCTTACTTTTTCAGTTCGAACCGAAGATTGAAAATAGTGTATCAATATTTGCTTGAGAGGAGAGTCGATTCATTCAAAAGTGAAATCTATGTAAAATTTAAAATAAGGGGCGTGCACCGCAAAACGAAATATATTGTCAAACAAAACAGGGTCGGCGACACCTTTAAAATTTACGACTTTTTTGTGGCGAGAAATATTCAATAAAAGGCTCCAGTTAAATTTTTGCTTTTGATTATTGCCTGCAATGTCAGCAGAAAAAAGTAGAGAAATTTCAGAAAATGGGACAGCTTCGTTTTACTTAAGATGTTTTCTTATCACTTTTCACTTTGGACTGGAAAAGAGAAGCACTGCATTTTCGACAAATAATGACACATTTTTCAAAGTAAATAATGCTGTTAGCAAGGGTGCGCACAGTGTCTCAAACTCGTTAGCACAGATATGTGAGGTCGTTTTCGCGTTTAGTTATCTGAAATATTTGCCAAGTTTCATTTTACTTTAGTGCACGTATTTTCGTTCGCCTTGCTAATTTCTTCCAAAAATATTTTTATTACAGAAATAACTGGGAAAACTGCATTATTTGCAAGGTCGATTAATTTGGCTTCGAACTGAAGCTTTTTTCTGGTAATTAAAATAGCATTGCGTACCTGGTCGAGAAATAATGAAAGATTTCCTTGAAGCCTTTGAAATCTCCGTTACTTTGCTGCGGAGGACTGCAAATGCACTTCCTTGCCTGAAAAGAGCAAAAAATTATGTGATTAGTTTCAACCGTCATGTTTTCTGAAATAAATTAATGGATAATTCCCCTTAATCTGATTACATCTAAACGTCAAGTTAAAGTTGGAAGATTTGTCCGTTGTAAAAACTACTTGTCGTGCATAAAAAATGAGTAAAGAAAATCCCCCAAAACATCTGTACGATTCATGATAAGAAAGGAAGAAACAAACGCACATCACCACAAGTGTTTTTTTACGAAATTAAATTACCTCAGCATTAGATTACCGCTGTCACACAGGCAACAGAAAAATAATGAATATTTATGAAAAATCGTTAATCGCGCAACTTTTTTATCGGCAAAAGTGTCCTTCAAAACTTCATTTTTTGGGTCAAAATTATTAAAAATGTTTGTGTTTATGTCGTTATTTTTGTGGTGACACAGCATACGATTTTTTAAATGCAGCCACAGAAAAGTCTCAATGCTTGATCTTTTGACGGACGGGTGATAACAAGCTTGTAAATGTCTTGCTTCGCCGAAAAAATAGTAAACAGCAGCTTCGCAGTTGATTTTTTTGTGGAAAAGGTCCCACAAAATCCCAGGTTTTGGCAACACAAAAACAATTGCGTGATCCGTCTGGATGGACTCAAAAACAGACTCTCTTCCCACAACAGCTCGTAGCGTAGATTTTCTTAAAAATACTGCTCAATATCCGGGAAACTTTGGTAGAAAAGAAAGAAAAATCCGGGAAAACAGGGATTCATTTTCATGTCTGTTGCTTTCCGCCGTTTCGATTCGCACGCAAGGTTTTCATCTCCCCTGAAATTATGGCCGACCAACTTTTGACTTTTGAGTAGCTTGGGTTTAGAATTTCTTACAAATTTTTAAAGATTTTTTACAAGCATAAATTAATGAATTTTAGCTCTTTGAATCACGGGTTGAGTGACGCAATTTCTGGCATTATTGCTGTCGTTTCCATACGCTGACTAAATGGTCTTTTAAGGTTTCCGGCATGCTTTGAACAAACAGAATCATCAGTCTTTTCGCACCTTTTCATCAATTTCATTACGTAATGTAAAGTAAAATTCACCCAAAGATGTAGGTGACAAGGGGCGCTTATTTTGCACTTTTAACAGCAGGATAAGTTGGCAATTCCAATGCGCGTAAAGTGAGTAACAATCGATCAGCAGTTCGCAAAAACAGGTCGCCTCAAGGTCATTACCGGGAGGCAGACGCAGAATGAATTTTGAGGCAAAATTCGGAAAATAGAGGTGCTTGCTCCTCGAGCACGACGTTGCTTCTGCTTTGCTTCTGGTTATTAAGGACTGGGTGTTTTCGGAAAACATGGCACGTCGTGGCTTTGAAAATGCAAATTCAAAATTCGCCCTCCAAAATTAATTATATTCCACCACATAGCTCCACTAAAAGAGGGAATTTCTTGGCGGAATAAGTAAGCAGATATGTAGCCTCGTTTTGGTGGAATAATTTATCCTAAATGGCGGTATGATTCCAGGGTTACGATTTACAGTTTTCAATTTTCAACTGTGCCAATGGCGTTTTGGTAAGTCTAGTATGTAATAGCAATAGCATGTAGCAACGAGAAGGGGAGTAATAAAGAATCCAGAGCCCCTGCCTCATGGTCAAATGGTCATTATAAAACGTAATGCTTGAACCAGACTTCTGAAGCCAGCCGTACGCCAAGATTTTCAGGTCAGCCTGAGACAAAAAACATCACATCCCCGACTATTGAACGACAAATAATGCAAAGCCAATTATTCATGCGTTTTTTAGGTTTCCGGGCGCGACAAAAAATGACCCAGTAGCTGTTTTTTTGGGGAATTCTCTTGTTGAAATAAAAAATGTTTTAAGAGTATGGTCAACTTTAAGACACACTCTTTTTAAAAGTGCACATTACGACAAAGAAGAATATTCTATTCCACAACTTGAGCTGCATATAACTGGACAAGAATTTAAAAGTCCACCGCTAGAGCAAGACGGGGAAAATGAGTGCCCATAAAAAATTCGCTCGGTGCAAAATAATATTTTGCAAACCACCCTTCTATGCACCAAAAGTCTTATTACAGTTTGAAAGGGAAAAGTGTTCTGACCACAGAGATGATATTGAAATAATGAAATGTCTGGTTGGTCATTGTTTAGTGATACTCTTACCTTCAAGGCACCAGATATTTTGATAGGCGGATTTTTGCTGCAGTCTGTTCCT
>JAAUYL010042556.1_pt1 | contig 11071 bp, 10 predicted proteins | sample 7278011 | NCBI WGS metagenome assembly JAAUYL01 (sample SAMN14350225, study PRJNA611818) | marine sediment metagenome | isolation source: surface marine sediment (1.8m) | place: French Polynesia: Moorea | collected 2018-08 | reverse complement strand
GTAGCAAAAAGTCGCCACTTGTAAAAGTCGCACCTGTATGGATGTGATGATTCTGCTGTGCGCTGAGAGGAAAATTAGCATCAAACCAAAAATCCCGACAAGATTCAGGAGGAGGAACTTGTGCTCTAAAATCAAAACTCACACTTTAGTTGACAATTTGACTTTGATGTTTCTCAGAAAAATCTGGCAGTGTTAGACGAAATTCATGTTTTTGGCTTGACATTCTAGGAATTTGATGGCGTCACCTGTTGCTTAGAACAATTGCTTTGTTTTTCCTTCTTTCTATTCCAACACGCCGAGCAAATTTTGAACAAATCAAAAAAAAACCCATGTGTCTTACCAATTCTCTCTGGTCTAAGCACTCTCATAACTTTGGTCCTTCAGAGCAGTTAAACCCAGGATGACACTTAACTTTGCTTTTGTTCCCTGTGTCATGTCTGTGTCGGATTCTTGTTTGATAACAAGGAACCCGATTTTGAGTTAAGGGTATAATCTCACATTTTTCTATGGGTAGTTTGTTCAGACAAATTTTGCACTCTCACTACACTTTGCTTTCACTGACTAGTCAAAATTGCTAAGAGATTAATCCAACCTTTATTATAGCTAGCTTTTGCAAACCATATGCACCTTTTATAATCTATTCTTGCTCTCTGCCTCTCGCCTATTAAAAATGTTCTGTGGTCGTTCCAGCACCTGTGACGTAAGAGCAATTGCAGGCAGAGGCAGCCTTCTACATACTAACAGCAGAAAAAACGCGTAATTTGATTGTTGGTGAAAAATCAGCAAACCTGCGACTAAACATATCGATTTTAGGTGGAGAAATTGTAATACTTAGCGTAAGTAATAGTAAAATAATTGGTCTCTCACTTAACCAACTGGGTTGAGATATGTGTTGTGTCTGCACTTTGCAACTAGGTGGCATGATAAACTGGTCTCTTGGCTCGACTTTAAAGTGTCTGTTTCGATTGTCGATTCCGGACTTGAGCCAGCCGATATTGGACTTACTTTCAGCAGCAACAACCTGCTGCTGCATGATGTCGACACTGACTAGCGTGAGGAGCCGGGACAATTGTCCAGTTGAGCTGACAGGTTTGATATGTTGTCCCCGCCCGCTATTTGACAAGCGTTAAAAGATAAAAAAGGGGGCCAGGTCAGGCCAATATCGTGAATTTTGACTCCGTACACCGGCAATCACAGCAGCACCATGTTGCACGCTGTTTTGTGAAATCCACGGATTTTCACGTGTACACATGTGGATCCGTGATATTTGGTTGCTGCTGTCGTCTTTGCTTGCCAAAGTCAGTTTTGACCGACCTTTGCCATTTCACTGAATAAAGGTTTTGAAAAGCCAACCTGGATGCGTTACCTCACAGGTGGACTTGGATTTTTGGCCTACATGATGGCAACATTCCCGAGGCGAAAATACAAAGTGAACCACTTGTTCACTCGTGCGTTGTTGTGCTTGAATAGAATGGCGAGGGTTAGCTGCTGACGCTGTTGACGTCCATGCGGATTACAGTGACATCCCACGTGCAGATTAGCACTACCCCAAAAAGTAGTGAACAAAAAAAACACAATAATTTATGCAGGTGCATTTTGCAGGAAAACTCAATGAAAAAATATGACAATGTTACTCTGATTCTGTAATTAATTTAACGATTTAGAAAGGCTTACTTAGTCGCATGCTGTATATGGTCAACTTGTTGACAGAGTAGATCGACTGAGCTATCCTCCTCCTGATGGTGGTGCGGAAAATCCATCTACGAGACATTTGGGGCTTTCACCAAACTTCTCCCGACTATTTTAAGGAGAAACTTAACCTTCTAGATCTTCTTCTTCCCTTGACTCACATTTTCTAAAAGCAGAGAAGATGCCTTTGCTGTAAAATGATTTCTGCTTTCCATTTCGGAAAAAGGGTACCAATTAACCTTAGTTTTTCAATCCTTTGAAACTTTTCAGCCCAATCAAAGCAAGGATTTTTGAAGCACTGCTGCTGTAACTACTACGGTAGAGGTCGTTGATTGTTGTTTATATCGTGCCTGCCGTCGTAAATTATATTAACCATTTGTAGGCTCAGAGCTCAGCGATCGAAAACAAAACTGTGAAAAGGATTGCAGTTTGAGAAGCGCAAGCTCAACAATATCTGATTTTGATGAATCTGCTCGAGGCACACTTTTGTTTAAGTGAAAAGTGCATTTTTGATGTTCTATTGTTTTTAAGTACATTGAATTTCACAGAACAAAAATGGCACACCGGCTGTGGTTTGACATGATTTTATTCGGTTTCTGGATTTCATGATGCTCGAGCTGTCTTTGGGGGTGAATATATATTTAGATTTAATACAGCAAGGTTTTTTTGGTACGAGTTTGAGAGATTTTCAGAGCGTTGGATTGCGTCAAATTGTGGAAAGGTTTCGTGACAAAATGTTTTCTACCGTCCTGTAGAGGTCATCATTAGGTAGAACTCTTCGTAGTTGATTTGGCCGTCTCCATCAATGTCAACATCGTCAATCAAGCATTCAATTTCATCGTCTTCAAGCTTTTCACCGAGATTCATCATGACTACCCGGAGTTCGTTCCTGTTGATGAATCCGTTGCCGTCCTGGAAGAAGATGAATTTTCATAAAATCTATCCGTTTTCACGGATTATTTTTTTTCTTACGTTGTCAAAGACCCTGAAGGCCTCCCTTATTTCGTCCTCTGCATTGTTGTCGGAGAACTTTTTCTCCATTAAAGACAGGAAATTTGGAAACTTCAAATCGCCGGTCGCGTCACGATCCACCTCGTTTACCATATCCTGAAAACGCATTGAAAATTAGGCCCTCGGCTAACGGAGATAAATAATTTTCCATCAAATTAAACAGCTTCCTGTAAATTTAATTTAGGCCTGAACTTTCCAATTAAAAAATCATGGTTTACGAATTTCACCTGGATTTCAGCCTCGCTGGGATTCTCCCCGCAATATCGGAGGAGGTCCCCAAGTTCCTTGGTCTTAATAATCCCGTCATGATCGGAGTCAAAGTGGGTAAATGCATCCATGTAGAGAACGACCAAATCTGCCGGCAAATTGTCCGCCATCTTTTATGTTTGTCTTCCTTGAAATCAACTCTTTGTCACTACAGTTGTTTCAAAATTGGCAATTATTTCGCACCGATCTGGGGACAGCATAGTAGCGGCACACAAACTGAGACGACACTTCTTACTTTTTTTTTCAAGGAAAGAATCTTTGTTTTTTACTATTTTGTAGGCTGGCAATAACCCAACCTTTTCTGTACTTTATGAGAAATCTAAGCCCCTCTTCAGCTGACAAACTTTGTCATTTTGCCCAGATGAAAAGCTGCAGTCGCATACTTTACAAATACGCTCCTACCTCCCGGCCTCCTTCGGTGTCACATTAAACTTAGTAGTAAGTATTTAGAACAAAATACAATTTCTTGTTCCTGTCCCAAAAATGTCCTCGTCATCTGGAGTTCTAGAAGAATTTTAGAAATTGTTTAAGAGACTGTAAAAATTGAATAGGGTACACATCTTCTGTCAGGTCAGCTACTTTGAAAATCACCTTAGGCATGAATGTACATTTAGAATAGAACTTTAATTTATCTAATCAGAGATTGCAAAGACTGTCATATTTTTCGGTGAAATAGTTTTCCATTATTTTGTACCTTGACCTAAAAAATTGTAGAAATTGCCCTCAAGCCAATCTGGTTTTTTGCAACGGAAAATGAGCCAAATCCGGCTTATTTCTTGCTTTTTCGTTGCACTATTGTCCGATTCTCTATTTAGTTCTTTTAAATCTCTTTGGATTTTTATGGTTGGATAAATATTGCAAAATCTGACTTTGCCGAATCCCGCTGTAATTTCGCAATGTGAAAGCTTTTCCTTGAGTCTGCGACGTAAAGTAAGAATTATGTGCTCGTGACCTTCATAAAAGGTCGACTAAGAGTTGCTTCGAATCTAAGCGTATGATTTTAACAGCGTGCAAAAACACGTGGCCATTGTTTACCTAGATTAGAAGCTCTTTATCTATTCTTTATTTTGCTCCACGGAAAAAGAAAGCAATTCAGGCAAGGGTCGATGATTTTTTACTGCTCAACAAGGCAAAATAAAAGCAGATTTTGTGACAAAAAAGTTTTCTAAAACTAGAACAATACGACCTTCATTGTGTTTTTCAATATTTTAAATTATATATATATGATAGATACAATCTAATGTTCAAGTTTTTGTTTCGCAACATAGGAAATTATTGAAGCATAAGCAGGGTTTCTATTCCTTTTCTGCAGAATCGCCACTTTTAAGGCGTGGTTTTTTTTGGCTGAAACTGAACACTGAAGAGATGTGTGGCGTAAAAGTGCTACTGTCTGGACTTTTGTCTCTGAAAAAAACCGCCCAAAAATCCCTGGAAAAAGCCACTTAGAAGCTGGCTCAGGGCTGTGGCCAGAAGCATTCTTTCTTAGAAGATCGTTTTTCATAAGAAAAATAGTATACGCATATTGTGAAAAATAGACATGTTTTTCCTACCATTCATCATCTTGTAAGTCAAGAAATGTCAAAAATATGTAGAAATTAAATTTAATATCAAGACGATAATCTCAGAAAAGATTTAAATAAAATTAAGTAGCTTTTTAAAGTTTGTCATGGATTGATTCACCGATGACATGTCACGGTTAATTAACGCGGACTTGTAATTTACAAGTGCAAAGTGTCCCAAAAGCAGGCCCAAAATTAGTTTTACAAAAAAAGGAAAAATATTTCCCAGTAATTTTAGTTTTGGCAATACAAAGTTTAATTCTGACATCCCTGCACATTATAATAATACTCCGTCATTTGAAACTTGATTCTCTAAATTTGCTTTGATGTTTTTTGTCAATTTTAGGATTCAAAGTAACGAAAATGTGGCTATTTCTGTTATTTGTTTCCAGCGTTAAAACCGAACCTGCGTCATGCCCAGATGGATATTTTTCCGTGAAATCAGAGAGTAACTGCTTTCAAATATCAAACTCGATGGAAAACTTTGAGAACGCCATGAGCAACTGCGACAAAATTGGATCACAGCTGTCTTTTACCAATGCAAGGTAAAAAGATTGTTTTTTATTTAAAAAAAAACCTCTTTGAATCCTACCACTAAGCCACCAAAGCAGCAGCTCTGCCGATCTTTCACTTGATTAAAGCTGTGTAACTTTAACTTTTGGCTCTGCTCCCCTTTTACAGCTTCGACTCCATTGAAATTGATCGTCGGCTTAAATCAGACAAGACCATTAAAGGCTTCTGGGTCGGCACAAAGGCCAATTTGACATTTAACAACTCGAGAAGTGGCGCTAACAATGAGGATTCTTCCGCATCAAGAGGTTGCGTGAATGAGCGCACCGGAATTGCGCTGCCCATTTTTCAGCTTTTTGCTAAATTGCGTTGGTTGAAACTTTTTAATTGAAGCCACTTTCCCGCTAACAGCCGACCATTTTAAGTTCAAGCTTTTAACGACTAAAAATCGCATCAAAAGCTGATTTTTTTAACATTAAAACTTGAAATGTGCAGGCATAAAAAGTTGAGGGGGTGTACTTTCAATCTTTGACGTAAGTAAACTGAATTCAGAGCCAGTTAAAATATTTGGATGCATTTTTTCGCGATCCAAAAGTTATGGCAGAAAAAAACGAGCGTACGATGTAAAATCAAATCACATCATCTCTTTTGAAACTGAACCGAGACTGCTGGTCGGTAACCCAGAACGGAAGCGGGTTTGTGTAGCTTCCTTTTCCGCTTCAAAAATCAAAATCTGAACCAAAGCCTAACTTCTCAAAACAAAATCCCATGATCCAGAATGATGTAAAAAATGCATAGGACAATGATACAAAAAGCTGTTAAATTGAAACAATGCCAAGACTCTTGCTATGTTCTGATGAATAATCAAGACTTTGAGGAGTCCCCTTGCAGCGAGAAATTTCATTACATCTGCCAAACCAAATCGGATTTCAGTGAAAAAGGCATTTTCTTATTTTATTTTTAGCCTTGGAAATTCGCCAGCCAAATCAAATCTGATCTTTTCATTATAGCTAATCCGATATCAGCCAGGGTTGAAGCGGATCATCAAAATGATCACGAATTTGAGGACGCCTTCAAAGGAATTGGCAAGGAGGAGCTCGACAGTTTCTACGGTAAAGCAGAAATCCAAGTCAAAAAGTCCATCACCGAGTTGCTGTCGCACGGCAAACTTCAAGATCCCTCTGCTCGAAAGCATGCAGAATTTCAAACAGGTTAATTTTGAAAGCTGCACTGCTATTTTTTCCGTCTACGAACCTTAATTGTATTTAAAACTGGCAGGCTTTTTGGATGAAGAGAGAAATATGATCAACAAAATTGCCCAGACTGGAATGGAAAGCCTGAAATTGTTGGAGCATCAGAAAGAAGGTTGAGACAATTTAATTTAGGCATTGAAAATGTTAAATAATTTGAACAATTTTAGGAGAGCTATTGAGAAAATTTAGAAATGACAAAAACAAGCAAAAGGAGATCAAAGAGTAACAGAAATTATTCTTTTGTAAAGTATAGCAATAATTGCAAATCTTGCAGGGAGTTTTCATTGAAAAACTTCAGAATGACCGACATTTCAAACACGTCGTTCCAACGAGTTTGCTCAGAACCTGTCAATTGCAATCCCCAAGCAAAATACAGGTAATCAAAACCAATATCTCTACTTCAATTGCTACCATTTGCGTAGAACTAAAATATATATGGCATGTCAGGACACTGGACGGGTCATGTAACAATTTGATGCAACCCAAATTTGGCTGGATCCGTACCCCGTATCAAAGAATTTTGCAAAATGCCTACTCTGATGGTATACAAAACAATTCGGTGATTGACAAGTCAACTTCGTTTTCTTTGTAAAAGGTTGGAGTGCCTTGAGGAAGAATCACCAAAAGAAGGACTTGCCAAATGCTCGAAAGATCTCGTTAGATGTTGTCACCAAGGTAAGTACTTATTCAAAGCGAAGTTTGGCTAATCATTCAAGACGTTTTTTAGGAGGAGACATTTTCCAAAATGTTCTCCGTCCTCTTGATGTCATTTGGTCAGTTTGTCGATCACGATTTGACTCAATCTCCAAGTCAGACTTTTGACGACGGTGGCTTCATCAATTGTTGCCAAACGAATAAGGACACAGTAAGTCCTCATGTTCCGACTTAAAAATTTGACTAACAATATTTTGATGCAGTCCAACAGGTGGACGTCAAATCAATGCGCTTCGATCGAAATCAAAGACGACTCAGTATTTAAGAAACCCTGCATGACGCTCACCAGATCGCAAGCAGCGCTAAGGCTTGATTGCAGACCCGGTCCCACCGAACAGGTAGACTATAAAGCTGAGTGTGGTTGGAAACGATAAAAAACGAGCGGATATGTAGATGAACCAAATTACCCATTGGCTCGACCTCAGCCAAGTCTATGGAAACGGAAACAAAAAGGCCAGAAACTTGAGGATGATGGAGGGCGGCAAGTTGGCCACCAGCGAGGACGGGATGCTGCCGTTAAAGAACAACTCAAAGAAGTGCGGCACCAGTCCATGCTTTTTGACGGGTAAAACATTTGGATTATTTATTTTGTTTATAGGGTCTATAGTTTTTATAAAAATGAATTCAAATCAAACGAAAAAAAATATCCGTAAGCAAATCCATTTCTTTATGGATAACGGAATAACTGATTGTATTCTCAATTTTCAGGCGACAGCCGAGCCAGTGAAACTCCATACCTCTGCGTTTTGCACACCGTCTTTTTAAGGCAAAAATGCATTTTTTCGATATTTATCCAGTTTCATTTTTAAATGTGCAGAGCTCATAACGGTTTGGCGGAAAAAATGGCAAAACTAAACAATCATTGGACCGACGAAACTATATATCAGGCACGTGTATTAAAAACAATTATCTTGTGTTCATATTCTTAATTATCTTTTCAGGAAACCAAACGATTGATGACTGCAATCTATCAGCACATAGTTTACAATGAATTTATCCCAGCTTTGCTAGGAAGGAAATTAGCGAGAGCATATTGGCTTTTGCCCGAGCCATCGGAATATTATTCTGGATATGACCCTGGAGTTGACCCAAGGATAACCAATGAATTTGGAGCTGCCATTTTTCGTTTTGGGCACGCTCTTGTCCCCAGCAAACTGATGTATTAAGTTTCTCAAGTAAACATTGTTGTTGAAAACCACAGGTTTTTTGTAGGACCTACTCGCTCAAAGGACAGGAGAAGCTGAGTGAAACGGACTTGCGAAAGCATTACTTTGACAACGACATGATTTTTGAACCAGGAAACATAGAAAAAATGATGAAAGCCATGATAATTCAGCCCTCGGGCTTGCCCGACCATTTTGTCACGGAGCAGGTAAGTAGATTTTTCCGCAAACTGCGGTTGCAAAGACTGGTATATAAAACCACCCGCATATTGCTCAGTTGACGGATTTTCTATTTTGGGAAGGCGAAGGCTCAGGATTAGATTTATTAGCTATAAACATTCAGCGAGGTCGTGACCATGGATTGCAGGTAAATTAAAAATTAGCTTGAGCTACCTTGAATCTATTTTTATAATGCCAAAATTACATTTCTTCAGGGATATGTGAGATACAAAGAGATCTGCGAGGGAGAAAGCATTAAAAACTTTCAAGATTTAAAAGGCATGCTTTCAGACGAAGTAAGTGGTTAATTTAAAAAAAAATGATTTATATTTACAATTAAACAATATGTTTATTTTTGTTAAAGCTCACGAAGTCACGTACAACGTTGACTAAAATGGCTGCTGGCCTTAACAAGCTGGCTTTCCTAAAAATTCCGTGTTTAACACGAAGCAAGGCCTTTCTAAAAAAATAGTTAATTATAGCTAGTAGCATTCTATACTTAGAACGAAGCAATTCATCCATCTCCCAGCGCACCTACTGAAGAATTTTCCCTTTGGCTAAAAACGCCTTAAAATGTTTTTCCTCTTATCAGCAACTAATATATTTTTGGGGTTGCTCCAGGCACAATTTTTTACACCTCTTCACATTTTTTAAGGGGGCTGTACTGATTTTTTAACGTTGCTTTACACATATGACCAACTGGATGGGGGCTGAAAATGACCTCAGAAAGTCGTCGGAAATTAAAGAACTTATCTCGTGTACTGCTGACTATTACCTTTTTTGCCCAGTTTTGTGGCTAATCAAGTTACTAATACGATTTCTGTCTACACTTTTTTGCAGCCTTTTCAGAGGCTACAAAAGGCTTACGAGGATGTTGACGATATTGACTTGTACATCGGAATGCTGATGGAGTTTGATCCCGAGGTCGCGGAGACCGGCGTGGACGCAGCCTTCGTTGGCCCAACCATTGCTTGCATCCTCGGCGATCAATTTCTGAGGCTCAAAATGGGGGATAGATTTTACTACGAAAACGGTGGCCAACCAGGATCTTTTACAAAAGGTAACTTAACAAAAGTAACTTATGCTTGCTGGAAAAAGTATGGCAAACCTTATCATTTATAAATAGTTTTGTCAACAACCTAGGACTTTCTCTGTACTTCGACGTTGTAAGTTGTAGGTCTACCTCCACGATGACGTCGGCAAGGATGGCAAGGATGGAAACTTTATTCTTAATTGACCAATTCTCCGTTTGCACTCTTTCCATTTTCGTGAAAGAGAGGAAACAATTAAAAAGGTCGAATGGAATCAGTCGCTCAGAAAATAAAGGACGCGTCGCGCGAGGTCTACGTTGGCCTTTACCTGACATTCGTTCCTACCTTGTAGCCGTTCAGTCCATAAGTTATAAAGTAAATGCCCCCAAAGAGGTGCAGCATGTGATGGACGAAATTAATGAAATCGCAGATGGTGCAAGCTAGCTCTCCTCTTCCACAATGGAGATGGACTTTTCCCGTCGTAATTGTTTCACATCGCATCACTTCCACCAGCTTTTTTGGCCTTTTTTTCTGTCACGCCAGCAAAATTCTGGGAAATCAATGTGAAATGTAGCTATGATAATCCGGATCAGTTCAAATTCTGTTTTAAGTTAAGTGAAATTTTTGCTTGCGCAAAGTACAAAAACGTGCAGATAAATTGATATTTAAAAGAAAAATGCAATTTTTTGCTAGAGATTTTTATACGAAAAAACGACTTGGTCTTTACTAAATTGCCTCATTCACTTGATTTTTTGCAGGCCAACTCAAAGTCATTAAGGCTGTGACGATGTCCAGCCTTTTCTGCGATGCGGCCAATGGAAAAGACATGGATGTTCAGGGCGAGGCCTTCAGGCAACCAGATAAACATAGGTAACACACATCAAAAAAGGCTTTTTCTAAAAGACTATAACATAACGTTTTTTCACGGAACGTTGGATGTACTCTCGACGTAACAGTCGTAATCCGTTTCTGGCTGTTTTGTTTTAATGTGAAATGCCCCGTTAAGAAAAGTTTTTTCTAATTTCTAGACTATTTGTAAGTATTTATTGTCCACCAGGAGAAACTATTTTTTAACCCACTTAGAATCAAGTATACATTTTATTGCAACGTGGATTCAGCGTCGATAGTTTTTATTTCCTCCTATTGTTGTTGTCCTTTCTTTTCCAGGAATCCAATGGTACCATGCAACAAAATCCCGCGAATCGACTTGAATCCTTGGAAGGATCTCCGTGACAAACCTTTCCGTGACATTGACGTCAAAGAGGAAGAGGCATTCTGGAACAAGTGGACCCCGACGCATTTCAAAAGTTCAAACAACAGGGGCAAACCAAAGGCAATCAACGTGAAGAACAACAGCAACTAAATAATATTATCTGAATAATTTTTTGAAAACAAATGTGAAACAAAATTAATGAATGAAGTTATATTTATGAGCAAAGGCAGCTTTGTACAGATAAACAACACTTCAGGCAGGTCAGAAAAATTGCCAATGCAATGAAAAAGCTTACACAACCTATCACAATGCGCGTGGTGTTCCAAAGGCCATCGGTCCAGTTGAATGGGTCAACATAATATGCCCAAGTTTGCGCGCAGCTCAAGCAGTCTAGTGGCACGTCAGTTGACGAGTGAGCCGCGCCAAACTTTGTCGTGACCAG
>JAAUYL010014437.1_pt1 | contig 11079 bp, 7 predicted proteins | sample 7278011 | NCBI WGS metagenome assembly JAAUYL01 (sample SAMN14350225, study PRJNA611818) | marine sediment metagenome | isolation source: surface marine sediment (1.8m) | place: French Polynesia: Moorea | collected 2018-08 | reverse complement strand
CAAGCTCTTCACAGTCCTCATCTGCAAACAAGTGGACCTCCTGTGGTGTAAACGCTAATACATGATCGACCTTGACCACAGGTGGGAGAGGAGAGTCGTGTGAACGTGGAGGCTGATAAACACTCAGCAGGACAAGTGGCTTTTGGAGAGAATATTCTTATGCTCAGAATGATAATTATGTCATCCATCATAAAGCAGATTGTCCTAGATCTGAAAATACACGACGGCGAGCTACGAATCATCTCAGTTTTCGCGAAAAGAACAGATCTCAGTAATATTTTTTCGTCATTTTACTCGCGATATTCTCAGTTTTATGGTTCCATAAGAAGCGAGCTAGGCAATTTGAGGCATGCTATTCTGGTTTTAACGAAGCTATGTATTTCATGAGATGCAATGGGTTCGAAGTCATTATCAGAGATGGGTACTAGGTCAGGTTTCTCTTCCAGATCGGTTCGACAAAGTCCGGGTATAAAAGCTCTGCTGCACGTGGGGATCGCCCCCATTTTCCCTTTAACCTTGCTCTCGAGCATGTGGCCAGTCCGAGCGACTATTGCGAGTTGTACCGCCGCCATCTTCTCCTGGTTCGCGACGAAGAACTTCCACGGCGGGTCATCGGCGAACGCGACCGCGGAGGCCGGATTCGACGACCTCACTGAGGACAAGGACTTTTTGTGCGACCCGTGCCCTTCGCCGACCGATCCGGGCGATAAGTTTTGCCACGACGTCCTCGCGATCGTCAACGATCTGGAGATCGCCCCCGACTTCGGCATCCCGGAGGAGTTCTGCGACCTCCTGGAGACCATCGAGGACAAGCCGATCATGATAAGGATCGCGCTGCTCGTCGCCGCCTTGGCCTTCTCGGTCTTGGCGGTGATCGACTTTGCCCACCCGTTGAACACCATGGAGGACTTTTTCACGCGGCTGACGCTGAACAAGGTGCTTCACGGGCTCGGGGTCGCCATCGTGACCGCCCTCGCCGGACCTCGCCAATGGCCCACGATCTATGTGGTGCTGACGATCGCCGAGGGAAGATTCTTGGCCGCTGGCTTCTGCCTCACCCTGTGGGCGGCGATTAATATGTTATTCTGATGTCAATAAATCGCCCCCTCTCACATCCTGCTTTCGTTAGAAAGTTTATGTAAGGTAAAATGCACCCAATATTAACTCCGCTTTCCTTACTTGTTGCAGTTCCATTTGCGACGACTTTCCCATCTGCGACGACTTTCCCATCTGCGACGCCTTTCCCATCCACAATGCCGTTAGCAACGCGGCACGACCTCGAGTCGGCGCTCACCAACCTGCGCTCGTCCCTGGCGAAGGACATCGAGGAGGCGATCGACGACATCCCGACCCCGACTTTGCCGCCGTGGCCGGAAATGCCGCCCCCAGGACCCGTTTCCGGGAACGCCGAAGTGGCAATCTACGTGCCGGAAGGAGCGGGCCTCTTCGGTCTGGCCTCGCTGGGAGCCATTTCATGGACGACGTCGGCTTTCACCGTCTTTTTGATGGTGGCGTTTTGCCTCTGGTGGAGAGATCATGTAAGTGTAAATCCGAAATTATGATCACCTCGTGCTCATTGTAATAACATCCGTTTCCGGTCTGGTTTCAGCTCCAGTCTCGTCGCGGCCTCAAGCTGACCATGCTGCTCTTGGCATGCTTTGTGGCCTGGCCTCTTGCCCTCGTCGGGCTCACGATGTGGGCCATCTACGGGATGTGCCGGAAGGACCCGGAGGTGCCGGCACCCAAGATGTTGCCGTCGGGGGAGATGACGGAGCCGGCGTCACAGTTCGTCGCCTTCCTCAGCCTGATCTCGTTGTAAGTAGCATAAAAATCTGGCAAGCTGGGAAAGAAATTGGAACTAATATATTTATCTTTTGCAGATATCTTGCCAACCGCATCTGGTCCTTGCTGGCCGCAAGGCCGCTCAGGCTGGTCACGCCCGACGGAGGAGAGGAAATTGTTTCCGTCTCGCCGAGCGCGCCGTCCGATCCGGAGGCTGCCGTCGCTCCGTCCGAGGAGTCCATGACCTCCTCGGCCTCGTCATTTTTGACCTCTCTGCGTCGTGCATTTATTATGCAGCTCTGGCCGGCGCCAAGGAGGGCTTTTGCCATGAATCGGCTGGTTTTCGGGCAGCAGCCTCTCAGGAGGGAGATCGGCGCGAGCGGAGGACCACCTCCACCATCCCGACCGACCGCCGAGATTCCGGCCTCGCAGGCGACCTCGGCGATGAGGGCAGCTCTGGCCAAGACCGCAGCCTCGACCTCGACTGCCCCCACCACCCGCAACGCGGAGAGCGGCGCGACCTCGACGAACGATGGGTGGACTCTCGGGAGTTTTTTCGGCACCACCAACGACGCGACCTCGACCTCGGCTGCTGCCTCGGCTCCGGCCTCGACCTCGGCAAACGCCCCAGCTCCGACCTCGACCTCGGCTAACGCTTCGGCTCCGGCCTCGACCTCGGCGAATGCCTCAGCTCCGACCTCGACCTCGGCTGCAGCCTCGGCACCCTCCTACGCTGACGCAGCGAGGACTCCACGGGAGTAAAAAGAAGAAGAAGAAGAAGAAGAACGGCCTCTGCCGCCATGGCCTCGACGGGGAAAATTTAAATTTTCTCTTTCCCGCGAGGGATTATTTAATTTAAATATTCAAAAATATTCAAAAATATTTACGGTTTGCTCGACATTTTGAATGTTTTCTTTATCTATTCTAGTCAGCAATCGTAAAATATAAGCAGTCAAATCGTAGAAAAACCTTCAAAAGTCTTACCTAAACGCTCTATCTCTTCACAACTCGCTCTTAGCACTTTCATCTCGAGGTTTTCGAGGCTGTTTCACTCTTGGAATTTCGATCCTTCAACACCAGTGGCCTTCACGGCCTTCGGACTGATCGCATTTGTTTTGGTTTTGAAATGAGGAGTTATCCGAAAATTAATTAATTTCCGTGCATAAAAATTATGGGAAACGAAAAGTGGCCTTTTCTGTAAACAAAAGGTCGTCAAGCAAGGCCCTTACTCCGGTATCTCTGTCAAAACAGCTGTTTTTCAGTCGTCGAGGACAGTTTCGGCTTTGTCATGATCAAATCAGGGACAACGAAGACTTATCCTGGAGAGGTCGAAAAGTTGCCAGTGAAGTGATGGTGTTAAGAAGAAACAGAGTGTAGGAACAGCAAACTAAAATATTCATCGAATCAATTCAATGGGTAAGCTCGATTTGTTCTCATTCTCGGGGTTTTTAGAGGTCTGGTCTTTATTAGCTTTTCAACCATGAGATTCTTAAAACAGAGATCATGATTCGGGCAGGCAATTATCATGTTTAAACACATATTAGAAAGCAGCGTTCGATTCATTGATAAGCAAAGCAAAGCAAAGGCGAAAGCAAATTCACTGATCATTGTCATCTCGTGGATCTGCACGATGTTCGTCTTCGAGAGAGCCTGGAACTCCATTCTCCACAGGAGCGGCTTCGTCTGGACCGTCAATGTCCTCGTATTCATTCTCTTCGTCGGGGTGAACGTACAGAGAGTTGTTGTCATGTTCTTCGTCTTCACCTCGGCATTCTCCAAATGGAACGAGGGGAACAGGTGGCAGTGCTATAGCCGGTGGCGGAGGAATTGAGGGTGGCGTCGGCGGCTCCACGGGAGCTTCCGGCTCACCGTCATCATCTGGTTGAAGTTCTTCTTGTTCATCATCGAGATGTTCATCATCCTGCTTATCGTGATCAGCTTCCTCAGCTTCCTCATGATCGTTTGGTGGGACGACAGGTTGCTCATTGTGGACTTCAACCTGTACTTGTGCGACTTCTTGCGGTGGCGAAGTCGGCTGATCATCAGCGACTTCCGGTTCTTGGACAGGATCACTTGGTGGTGGCGCTTCTTCGTCATCCGTCCTGCAGAAGTGAGTCATGGCGACGTTGTTCAGGACGCGACGAATTCCCTGACGGCGGCGACGTTCACGATACCACAAGCCGACCAGGATGATGGAGAGCACCAGCAGGAGGATCGAGATTGCGATCACGCTGATGGAGATGTCTCGAATCTTCGGGTTGTCTGCCATGGTCTCATGCAACAAGGTTGGATCTCCAAGATACTCGTCCTTGACGCCTTTGTGTTGGTCTGTCTCAAGTAGGACAGCATTGGCAGTAGCAAGATTCTTGTTGTGTTCCTCAACACGAGCGAGCCGGTCAAGGCTGAGCTGCATGCGGCCACGTTCAGCCACACCTTGGGTGACACTATCACGAAGGTCACGGGTTTCACTGCGGCATTCATTCAGCTCTTTGACAACTCTATCCTGGTAGTTAACCAGATCAGCGTTCACTTCACGAAGTTGGCCATTAGTGGTCACCAGATTCTGGATGCGAGCCTCGTCATAGTCGGCGCGATCTTGAAGAGTCTTGACCTCGTCCTCATAGCGAGTGGTTGCTGCTCGCTTATTATCCTCGCAATCGTCTCGTTCGATAATAGTCGAGTTGAGTTTGGTTTCACAGTTGTTGACCTTGGACAACCTCTCATGCATCCTGATTTTGAGAGCTCTCAATTCAGCAGTGCAAGCTTTGCACTCGGCTTCTTCCGGAGGCATAGGTTGATCAGCGCGGAATCCGATCAAGCTCTTGAAGGTTTCATCGAGGCGCCGTCTCCGCCGATATTTGGATGGACTTCGGCGGCACTCTTCAAGGTGTTGTTCACAAACTTGGGGAAGTTGGAAGACTTTCTTATCAGAGCACTTACGCAGGTCAGCCTTGAGTTGGCGGTTGTCGCGGTTGGTGGATTCGAGGTCGCTCTTGAGGGTGTCATGGTCGCCGAAATGATCTTTCAACACGGTGATGCGGTTGCTGTCGTCGGCCTCGGTGAAGCGAGCACCAAGGTTGGTCTCCAGCACTGGTAAAACGAGATCACTGAACGGCGGGCACTTGTCACACACAGGAGTTGAAGTTGGGGACGTGGTTGTTGTGGAAGTAGTGGTTGAAGGGCGAGTTGAAGGTGGTGGCACCTTCTTACTTGGCCGGGTCGGCGGCACAGTCTTCCCAGAGAACTTGGCGTCCATCTTGTTCAGCTTGTCGACTCCCACCCTGACATCCGTACCTTGGGCAAGAGGCTGCGAATCATAGGCAGCATCAGCTGCGACGTCGGCTGGCACAATACGTGACGGTCGTCCTTCAAGCTTCGCAAGTGTTGACCTCGCAGTTTGAAGGTCGGAGGTTGCCTTTTGAAGGTTGGCCTCGCAGGTCTTCATGAGCTGGTTGCAGTACAGATAGTCGTTGACCAGGGTCTGCTCGTACGTGTTCAGGAGAGCGGGGTTGATCATGCAGTTGAGCAGAAGAAACTGGGTCAGCCGTACTAGGTAACTGCAAAAGCATAGTTTTTTCGGTTAAAACTATTGCTATTTATGCAAGACAGAGTACGAATAGTTGGTATACGTATAATCGTATAAACAATATGTTATTCATACCAGCGATCCATGTTGGTGGAGATTGAGGTCAACCTTGCCGGTGACTTCCGGTGTAGGGGATCAATCTGTTTCCAGTAATTCAGGGTGAGTTCACTTCCGGTATTTGAGGGGCACTTCACTCAGGGTTTACGATTTTAACTCGAATCGGTAGCAAAGACTGAGGAAGTTCATGAAATCATGTCGCCTTTTATACTCGTCAGTTAGAAGTACACTTATGTGTTTTAATCAAGGGTGTAGTCCTAATTTGGTAAGATGTGGATCATATCCAATGCTGGATTTGTGAGCTAAAACGCGAAAAATTGCGGGCGCTCTTCCCCCCGTTAAAAAGAGAGGAGCGTAGTGAGTCGAGAAATGTAAAAGTACTGTGAAATATGGAGAGTCAAGCATAGCTTTGTACAGTACTTATGAAGAATTTTCAAGCCCTGTGCAATGTTCGCGTTTGGATAGGACTAGAGGGATGGTTTTCGTGTCGGGGATGGTTAGTTGTTCAGAAAAATTCGTAAGAATGGTTTGTGAAGCAATTTTGCCACCTCCTCGACCAAATAGGGTGCGACGCATAGTCGTGTCAGAGTTGAGTCCTTTGATTTTGCTCAATGGTAAGGAAGTTCGAGTTTGAAAGAAGTTTTAGTGACAATTTCTTCATTTAGCTGCAGGTTGTCCTTTTGCAAGCTTGACCGTGGTGGTTGCCAGTGTGATTATACGATTGGGTGGAGCAGCGACGAGTCTCCAGATCAAGAAGGAGATGCGTTCTTTGATACCGTATTATGAATTGAGTCCGGTAAGAGAGTATTATTCGCAAGCTAGGACAATATTTTGACATGTCTTTTGAATAGTTTTTATTGAAAAAGGTTCATCAAGCGTTGGGTCGATCATCCTTGTTTTCAACGAGAGATCGTGGAGCGAAACCTCAGCGATACTCTGTCCTCGACTCCGAATTGGGGAGGATTTTCTTGCCAACAGGAGTGCTACGGAGACATGTGGTTCCTGTGAACATATTTGCAAAGGCTGGAGACTATCTTGTTGCTGAGAAGATCGGGCCATTCAGGGTCGAGTCATTAACCATCGATGAAGAGTAAATATTTGTGAGAATGCAGCTAACAGTTGTGAAAAGTACAACTTGTCGGAGCATTTGTAAATACAATCGTGCGACGGGCGAGGAGCTGTTTGTCTGAACTATGATTTCGAACGGCAGATCGCGGCGTTGCTGACGGTTCGGATCTCGTAAGCAGCACCTGTTTCGCTGCGACTCCCAGTGCGGCTAGATCTCCAGCGTTTGCTTGCTCAGTGAAACAGCAGGAGAGAATCGAGAATTTTATATCCAAGATCGTTGAGTCAGGCTGTACGAATGCTGATCACGAAAATCTCGTGATGTTGGACGTCCTCGATAGCCTCTGCATGAGGTTATAGTTAACTAAGACATGTACGATTTTGAAGAAGCTTATTCAGATTTCGTTGGCTCATGTTCCACTCCGAGTGCTATGATTAAAGGGTTAGCAATTTTTCGGCTGGAATCGAGTCTATTTATCGAAGTTCTGACAAGTATTTTTGGTAGAGATTAGAAACAAGTTTCTATACAAGAAAAATATGATTAAAGGGTTAACAATTTTTCTTGTTTTTCTTCTTCTTCTTAAATATGATATTTATATTTACATAAATTTAAATATTGACTTCTTGGTCATCTTCTTGTCGGGGACGAAGTACTGCTTGTCCTCGGGGTTGTTCTTCTTGGTGTAGGTCCAGAGCTGCTTGATGCACTCGGCCGCGGCCGTTTAGAGGCTGTCGGCCTCGTCGTCTGAGACGAGGTCGATGGTCTCGTCCTCCGAGACGAGATCAATGATCTCGGCGACGCTGGCCTCGTCGTCGGAGATCTCTTCCTCCTCTTCCTCTTCGTCGAGGTCGGCCTCCACCGCATCCTCCTCTTCCTCCTCTTCCTCGTCGTAGTCGTCGTCCTCCTCATCGGGGTCGGCGGCTTCGTCGTTGACGACGAGATGGAGCGTGGATTCCTTCTGGATGTTGTAGTCCGAGAGCTTCCGGTCATCCTCGAGTTGCTGGCCGGCAAAGATGAGTCGCTGCTGATCGGGGCGCCATCCCATCTGGTCAAAGACCTCGGCCTTGATGTCGTCGACGCGGGCCTCCTTGTTGACCTCGACAAAGAGGAAGGCTCCGTCGGCGACGAGGAGCTTCAGCTTCAAGGTCTCCATATTGGCGTCAGCGATGAACCCCGATGCATCAAAGTTGATGCGGATAAACTTGCCGAAACGGGACGAGTTGTCGTTCTTGACGGTCTTGGCGTTTCCAAAGGCTTTCAGGATGGGATTCGCCTTGAGGAGCTGCTGCTTCAATTTCAATTTTTAAATTGACAGTCGATCTTTCGATCTTTGTTTTTGTTTTCGTTGTTGGTGGGTCGAAAACGGGCTCGAGCTTAAGTTCGCCCGAATTCGGCCCATTTTTTATATCTTTTGGTTATCATATTTCGCTCGGCAGAGTGAAGCGATTTGCATCGCTGTTTTCCTCAATTTTACTGCGAAAATCCCACTGCGTGGAATGATGTCATTTGCATAGTCAAGTCGATTTTTCGAGGTTTTCTAATGCCTGGATAAACTCGAATCGTTTCAGTGAATCCATTGACGCAAAGCAAATTTGCGGGTAATGTGCACAATTCGAGGAAGACTTGATTTTAGACCATTGAGAATAATGAGTGAACTGAGGGGATTGGTTTCGAGCTGTCACGTATTCGGCACACTCAGTTAAATTGCGTTCGAGAATGGAAAGCATCCATTTTAGGCGAGATTTGTGTGAGCAGTTATGCAACACCTTGAAACAGGGTGATTTACATACGCGAAAAATCGAGCGTGAAGGTGAGCTCTTTATCTTTCAAAGTGCAAGCTGTTACTTTTCAGACTAAGCTCAGACAGGAAGGTCTGATAAGGCAAGTTCTACTGTTTTGACTTGGATGGAGAGTTCTTTCAGATTTGACAACGGAGCACATAAATCAGACTATTCCATAGTAGAAGTGCTCGTTTTTCTTCCAGTTTGGATCATTTTACAATCGAAACACATTTACACGTACAGATGTTATCAGGATCAAAATAGGTGGTTAATATGTATATAGACTCGTCTCATATCTAAACACAGTAATAATCTAGAGGGGATAAGATCTGGCAAAGAGAGTGCAATTTTCGTTTCCTGACTCGTTCGAGTTGCCAGTTTTTATCTTATCATTCCAAGGCTGCTGAATGGAAAAATGGCTAGCTTATTTGCGAAAAAGGGGGAGCTTAAGTTTGTTCGTTAAAATGTGCTTGTGCAATCTCAAGATTTCAAAGAAGTGGGCAAACGAGTAATTATCCTTCTGCTCACATTATTTATTACATTATTTTACAATATGGGTTTGTAATTACAATTCTTAAGATTAATTCTTCTGCTGGTGAACTTCTGTCTTCAGAGCTCGAGTTTGAAGCATAGTCACATTTCAACAGTTTCTTTCAACACAATATACAGGAATAATTTTTTGCAGTACATGATATCGGGATAAAATACAATAAATGCATTTCGTGATCTGTGCTCTATTCGCTATTTTTTCTCCAACAACAGTTTTCAGTGAAATTGGCTTGTAACATGCCTCGAAATCCACCTTAGGATCGGCATGCATAGATCACAGATCAGAACATAGGCATAAACATATATGAATACGAACAAACATTTCATATTATTTACATGTTATATTTTGACATCGCACAATGAACAATTAAATTGCAACTTTTAGGTTCTCTTCGTTTTGTTTAGTGTCTCAATTCCAGAAAACGGGTGGATGGACCCATGACTAGAATCACTGTCGGAATGTCTATACTTGTAAGGTGGCAGTTCCAGGTCAGTTGGAGCACTAGGCGTTGGATTGTCGATGACAGATAGCAGAGTGTTGAGCTCGGGGTAGGTGCTTCCTTCTTGCCTTTGATCACCCTTGCGTTTTCGAGGTTGTCCTGAGCTAACCCGCATGATTTGGGCTAGCAGGGGTTGGACTTCATTCTCAGCACATTCGAGTTTCACTTGATCAGTGGGTGAGACTTGCCAAACAATTCTTTTTGTAGGTAGTCCACTCGTTACGATTGACATTTCTTCATCCATTTCCGGTTCGGGGGTCACAGGAGGAAAGAGCGTCTGAATGGCTCGAATCAAGCCTGACTTTTTCTTTTCTTCTTTGCCTTCCTTGTCTTTGTCCCCCTTTTTCTTCTGCTTTTTGCTTTTCGAATCTTCTTCGAAAGTGACATAACTCTTCGCTTGCTTGAGACTGGATTTGAGTGGTCGTCGGCATTCTGGGCAACGGCGATCCGGATTGCATTGATCAGCGCAGAGGAGTGGAATAGAGAAGGTCAAGAAGGCTAGGAGCAGAGTAGTGAAGGCGATTCCGATCAGAACCATGGTTCCAATCCATTGTGGGAATGGACTCGAATCACCTAGGTAAAGCCGTTCAAGCTGGTTTAGTATAGACTTCCCAACATTGTCTTTGGCAATCGCAGCCACAGGCTCGTGAACGCAGAGAAAATGCTCGTTATTCGAGACACTGACAGTCGACCTTTTGAGCCTCAGCTTAAATTCATGGAGTGATCGAAGATCCTCCAGGAAGAGGTCGATAATGTGCACGATTTTGCCTGCTTTGTTTATTCCCTCTGCAGTGGCTTCTTCCTTGAGAGTTTTCATAGGTTTCTCCAGATGAAACATGGCGTCAAGTTCTACTCCCGCACCAACTGGGAGGGAGCAGCCATCGTCGGGTTCAATGGTGCCAAGATATTCTTGAAAATCTTCAAGGCTCGCTTTTTGAACTTTCATGTCTTCAAGGACAGCTGTCTGGAGCGTTTTCAGCCTTTCTTTTTGGGATTCGTAATCGAATTGGCAGAGAACTGGAGCTTGCTCTTCGCAGGCATGCTGTTGGAGCCTGGCGTTGTCAGCAGTATTGGGTGCAGTGTTAAGTACATAACAATGACTTTCGTTGAAAACATAGACAGCTGGTTGAGTTTGACTAGATTTCCATCTTTTAGGGAAGAGGCCTCGAGTTACAGGGTAATAAATCTCGGCTGTTCGGGGATCTTGGTCAACATTTACCCAGAAGAAATCTGTATCCGGTTTTAGCCCATGAGCTTTCTGGATATCAGTAATGACATCGAGATAGTCGGTGGGAGCGAATAGGTAACCTCCAAGTTGGGCACATTTTTGTTTCCCGAGATTGAACAGATTTTTCACGGCCGCTTGGGTGAGCATTTGGTGATTGTAAAGTTGGTTACTGGCAATGGGCTCAAAAACATCAGCACTGTTATACACATTTATTAGATGCGTAAGGACAGTAAGAATGCTTGAGAGGGTGGCATTGGCCTTTCTCAGATCGTATCTTTCGATCACCTTGGGCTTGGTGGTAGCACTAGGCTTGGTGTTGTCTGCTGCTTCATCTTCATCACCATCCTCACCACTTGTTCCCTCAGAGCTTTCGGCTTCATGGCCATTTTCATTCGTCTCCACATTGTTTGGGTTTTCGGAAGCTGGGGGCGGAGTCCCTGGATCGTCGGGATCAGCCTCTTCCTGTCCGAAAACTGGCGGTACATTGGACCAAGATAGTAGGCTAGCGATGATCAGAAGGAACCGGAAGT
>JAAUYL010055813.1_pt1 | contig 11080 bp, 7 predicted proteins | sample 7278011 | NCBI WGS metagenome assembly JAAUYL01 (sample SAMN14350225, study PRJNA611818) | marine sediment metagenome | isolation source: surface marine sediment (1.8m) | place: French Polynesia: Moorea | collected 2018-08 | reverse complement strand
CTCTCCTAAACTAGAAGGAAAAACTATTTCAGATATCAGCTCAGAACAAGTTAACTTGAGTGAAGTTACTGAAGTAACTACCGAATACCTACCGAACAATGTAATATATCAGGCAGTCGGACTCATGGAATGCGAGGTTTACTTTACTGAAAATAACAAGGCTTATATCCTCATTGACGGTAATAAATACCAACTTTTATATCATAAGCCCAGACGGAAAGTTTTTCAGGCTTTAAGAAAGGAAATCTCAGCCACCGGTAACCACTTTCAACGGATCACTGTCTATCCAAGGATCACTCATTATCCATATTACTACCAAAATGATGAAATCCCGGATTTTGCTAATATCTCTCATCTTCAAAAAGATGGCAGGCAAGAATATTACTATCAAATTCGGTTTCAATTAACAGGTTTTTACAAGGATCGAAAACCTCAGGGCATTTTCGATCAACTGGGCGATCGGGAATTTATGATTTCTGGTCGATGGCAGTATATTTCGATATGCAGAATTCCTTGCATCTCGATTTATAAGAACTTTGATGAAGAACTGCTCAAGGATATCAAGAAAATGAACCCCACCCGAAAAGCACTTTTCTTGCAATCATGTCATATTCCTTTTCGATGGGAAAATCAACCGGTTAAACCGTTAAAAACTATGGGCAAACATAAAACTGAAAATCTTGAAGAAACTCAACCTCTCTTTGTCAAGGTCAAAGCCCGGTTTATTCCATCAGAAAATCTCTTTGAGGTAATCGAAGAATTAGAAACGCCTACTATACAGACCCCGAGGTTCTTTAAACTTTATCAAAGAGAAAAACACCAGTCTGTTAAATATCAAGCTCAAGTTAAAGCCCAGAGAATGCAGTCACGCCAGAAAAATACCACTTCACCAACTGAAAATACTGAAACTACGACTATGGAAAATATCGAAAAACACGAGATTAAAATTTCTGTCATAGAAGATGACCCGATGATGGTCATCGCCATCAAAATGGTAATGGAAGAAGACCCTCAATTTTCAGTAATCAGTACATCTTCCACGGGTTCCGATGGACTGACAGATGTCCAAAATGTACAACCTGATGTCATCCTATTGGATCTGGGTCTTCCCGATGCCTCCGGACTCGATATTGCCAAGGAAATTAGAAACTCTTTGGAGATCCCTATTATTATCTTCACTACCAGTGAAAAAGATGAAGAAGTCAAGCAGGCTTTTTCTATCGGTGCCAACGGTTACTGCGTTAAAGGAGGTGACGTCGAACAATTGAAAACTGCTATCCTTACCGTAAACCAAGGTAATATCTATTTAGATACCAAAATTGCTCAAGCAGTAATACAACAACTCAACGAACAAACTTCCCCAGAAGAGCCATCAGCTCTATCGACCTGGGTTTGTCCATCAGGCGAAGTTTTGAAAGAACAAGAAATTAAGATTCTACAATTGATTGCTGACGGACAAAGCAATGCCGACATCAGCTCTTCTCTTAATCTTTCCGTACATACTGTCAAAAGTTACCTCAAAAATATTATGCAGAAGATGTCTGCCAAAAATCGCGCTGAATTAGCTGCTATGTCCGTTCGTTCTGGATTAGCATAAAAGAGTTCGGAGTAGCGCTACTCCGAACTCCGAACTCATTTTATTGGAAGTGTAAACCAAAAAGTTGTACCCTGTTGTTCTTGACTTTCTACACCGATATTACCACCATGAGCATTAATTATTTGCTGACAAATGTACAATCCCAGACCTTCATTTAATCCTAGGTCATTACCATTACTGCTTTCGTTACAATTGGAGCGATCGCTTTGTCCGAGAGCAAATACTTTTGATGGTTTTTCTATACCCACTCCATCATCAGTCACAGTAACTTTTAACCATTCTTCTGAGAATATCTGAGCCGATATGGTTACTTTCACTCCCGCTCGGTTATGCTTGAGTGCATTGGATAGCAGATTATCAAATACCCTCGACAATGAGGGGCGATCGACTCTTAAAACTGGCAAAGAGGACGGAATTTCCATCGATAGAGAAGCACCTTGTTGATTATAAACTGTCACCCAGTTAACATAGACCTCTTTCACCAGTTGCTCCAAAGAAGTTTCTTGCATTGACAGTGACCGATCGCTATCGGATGCACCAATTGAAACCGGGCGATCGCTAGTTTTAACTGTCCGACTCTTGAACATTGATTCTATTAAACCCAAAGCCCGATCGCATCCCCCCAAAAGAGTTGACAAAATTTGGGTCTCAACTGTCACTTCAGGAATATTCTGAGAAGATGCTTTGCTCACCAAACTAATCAATATATACTTCATAGATGCGATCGGGTTCGTCAGATCGTGACTAACACTCTTTATCAAAAAAGCTAAATCTGCTTGCGCCTTCTCTTTAGCAGCAACCTCGCGACTGAGTTCCTGATTTCGCTCTTCCAGTTCCTGATTTTGCTCTGACAGTTGACGATGTAAACAATTTAACTCAATGTGAGCGCTAACCCTAGCAACTACTTCAGTTAATTGAAAAGGTTTAGTAATATAATCTACTCCCCCTACTTCAAAAGCTTTAACTTTATCAAATGTTCCATCCAAAGAACTGATAAAGATTATCGGAATTGACGCGGTTTCAGTATTTTCTTTGAGCTGTTTACAAACTTCATAACCATCTAATTTTGGCATCTTGACATCGAGTAATATCAAATCGGGGATGCTCAGTTTAATTGAGGCGAGCGCTCTTAATCCATCATTAGCAGTTCTCACCCGGAAACCATTTCTGGTTAATATTGAAGCTAACAACCTCAGATTATCTGGGATATCGTCAACAATCAAAACACTCTTGCCATTTTCACTCATGATTATAACTCCGATAACAAATCTTGAATTGCATCTAACCGAAAATCATCAACAAGATCCTTGAGAACAACAGCTAAATCTTGATGGGTAGAAGAAATTGAAGCGATCGCGCTATAAAGCGATTCTAGATCTCCTACTGTTGCCGCATCCCGAAATTGCTGCAACCATTCTTCATCTAGTCCTGAAAAAGCTGATGCTGTCAAAGGTAATAAAGATTCCGAATTTAACGAACCTGAACTCAAGGGTACAGACAGATCGGGAGATGACATATTTTCATAAATATATTCTACTCCTAAATATTGTTTGATCTTCTCAAAAATCTCAGTCGCATGAAATGGTTTGGCTATGAAATCATCACAACCGGCGTCAAACACTTGTTGCTGTTTTTCTCGAAAAACACTTGCTGTTAACGCAATTATCACTGTATTCTGCCCGGAAGTTGTACTTTTAATTTGACTTGTTGCTTCATAACCCGACATACCTGGCATTCTCATATCCATGAAGATTAATTGCGGACTATACTCCTGCCATTGGGCGATCGCTTCAACACCATCAACTGCTTCTATTACCTCAAATCCAACCCGTGATAAAATTGTCTTAATTAACATCCGATTATCGTCAATATCATCGGCCACGAGAATCTGATAATTAGGCTGATTTTCAGCAAGACCAACTACTTGTTGATTTAACTCAGGTTTAACTACCTTCTTAACATCACTTGCTGATACAATAGTAGCCAAAATAGTAAATTTAAACGAACTACCTTTTCCTAGACGACTCCTTACACGAATTTCCCCTCCCATTAACTTGATAAATTCCTGACTGATTGCTAAACCTAAACCAGTTCCTTCTTGATAACTGCTATTGTCAGTTCGCTCAAAGGGATCGAATAATTTACTTTGCTCACTAGCAGCAATACCTATTCCAGTATCGACCACATCAAAAATCAAAACACGTTTCTGTTTATTACGATTTATCTTTCGCTCAACTCCTACTCGTAAAACTACTTTTCCCTGCTCTGTAAACTTGATGGCATTATTTAACAAATTTATTAACACTTGACGCAATTTACCTAAATCTGTTTGAATATACTGAGGTACATTTTTATGCAGTTGGAATCGCAATTCTAATGACTTTGATATCGCTTGATTGACAAACATTTCTTTGAGCACATCAAGTAATTCGTAAAGATCGAAACTCTCAGGATTAAATTTTACTTTCCCGGATTCGATTTTAGAAATTTCGAGAATGTCATTAATTAAACCTAGCAAATGTTCGCCACTTCTATTAATAATACTCAACTCATTACTTACTCTTGACGACAAAATCTTATCAGTTGCTATTAATTGACTAAATCCTAAGATAGCATTAAGTGGCGTTCTTAATTCATGACTCATCGACGCCAAAAATTGACTTTTGGTACGATTGGCTTTTTCGGCTGACTCTTTTGCTGCTTTTAACTGAGCTTCTACTTGGTGACGCTCTTTGATTTCCTCTTGCAGTCTGACTGTCATGTTTTGGGTTTTTTCGATTTGCTTAAGCACTAACCCGATCGCCAAATTGCCAAGGGACATTAATAATAACAATTTTATCCCAAACCGCAATACTTGCCCATCATCTATTTCTTGAGAGCTAAAAAACCATACAAATAAACCAACTATAACTAAATTGTGTCCTAACAGAAGCACTGCTAAAACTTTGCTGCTGCTGCTATTAACTATTTTTTGCGATAATTTTCTCAACATCAATTTTAATTATTCAACGCTTGACAGATTTAACTACAATTTTAAAGACTTCTATTCCCGATACAGCACGTAGCAATAAATTAAATTTGCTCTTGAATATTATCCGCAATTTTACTAACAATTGACGAGCCGAAGAATTCGGAATTTTTACTCTCCCTCGATCGAGACTCTTCAACACCACCACCAACAACTACATCTTCATCAGAGTTTTCCGGATCTGGTAACATTTTAAATGCCATCTCAATCCGATTAGATAATTCCCGATCTAAATCAATTTGATCTCCACCAGAATTTACTACTCTTTCTTGCAACTGAGGACGCACAAATTTATCCCATAAGGCTGATGATTCTTTAATACGCTTAATATCCGCACTTTTTACCGGAATTTTCAGTAGATATGGAAATAAAGCTTCTCCACCAGAACTATAAGCTGGTGAGGTAATCACGCATTTACCTTGAGGAAATCTCATGATGCGATCGGGGGATATTAACGGCTTTTTGTGCAACTGTTCGTTCCAGGTAAGCGATCGACTGTTATTTTGCTGACCGCCCATTGAATGACCGGTAGAACGATTTTTTAAGGTAACTTCCGTTTCACCATAGCGCTTGGAGTATTTTTCGGCGGTGTCGTAGTCTCCTGGGTTGAACAAGACGTGGGTTGAAAGTGCAGATGCGATCGCCGCACCTTGCTTGTCCCCGTAGCGATCGTACAATTGACTGAGAGACTGGATCCCAATAATTGGAACGCCACCATTGGAACGATACTCGTTTACCCACTGCACGATCCGATCGAACTTGAGAGAAGGGAACTCATCCATAACATAGACAAACGGGTTAGAACGCTTTTGGGCAAGATTCTTAACTACACACAGGTGAAAAGCTGCGGCCAACAGGGGACCAACTACTTCCCGACGCTCATCATCTAACTTAAATATAATACACTGCTTTCCTTCTAACCTGAGGGGAATTGTACTGTGACCGATAAAAGCCCTTAACAGGTCTTTTTGAATGAAAGCACTGTAAATTGCCTCAGCAGAAGCCTTGATCCCAGCTACCGTTTTCTCTGCATCTTTTGACGAAAGTAATTGAGAAAAACTTGCAGCTACCCAACGATTCATTTGCTGTTCATCATCCCGATAAGCTGCATGATAAAGCCGGCCTATAAAATTAGGCAACTGTATAAATGCGTAAACCATTGCCAAATCTGCATAAGGACTAGATTTAGCCAGCTGCACTAAACCTTTAGCCATCATCTCCCCTGCTTTATCAAAGAAATCATTACCACCACTACTGTCTCCTGTTTTACCGTTTTGAGCAATTACTCGCCCAATTTCACCTGCCATAACAGAATCTTGCGGATCGCGCATGAAGTCTAGTGGATTAATGACACCACTAAAACTTTCTCCTGGAGCAAACACTTCTATATTATAACCGTAACGAGCTGCCAAAGGAGCGAAATCTTTCATTTGATCTCCCTTTTTATCATAGATAATTATACTGAATCCTTGTTGAAAGGCACTTTCGACCATGCGATCGATTACCGAAAAGGTCTTACCGCTACCGGGAGCACCAATTACCAGAGTACCTCGCTCGGAATTAGGAAACCAGATCGTCGGTGGCGACGAAAGCATTGTTTGCAACCAAACACTAAAGCCTCGCGATCGCTTTCCGTTAAACCAATATTGCGGCGTTCCACTCCATAATGTTACTGGTTGAGCTTTATATTGGCAACTTTCTATCTGTTTTAAGGCACTCAATCCTGCTGCTATTTTATCTGAAGAAGTACAAAAGCGACCCGAAGTTAATTTACCTCGACTCGGAGACAATTTTGACAGGATGACTAAAAAAACAAATACACATAGCATCAACAACCCTTCCGTATTCATGAATTGACCGAATAACCCGCTAAAGTCAATACTTATTATCGACTCCGAAGATTTAGATTCATGGCGCTCAACCCGATCGCCTGCTTGTGCTAAAAGCTGAAAGTCGGTATTGTTCATTATCTACTCCTAAAATACTAGAAATATAGGATAGGCTGACGCCTATCCATATTGGAATATATATTCAACTTGTACTGATGCAAACAACAAAGAAGAAAAATCCTAAATCGGATTTGACAGAACAACTAGATCCCGAACTACTTGACCCAAAATACAATGAAGTTCGCCGACCTTCACTTCCTTATGGTATAATAATCAATGGCGAACCTGCTTACAAAGATGCCGGGATTTTAATTCCCGAAGAACAACTGATTAAGGCAGATTGGCAGAACACTGTTGAAAACAAATTAATCACTGCTGAACTGACTGAACCAGTTACGGGACTGTTATTGACAAACCCAAGGGTTTGCGTTCTCGCAGCAATTCCACCATACATGCGATTCAAGAACGTTGACGAAAACGGTGAACTATCTGGAGTTTTCATCGGACTTTATGGAGAATGCAGGAATCAACTCGACAAAAAAACAATGGAGGTTGTCAGCGAACACGCCCTGGTATTCTTTGATAACCAAAATCAACCATTGCACAAAAACCCAATCGTAGTAAGGTTCAGGAATGTTTCTCTCTGGTCATTTGAATCAACAAAGGAAAAGACTTATCGCCAACTCGAAAAAGCTTTTGCCGAATATACGAAATCAACCTACAGCGGTAAGAGCGATTTATGGCGATCGCTGGGTATTCTGGAAATCACTTTCAAGGCTGAAAAAGTCGGTAGTGGACGGAAAAAGTCTTACTGTTGCAAAACTGAATCAATTACCCCGCCTACTGTAAAGAACTTGCCAGATATTTTTCTAGGAACAAAAGCTGGTAAAAAGCTTTTATGGGGCTATCACTCCGATATTGCTGGTTTTCTAGAAGCTGGTAACAATCAACTCCCGGCTTTAGCAACATCGGCATCAGAAGAACAAGGTATCGAAAGCATTGATGTTCAAACTAAAAATGTTCAAAGCTCAGATATTCAACTTGAAGAGCAAATCCTTGACGAAGATGAAAATGAAAACTTTGAAGATAGCTTTGATGAAGATCAATTCACTGAAAATGAGCTAGAATTATAGAACTAGGTACTCGATTACTTGACGTCAAATTATCTGACTGTCAAGTAATCAAAAACGATAACAAGGAACTGGCTATCGCAGCCAAGCCAATGCCCAAGCGAAACCTCAAGGCAAATTTATTCAATTTAACTGGTGGTACTTTCATTTCTCAGTGGTGAACTTGAAAACAACAACATCGGAGGACTCCGGGGACGATCGCGATCGCTAATGATCGGAAAATGCAAGCAAGCTACAAGGTATAAGTAATCTCTGACGAAAGCGATCGCCCGAAAAAACATTACGACACCGTTTTCCATTTTGTAGGCGATAGCCTACACCTATCTAAGTAAGTTCTGGATTAGGATTAGCTACCGAATCAGTGTAAGCCGTATCGCCGAGATTGTAATTGTCGTAAATATTTTCCCGGTAACCATCCGAAAAATTCCCTTGCTGGACTTCTGGCATTTGACTATAACCGCTGTTGCCGTAACCAGAGCTGTCGTTGTTATAACCGGTGTTGACATACCCGGGTGAATCATAACCGTTATTTTCTGGATCCCAAATCATTGCACTCGTTTAATGCTACTAACCTAATCATTGCAAAATCACTCCCTGCTTGACAGCACCCGATCGAGGGTATTTGCACCCCTCGATCGAGGGTATTTGCACCCCTCGATCGGGTACTATCTTCCGATGACTACCGGTGATTAATTTAATATGCACCGGTACTACACCGAGTATGCACCGGCACTAGAGACCTCGCAGGCACTCAGGCTAGCGCCCTCAAGTATAAGAAGCCGATCTCCCCACAATGTTTTTTCGGCACTGGGTTCGACCTCTACATCGTAACCTCGTTTCCAAAAAGCCCGAAATGTTCTGCGATCGCATCTATTAACCAGGAACTAAAAACATGATTACTGCCAAAGAACTCAAAAGCTTCATGGGCACCGACAAGTATTACAAGTACCAACCTTTAGGTGAAAACAGCAAATACTTTTTGCTAACTGATGGAGCCGCATTCTTAACCAAGGAATGTCAATGCCTGTGGTTAATTGACTTAATTTACTCACTTCAACCTCAACTGCAACAGGATCCCATGCTACAAGAATATCAATTTTGGCACATCAACAAGGTAGGAAAGGGAGCAAAGATTGAATGCTTTCGAGACAAAGAGGATCTTGCCTACAATCAAAGGGGTGTAATTAAAAGTGAAACTTAATCATAAGCCGGTGATATAGTCAAAAGTAGTTGGCAGGATATATCCTCAATATTGCCCGTGAACGAAGGCGCAATATTGACGAGATTTATATTATATCTATTCAGAGCCCGATCGTGCCAGAAAACTGATGGTCGTCTGGTGATAGTTTCAATAACTGTTAGACGGCTTTGGTAAGGAAATAATTTTCTGGGTTTTCTGGGTTGACATTTCGCCAATAGGATTGCCAATCATCATTAACTCTTAATATCCTTAAAGCTAACATATCATCAGCATTTTCAACTGTCCACCAAGAACCTGTTAATTTCAAACGTTTTTGAATTACATAACGATGTGCGCTCTCAATCTTTCCAGATCCAATTGGTAAATTAGCATCAATCGCATCTTTGTAGTTCATGTATTCAAGCCGGTTTTTGATGTATCGTACACAGACTCTGACGGGAGCAAATTTATCAGCTAGATGTTCTGGTTCTATGCGACTTGATAAATCATTTAATACTTTGAAAACCTGATTTTTTTTGAGAGCTTGTTTTTGTTTTTCTAGCCATTTTTTTTGTGGCTTTTCATTAGCTTTAGGAGCCGCAGCGGCTAAATATTCACATAGATGGTAAAAATCTATTAGATAGCTAGCACGTTCTCCAAACAAGCCCATTACCTGATTAACAATCCAACTAGCTCCATCTCCGATCGCATGAACTTTAGTATTGTCACCTATCCCAGCCCTTATAGCGCTATGCAGTAATTTGTTTCCTGCGGAGTCTACGGTACCTACTGTACCTCCAATAATTGTTTTTTTCTGATTAGGAATTTCCACAAGTGATAGACGAGCTTCTTTCCAACAACAATATCTGGTTTTTCGGCCATCGATAATTTTATCATCATCATCGGTCGCGGTCGTCGTTTTTACAATTGGAATCATCGTGCCATCCATTTCTGCAATTAGAAGCTCTACTCCATCTCTGGAGGTAATTTTTTCTGCTGGTTTTTGAGATACTTTAACCGCATGTGCATGTTTTTGAGTAATAGCTTGGGCCGAACTAATCGGCACAGTTATACCGTAATGTTCTTGTAGCTTTTCAGGAATTTTTCCAAATGGCACATCGGCTCCAAAATCCGTAATTGCTCGTTGCAATGGCAAAGAATAACCTCGACAATGTATTTGAGCAGATGATGAAAACGGCCGAAAAACTTTTCCAGTTTTTCGGCAAATAAAAGTTTTTTCTATAACTTGGATAGTTCCCAACAGACTATGCCAATATAGTAGCTTTTTTCTCTGACGGCGCATCCCCGGAGATTTTTCACAAGCTAAGGCTTTTTTTTTCTCTTGCGAATTGGCCCAATCTTGAAGAGAATCATTTCCCATTTTTTGGAGTTCTGAGATAATTTTTAACTCTGTACTGCTTGCTGTTTCACAATTATCATCCGGATTTTCCACAATATCTAGCAGAGATAAAATACGAGCCGATATATTGGGATGAGCCTGCAATCTTAGAGCTAATTCAGAAGCGCTGCTGGTTAGTTCAACCGTTTCATCATAATTCATGAATTCAGACATATAGGGCTTTAGCTCCATAATCAACTTATAAATAAAATTATATAACATAAGGGTAAAAAAATCTTCCAATCAAGGCAGATTCACTATTTGAGTTGTTCCATCCACCGTGGGGCCATCACCGGCGGAGCTCTGATACCGCCAGTCACACATAGGTAGAACTACTGGAGCGGTTAATAATGCCTAAGTGTCACTTTTAATTACACCCCAATCAAAGTATACCTGAGACCAACTTGTTTGAATATTTTGCTGAGGAACAGATTTGTTTATATCTATGCGAAGGCGAAGTCTTAATGTTACCATCTGAATATTAAAGTTTCAGGTAATTCTCAAGGCCATGGCGATCGCTGCTGTCAGGCGATCGCACGACTAGAACGATCTAACGTTCAAGCTACCAAATTCACTTATCAACTCATCCTCGATCACCATGTCGTTATTAATATCTTTGTCACGCCATCAATTTGAGACATTTAAACTTCATCGAAAACATATCGAATACCAAAAGTTATCCGAAATCTGGAACAAAGATACCTGTCAACCGGGACAAGAAGTTATAGTAGCTTTGGGTTATAGCTACAAAAGGAGGCTCAAAGGTTTTATAGTAAATACCTGGACCTCTCATCGTATACAGATTGCAGGCGATCGCTTTCCACAAGATATTATAGCCGTTTGCACTCCTAAAGGCG
>JAAUYL010075318.1_pt1 | contig 11094 bp, 12 predicted proteins | sample 7278011 | NCBI WGS metagenome assembly JAAUYL01 (sample SAMN14350225, study PRJNA611818) | marine sediment metagenome | isolation source: surface marine sediment (1.8m) | place: French Polynesia: Moorea | collected 2018-08 | reverse complement strand
GTGAACGGATTTTCCTGAAAATATTTTTCCTGGTATCCACAGGCCCTGGGGGATCCTGTGAAAGTGGAATTTTTCAGATACGCAAAAATTTTTTGAAAAAAAATAATTCAAAATTTTTGGAAAAAATCAATTCAATTCTATTATATTATATTTCAATTAATTCAAATCGGGCTAAGTGAGGTTTGTGACAATTGGAAATATTTTTGGTGGCCATTTCCACAATTGTGAACTGATTTCCCTGAAAATATTTTTCCTGGCATCCACAGGCCCGAGGGGATCCTGTGCAAGTGGAATTTTTTGTCTACTCAAAATATTTCAAAAAAAATATTCAAATCGGGCTAGGTTACGTTATTGAAAATAGGGGGGAAATGGGAAATACTTTTGCCTGCCATTTCCACATGTTTTTTGTGCAGACTTACGAATACTACGATTACTTGCGAATATATGCCGGTCTGGGAGCGGGAGCTGAGGTTGCCAGACTATCTGGATATGTTGGATCCACTGCCTACAACATTCCAAGTACCTAACAAACATTGTGTGAAAACAGGAGGATGATACATATATTTTATTTCTTTATTATTTTGCAGGCGAAATGGTGACTCTCTACTGGACAACAGACTCCTCTGGCTTGGACGATGGGTTTACCGGTTATGTTTATGTCCTGGACTGACGAATGATGTTTGGAACAAATTAAAAAAATCGAATCACAAGCACATTTTCAATTGTTTCATTTTAATGGTTTTTTTCCGCATTTACTCGCAAATAATCAAATAAAGTTTGCTGACCGTTACCCCTCTAAAAATGTCCCACAAAACGGAAATAACGAGTATTAAACGCGATAAAAATGTCTTGCGAAAGGCATAAAGACATTAAATGGCATTTTATTTCTTTTAATTTCTGCCCGTCGGAATGTTTAAGGCTATTGACCATTTTTTAGTTCATTCGAATTAAAAATCGCAAGATGAAAGCTCCGCTTATAGTAATTTTGTTGACCTGCCTCATCCTCTGGTCCCTAGGAAACAACAAATTCAAAAAGTTTGACATCCAAGGGTCGATCTGGCCCGTGCACATTTTCGACATCAGAAATGAAAATATCGGCCAAAGTAAAATTGTGTGTGCAGGACTCTGTCAATCAATGGGTGATGAATGCGACATGTTTCATCTTGGATCCCAAGGTTGTCACCTTGGCAAAACTTCGGTTTCGAACCACTCAGTTTTGCAGCCTCAACTTGGAATTCAGTCCGTCTACATCAACGAAGGTATCCATCTTTATACCACTAACTTTCTGCACGTTTCAACATCCAACTATATTTAGATACTGTGGCAAGACAACTCAATGAAACTTTTGTCAAGCTTGAGCATGACATTGCCAATAATGGTTGGTCGCGGTATATGTATTCCAAGATGGAAAACATTCTCGACCATCTGGACTGTTACATTCAGTGCACGATTATAGAAGCTGAACGTAACTGCGGCCTATTTGTCTACGATGTGAGTACACTTCCGGTTCGTATATTAAATGAATTTAACCGGAAATATACATTTTAGGGATCAACTTGCTACTTTGGAACAACTGAGAACGCCACCACCAATTTATTCCTGACAGAGGATGTGGTTAATGAAACCATTTATATTCTTGCAGGTTAGTTGAACGAAATCAAATTCTATTTTTTGAAGTCGATCTATTATTGCTCCAGAGTCTCTTGGCAATCTTGTTGATGACATGATGGAATTGTCAGCTATAGAGACGGAATGGACTCAGCATATAGCGAAATCCTATGATTCAATAGACAATGAAAACAATTGTGCTGCAATTTGCAAGTTTGGATCCTGCGATTATGCAGCCTACAATGATGAGCACGATCACTGTCATTTGGGTAACTTTGTCACAGGATCATTGATCACCGCTCCAGGATTGGACAATCTGACAATCCTGGTCAATGTTGAAGACCTTTCCTATGAATCCATTGAGAGAGATTTCACATCATTGAGGAGCAACAAGTCACATCCGTACATCTACAAGAATTGGCCAGCAAGTGATCTAAGCCCTGAACTCTTTTGTTCGGTGGTTTGCCGTTTTGATTTGGATGACAATTGCGAGTTCTTTTTCTATGACAATGTCTCCACTTGCTTTTTGGGGAATTTCCGGACTGAAACACCTGTGTCCAGCACATTTTGTAACTGCACAGTCCACGTTCGCCAAGGTATGCAAACAGTTACTTTTTCTTAACACATAACTACTTTACATGTAAATACTTTCCTTTTTTTAGAAAAATTGACCAATGAGAGCATTGCCGGTGCGTTCCAAATTCAACTGCTGGCACAAGAGTCCAAGATTTCCCAACATATCGTTGGAGCGATCCAGAATATCACTACAATTGAGGAATGTGGAGCATTGGCGGCATTGACTGAACACGAGTACAAATACACATCTTTCTTTCGGTATGAAGAAATCTTTCAAACCTGCTACTTGGGGAGTTTTGCAGCATCATTTCAAAGCAATAATGAGTCTACTGAAGTGACGATTCATATCAAAACAGGCAAGTCCATTTAATTGAACATTGTTGACTTATGTACAATCTTGACAATGTCTGATTTTCTCAGATTCACTTGAAGAGTATTTGAACGAAACGTACGACTCGTTCGAAATTAATGGCACCTATTGGAATCCACATATTTTCGACGCAGTGACTTTGGCTCCTGATGAGACCGTTATTCACTGCATGGTTTCATGTGAAATGTGGGAGGCCAGATCCTGCGATTTGTTCGTCAAAGATGGCTCCGATTGCTATCTTGGACACACGTCCTTGACAAATTCTACCAGCTTTTCCATTGATTCTGAAGGACCCGTCTATACGAAAGGAGGTAAATTCGAAAAAGAAAGCAGAATAATGGATTGTCTTTCAAATAGATAGACACATGTTTTTCCAGACTTTAAAACACTTTTTTGGACTTTCGAGGACGCGTCTACGGAGAGGATGATTTACAAGACGATTTCCGGAGTGACATCACTCAATCATTGTCTTTTGTTTTGTCTTCACGACACCTTGACATGTGAACATGCTTTCTTTTTGGACTGGACATCCTCTTGCTATCTTGGCGATTTCACGTACAATGGAACAAATCAGGCCGATCTCAACCGAAAAGCCGAAGTCTTCTTCAACTCTGGTAAGACATTTGTTTCAACACATCAAGTCAAAAAGACTTATTTTTATAGATATCGACCGGGACGATGTGCTGGATGATTTTCAGTGGTACGACGGAGACAGAGAGGGCTTGAACAGCGTCTGGGACTACACCTACTGGCCGCATGCCTTGTTCAATAAGATCTCGGCCTCGGAGGAGCCCGAGTCGAGGTGCGCGAAACGCTGCCTGATCCAGGAGTTGGACGACTGCCACTTTTATTATTTCGCCGAGGGATACTGCATGCTCGGTCGCTACACGGCCTTTGGAAGACAACGGGATTACTTTGAGGGGGACAACAACGAAACCACTCGCTATATGCAGAGAAAAGACTTGGGCAAGTCCTTGTCTTGGCATTCTGGAGAATGTTTATCAAGATCTCATTGACGTTTTCAGATCTGGAGCAGTTCTTGTCGCAAAGGTCATATCGCAGTTGCGGAACGTGTGACAATTGCACCGGATTTGGCTACAATCTCTTGGCCAATGTCAGTGATCAAGTGGAATTTTCGTCCAATAATTTTCCGGGATACAGCCAGAACGAGGTCTGCTACTACATGGTACATGCCCCCGGTGCCAAGCGGATGATCATGAACATCACGGATTTTCGGGTGAGCAAACTTCGATACATTTTACCAAGATTGAATCAAAGACGTTTCCTGTAGACGCTGGACATTGGAAGCTTTTTGTCAGTGTACAGTGGCAAATATCTTGGGGACTATTTTGGAACTGGCAGGACAACACCGATTGTCATTGACATCTATTCAGAATTCGTCGGTTTTTACTATTTCACCAGCGACGACAACATCACGGACATTGGATTCCAAGGATATGTGGAATATGTGGAGGAAATTGGATCAGGAACAGGAACCTTACCCTAGAAAATAAAATATATTTAAACTCTGCCTGCCCGGTCATCACCATAATTTCAAAATGCTATGCACGTCAACGGACAATGTTTATCACATTCATTTCCGAAATTAATCTAAATGAACTACTCAAAGTCAAACAACAAGTTAATTACAGGGTCCATAAATTCTATGTCTAACTGTCGAGAGCAAAAAATAACTCAAAATAAAAAATGTCTGCTTAAAACAATTTGAAATCCAACGTTCAAAAAAGCAAAAGAAATCATTTTCTTATTTGTTCTTGCTTCAAGCAGGAAATAAATCATGACAATTAATTACGTATTATGCAATTTCAAGATGTTTTTGCAGCCCCACTTGCTGTCACGTTTCAAGACTCGTGACAGTCATGGGTATTGATAGTGACTCGACATTGCCATCATGGACGTCTTACTGTCCCTACTATTTTTCTTATCCCAAAATTCTTTTGGACACGGTAGCCTTTTCAAAAGCATCGTTATTGAAGGCTCCATTTGGCCGCAATTCATTTACGAAACCGTCTCCTTTCCCAAGAATAAAATCGAGTGTGCGTCGGCATGCTCGTCAAGAACATCTTCTGCCGGTTGCAATCTGTTCCATTTTGGCCAAGACACTTGTCACATAGGGATCACCACCAACCAGAACACGGAGTTCTTGCCCGTCCAGGATGGAGACCAGGCTGTCATGCTTGATCTGGGTATCCATTTCTCAGTCCATAACTAAGTACCTATTGTGAACTGTATTGTTTCAGATTTCATGAGGCAATCGCTGGATGGCAACTTTCAAAAGTTGGCCAGCGTCACTGATGAGTCAGGTTGGGAGAAGTTCATCACAACAAAGAAAACCACCTCGCCGAAAGGTGACGTTTTGGACTGTTCAACAGAATGTGAAGTATTTCAGGCATCGTGTGATATCTTTGTTTTTCACGTAAATCTATTATTATTTTCAATGCTAAAAGCACAAAATATGCATTTTTTACTTCTTCCAGAATACCACCTGCTATGTAGGAACAACGTCTCATTCTGCTGGAAGTTTTGATGAAACTGTCCTTGTCGCTGACCTTTACATTAAGCCAGGTGTCAATCTACCAATTCAATAATCAATTGAAAACTAAAGTTTACTTCGAAACCTAGCTCAATTGCAAGCTTTGCCTGGATCCAACCTGGTGGATGTGGATGACGTTGTGCCAGCTCACTGGACGAGATACATCCGGTTGGTTATTTGCATGTGTAATTTTAATCTGATCCCAATACGATCTGTTTATGAGCAGGAAGACTATGAACGGTATTCAAGACTTGAACCTTTGTGAAGGAGTGTGCATAATTGAGGGATGCCAGTATGTCGTATACGAGTCGGCAAGCAACACCTGCCACCTTGGAGAGTTGGATGACAGCATTGTCAGTATCCTGGATAGCTCGCTCAACGTTACGATCCGCTTGTATCATAGCAAAATGACAGAATCGAGACAGGCAAAATACCCCTCCGCTGTGTTTGGCAAAAAGCAAGTATTTCTACACTCGTCCCAAAGTCAAATGATCAAGATCAATAAACTTCTCCAGGACTCAATATGAAAGGTTCGTGTACAAAGGAGTCACCGGATCTGCCTCTGTCAATCATTGCTTCGTCATGTGCTTTTTCGACGTTGAGGACAAGTGTGATTTCTTTTTCCGCTACGGAACCAATTGCTACATGGCCAGCTTTGGCGAAGCATCCTCGTCCGTGGCTGTCCCTTCCAACTACTGGCAGACTCTGTATATTGCAAAAGGTCTCTCACAAGAAAACTTTTATTCTTGGATCATCATAGCATACAGTTCCATTCCAGGCGACATGATCAAGGACGAAATATTGAATTTGTTTCCTTCAACTCTGTATAACGTGCCGAAATCTGCTTGGAATCGCCACCATGTCTACACTTACAACGGAGTCATTTATGAGAAAGAGTGCCAAGCGAAGGCATATTTGTTTTACTCCAGGACGATCGAATTCTACATCTACCAGGATGAGGTTTGCTACCTTGGCGATCTTAGTTATCAAGGAGGAGGGGCGACAGACTTGACAACCCCCTACAACCTGACCTTTATCCAGAGTACTTTAAGTTTCTTTGAGAAGGCAATGTGATAAAATCTTTTTCCATAGGTTTTTCCGAGACCTACATGAACTCCGAGTTTAACGTCCAAGTGGATGTCGTCGGACAATACTGGAACCCGTACATTTTCAAGACAATCCAGATGACCAGTGGCAAATCTGATTTTGTCCAATGCGGAGCACTTTGCTTGTTTTCACACCCCGAAACTTGCGACATGTTCGCCGTCGTGGAATCAAATTGTCATCTCGGTGATATGAAGTTCTCAGGAACCTCTGTTGTCCAAGACACCACGGAGACCAAGTTTTACATTAGTGGAAGTAAGATTTTTTCCGGATTCAATAGCTGTTTTCTTGATCAATGATCTGCTTTTTATTAGGTCTTGGAGACACTCATTTCTGGGCAGCGAACTCCGCTAACAACTGGTCAAAATGGGTTTACAAGAAGATCTCAACTGCTTTAAATTATCATCATTGCTTATTGCTTTGTCGACACGACGATGAAGTCTGCGATTTCGCAGTCTTCCATCAACGATGTTATTTGGGAAGATTCAACTATGTCGGATCAGCGGTCGTAAATTCAGGAGCTTATACGACGGTCTACATGAATCTAGGCAAGTTAAAGCATTAAACTTTTGTTTTGTCTGCCTAATTTCCCAAGTTTTTTTTTCCCAGATACGAATCCCGCCGATGTTTTGACATTGTTCGAGGACAAGGTGGGGAACATCGAGAACGACAAGGGAATCGTGCAATCAGACTACTGGCCATCCTACATTTACGAAAATCACGACATGTCTGCATTGTCATCTCCGGAGACAATGTGCGCTCGGCTCTGCATCATCCACAAGTATCAAAGTGGTAGAATTTTGACTTGATTACTTTGACACTTCTTTTCAGATACTCTGGAAAATGTCATTTTTACTACTTTGCGGACAATACCTGCATGCTTGGCCATTATGGCCACACTGGAACGACCATGGAAGACTCGGTTGGAGAGGTTGAAGCTCAAACAAAATATTATCAAAGGACAGACATCTGTATGGAATTTGCACCAGATCCAGAATGCGATTCATAATAATTTCTCTGTTGCAGCCTTTACGACACTGATGTCGAGTGGGACGGCCAACTGTGAATCTTGCACATCGTGCGCAGGATCTGGCTACATGCTTCTGGACGACCAGGGTGAAACAATTCCGATTTCGTCCAACAATTACCCGCAAAATTACGGCATCAACGAAAAATGCTACTGGCGGATTTATGCCCCTGGCTCCAACGGGATTCAGATTAATTTCTACGACTTCCATGTATGACAAAACTTTTAACTGTTAAAAACTAAAAACTAAAGACATTAAGAATTTTTAGACGTTCGATGGAGCCGACTATCTGGCTGTTTCGGTTGGAATCAAGGGTGGACCCGAGGTCACTAGGTTGTCAACCACATTAACGATCACAAGCTACACCTACAAGTCCGAATTCGTTTATTTGCAATGGGTCACCAACGACGACCAGAAAGGCAGCAGAGGATTCACTGGATTTGCGAGAAGGATGGATTGAAAATGAAACTCTTTGAAGACTTCTTACCAATGAGTCCTTGGTGGAAATTAAATCTGTATCACTGCACTGCACATCATTTTATCGAGATTTGACACAGATCCTCTCAAATAAAAGATGCCTCCACCACTTTTGCATTGGCCAAACTTGAAACCGGCAGACTCTAGCACGGGACTTTAGTGTCAAATCAAATAGAAAAGAAATCCAAAATTAAGGTTTTTCGCCGGTTCTAAAAATGTAATAATGTTTGTTTTGCGGCATGGATCTCAGTTCCTGCTGAGACCTGTCCCCGTGCTTGCCTTGTGACGTCACATGTAAACAAAGCGTTTCGCGCGCTCGTCTGCCCTGTGTGGTTATGAAATTCTCAGTTTTATTCTGCTACGTTACGCTGCGCAACAAACCGAACTGGTGATCCTGATCTTGTTTCTACTTTCTTCATTCTTGTTCAATCTGGTGACCTCTCGGTCCTTGATTTAGCGACCTCAACAGCCTCGTAAGGTGTTCTGCCAACAATCAGTATGCCACGGAAGAGTAGAGTTAGACTTGTAGTACCACTTCAGCAATTGAAGGCTGAAAACATTTTGCCGGAAGACACGATGGACGAGGAGTTTGTAGAATACACACCAAAATCGAAGAAGGCCAAGAAAGAAAAGATTAAGAAGGAAGAATTCGTTGACCTTGATGAACCGTCCGAGTTTGAGCTCCTTGTGCAGAGGAATATTGCCGAGCGACGAGCCCTCATGGAAGAGTTAAATATCAAGCAGTCCAAGTTTCGAGTAGACGAAACCTCGCCAAAGTCGAAGAAGGCTCCGTCGAGACGAGGGCTGTCTGCTCCTAGCAAAGAAAAGCAAGAGAAGAACTCTGAGCCATCCAGAAGGTCCTTGAGGCTTCAGAAGATAGATGCCGACACTGGCCTCCAGTTGCCGGAAAAGGAGCCGACTCGATATTCCCAATACGAGGACGACACTCCGGCTCGACCTGCCCTGGAAAATCTTGTCCTGGAAGATATTTGCGACGATGTCGATGAGGCCAAGACTTACTTAAGCGAGAAAGTCAAACCGTATATTAACGTCGACGACAAGAAATCTGTCAAATCTGGTCAAAAGAGCATTTTTAGCGGGGACGTCTCATCCCTGGGATTGGGTCTAAAGAAGCTCAAGATCACAGTAAGTTGGTTTTGCGGATCATTTTTGTTCCCAAAAAGATTTTCAAGCTGATTTTTTCGGTTTTTTTAGTCCGAGAGAGTGGCAAAGGTGGTGCCCACCAGAATCTTTTCTTTGGCCGTCCACCCAACGGAGAGCAAAGTTTTGGTTGCTGCCGGCGGCAAGTGGGGTGCGATTGGATTTTGGGATGTGAACGACATCGACGACGAGAAACGCCACGGAGTGCATTTGTTCCGTTATCACGCTCGCCCGATAAATTGTTTGACCTACGACAACTTCGACTCGACGAAGTTGATCTCGACGAGCTACGATGGAACCGTGAGGCTGTTTGATCTTGAGCAGCAAAAGTCCAAGCTGTTGTTTGGCCTTGCGGATGACGATCCAGGATACACCACTTACCACAGCCAGGTTGGAATTTTATCAAATCGTTCCATGGAAAAGTTTCAATGACTTACTTACTTTCCCCTAGATTGATGCTCACACGTTTCTCGTTACCATGGGAAAGAGCGGCCAGATTGGTCACGTGGACGCCAGGGTGTCGAATCTCAAGACGGTGGCGGACCTCAAGGTCTACGATAAAGTGTCCCCCAAGATGGTCAACGTCCATCCCGTCAACACCAACCTGTTCGTCACACCGAGCAACAAGGGGGACTGCTGCATCTTCGACCTCAGGTCGGCGGGTAGTTCGAAGAAGCAGATGAAGCCCCTGGTCTCGATGCTCGGCCACACGAAGGCCCTCAGCTCGGCCTTCTTCAACCGCGTCACGGGCAACAAAGTGGTGACCGCTGCTTACGACAACAAGATTCGCCTGTATGACACGACAGAAATCGGAACTGGAGGCCGCGACATCAAGCCGTACAAAAGCATTTCTCACAACAATCAAACTGGTCGCTGGTTGACCACATTCAAGGTATTTTCTGATCCATGAATCATGCAAAAATTGCAACCAAGACTGACCCCGATTTAGGCTGAGTGGCATCCGAAACACGACGACGTTCTGTTTGTTGGATCCATGGTCCAACCTCGCCAGATTGACGTGTTCAGCGGGCAAGGCGATCATTTTGCCCTGAAGGGAGAGGACCTGGCCTCAGTTTGCTCTATTGTCAAGTGCCACCCGAGTCAAGACATTATCGTGGGAGGCAATTCTTCTGGAAGAGTGCACGTTTTCATGTGAACTATGCAACATTACTTTTCAGTTTGCTTTGCCAATTATTCAGTATTTTTAGAAATATTTAGTTACTGTAAATTTTTATGACTAACCAAAATTTTCGTGTGAAATAATAATATACAACAATAAAGCGTTTAGATAGCAATAAGATGTTTATTTTTGCTTAAAACATTCGATTCCAAGCTCAGTTTTCTTAGCATATTTAATTGGCATTCGAAGACTGTCCCGGTTTTAGCGAGCTCTTCAGCATTTTGACTTTGTCGGGGTCTGTTTTCTCTAGCTTCCTCATGTAACGGATCAAGTCCATCTGCTCGCCCTTGGACAGGTTTTTAAAGTTGTCCAAAAGTGACCTCAGCTCCTGAAAGAAGATTCAATTTTTGAAAGAATGACTTTAACGGAAGTAAAGCACTTCTTACCTCAATGGTGAGGTCGTCGAACTCATCCAAATTCTCGCCATCGTCCTCTGGAGGTTCTTGAGGTTGTTGAGGCTGTGTCTGCTGTGACGACGGAGGTGGAGGTTGCGATTGTCCTCCAGACGGATTTCGACCACGGATGTCATCATAGACAGGTGTTGAGTAAGCTGGTGGTCCGCCAACAGGGCCTCTCGCGCCATAATCTTGCCCCATCCTAAAATCAAATTTCACAAATTATTTTGGGTAAACACATTCATAGCACGAGAAATTGAAAGTATCTGGATGTTTGTTTCCAACTTTTTATCCAGGATGAGAAATGGAGGACTTCCAATCCTGGTCAAACAGAGGGAAGAATCATATACTCTGGCTCTTGTGAGTCTAAGTTCTGAACAAGAATGGTTGTGTTGTGTTCAAAAATTTTCCGTCAAGAGCCACAAATCAAATAAGCTGGCAAGAATTTTTTTAAACTTACATGCCAGGACCGCCAGAAGAATATCCTTGGTTGTAGTAGCCGTACTGCGAAGGAGTCGGACCGGGATCCATCGGCATTTGCGCTGGTTTCGGGGGCGGGTGCGTCGATGGTGGGCAGAGGCTGCCATCGTCAAGGGCGGTCTTCTCGGCGATTGAGTAGACGACCTTGTGGAGCTCCCAGT
>JAAUYL010006204.1_pt1 | contig 11104 bp, 6 predicted proteins | sample 7278011 | NCBI WGS metagenome assembly JAAUYL01 (sample SAMN14350225, study PRJNA611818) | marine sediment metagenome | isolation source: surface marine sediment (1.8m) | place: French Polynesia: Moorea | collected 2018-08 | reverse complement strand
TAAGCTGTTAGGCATTTAAACCACATATTTGTTGTATGCCTAGTATAAGAAGAAAACCCTTATTAATTTTGAATTTTGAATGGATGACTTTTGACTTGCTAATACGCATTTTAAATGCGTATTAGCTTATTCCTTATGTCAAGCCTCTGGGTTAAACCGGAGGTAATGATAACTGATAACTAAAATATATACTTCTTTCTTATTCCTGAATGAATTATGTGGACGATAAAGCAAAATCAAACTCATCAGCAGACAAAACAACTAGAGAAAATAATTATGCTAAAAATTAGTAAGGTTATAAGCATATTACTGCTATTTTGTCTATCAGTGATACTGGTAATATTTATCATTCCTACAACCAAAGTTTCAACAGCAAATATTTCAGCCGAACCACAACTAATTAGTAATGCAGAAACAAGAGATGATGCTTATCAAGAATTAGTTGATGGGTATGAAAAACTAGAAGGAATGTTTACCCTTTATCGAGACCAAGAAACAGGTAAAACATTAATGGAAATTCAACCAGAACAACTGAAGAAAAATTTCCTTTGTTTTATTACTTTAGAATCAGGTATTGGTGAGGAAGGTTTGATTAGTGGTGTACCAATTAACGATAAAGGTATTGACGATGAAGGTTTTGTCTTTCAACTACGCCGACATCAAGATAATATTAAATTTGTTTTGCCAAATATCAAGTTCCGTACTAATGAATTAGACCCACAAGCTCGTTCAATTAAACGTTCTTTTAGTGACTCAGTTTTATATTCTTTGCCTATAGAAGCAACTCATCCCCAAAGGCAAACCCTACTAATTGATTTAGAAAATTTATTGCTAGGGGATTTAAACTTACCATCCCTAGAGAAAATACTACCTGAAGATTATTCAATAGAATATGAAAATTCTTATATTAGTGATGCTAAAGCATTTCCTTTAAATATAGAATTAGAGTCAGTTTATGGAATTTTAAATGAATATAATACAGGAGATTTAGAATCTGTACCAGATAGTCGTGCTTTTAACCTGAAAGTCCGGTACAGCTTTTCAGAATTACCAATAAATAATGGTTATATTCCTAGACTTGCAGATGAAAGAGTAGGTTATTTTATTAGTGCGTATAAAGATGTTTCTGACAATAATCGTCGTGAACCCTTTGTTCGTTATATTCAGAGATGGCATCTGGAAAAACAAATTCCTAGCGCACCTTTATCACCACCCTTAGAACCAATAACTTTTTGGATAGAAAATACAGTCCCAGTCCAATATCGTGATGCAATTCGAGAAGGAATATTAATGTGGAATAAAGCATTTGAAAAAGCCGGATTTATTGATGCTATTCAAGTCAAACAAATGCCAGATGATGCTACTTGGGACCCTGCTGATGTTCGTTACAATACAATTCGTTGGTCTACAACTTTTGAACCTTGGTTAGATGGCTTAGGTCCTTCCCGTGTAAACCCATTAACTGGAGAAATCTTAGATGCAGATATTATTTTAAATTCAAGCATTATTAGAGATATTAAATATGGTAGAATAGGCAATCTAGTTTTACAAAATAAATCTCTAGCTAAGGCTTTTAAAACTAAGGATGGCAAAAGTTACAATCCCTGTGTTTTAGATATGTATTCTCCTTATTTAGATAATCTGGAAACTGAGGTAGAAGCAAATATTTCAAACAAAAACAACAATATAGAATCTGTAATTCCTCAATCCCTACAAGCACAATATTTATCTTCTCGTAAGTCATCATTATTAAACTCCCACTCGTCAGAACACCTTTGTTTTGGTTGGAACTCATCTCAACAGTTAGCAGTAGGAGGAATAGCAATGGATGCTTTCCAAAACGTCAGACCTTATAGTACAGAAATAGAAAAGTATGTCAATCAGTTCCTAAAACATCTCACTGCTCACGAAGTCGGACATACCCTCGGTCTCAGACATAACTTTCATGGTAGCACGATGTTGGAACCAGAACAGTTGAATGATACCAGCATTACTCACACAAAAGGGTTAGTTGCATCTGTAATGGATTATGTACCAGTCAACCTCGCACCAGAGGGAACAACACAAGGAGACTACTTTCCGGTTGTAGTCGGTCCTTATGATGACTGGGCGATTGAATATGGTTACAAACCTAGTGGAATAGCTAGTTATATTGGTGAAAAAGCATTTTTACAAGACATTGCGAGTCGAGCAGTACAACCAGAATTATCTTATGCACCAGAGGAAGACACTAATGGTGGCATCGATCCTTCAGCAAATAGGTTTGACCTTAGTGGCAATGCATTAGTTTATTCTCATTGGCAATTGGATAACGCCCGGAATATTTGGGATAGTTTAGAAAAGCGGGTTCCTAGAAATGATGAAAGTTATAGCGATATCAGGGTAATGTTTGATATAGTCTTATCTTATTATTTCCGGCAAATAAAGAATGCTACTTTGTATGTGGGGAGTCAGTCGTTTAACCGAGAAAGCATGAGAAACTATGATAGACGTTTACCATTTGAACCAATATCTGTAGAAAAACAACGTCAAGCTTTGGAAATATTAGATAAATATGTTTTTGCTGAGGATGCGTTTCAGTTCTCACCAGATTTGCTGAATAAGTTGGCACCGTCTCGTTGGTTACATTGGGGGAGTCCTGTTGTAGTCTTTCCTTTAGATTATCCAATTCAAGATCGGATTTTATTCCGGCAACGTCGAATTTTAGGATCGCTCCTTTCCAATACTCGTCTAACTCGTCTGCGAGATATGGAATTGAAGACAACGCCAGATAATGTTTTGAAATTGCCAGAACTTTTTGATACTCTGCAAAATAGTATTTGGAGGGAAATTTTACAACCAACTGGGGGAGAAGTTGAGATTTCTGGTATGCGTCGTTCTTTACAGCGGGAACATTTGAATCTATTAATTTCAATGGTATTGCGTAATCGTAGAGTGCCTGAAGATGCTCGGAGTCTAGCTTGGTATGAACTGCGACAACTGGATAAAGATTTACAGAAAATAATTAAAAAACGGGGTAAGAAGATGGATGAGTATACTAGGGCGCATTTAGAAGAAACACGCGATCGGATTGTGAAAACTTTGAATGCAAAATTGGAGTCTAATTAGAAAGTTAAAAGTCAAAAGTAATATTTTATCTGATATAAAATCCGCCTAATTGCACATAGATCCAATTACGTTGTAATTAGAATTTAAGCCTATTAATTGTGAGGTTGTTTAACCGGCGGATTTGATATCTCCGGTTGAATAGTTATAATTAAGTTTTGTAGTAGGGCTTTTTTAGCCCTAAGTATGGATCGCGCTGAGAGCTATACTACAAACAAAAACTTTTTTTATCACTGACTATCCGGACATGATATTAGAAGTTTTCAACCTCAACTGAGACTTCCAAAACTTTAACCGAGAGGTATGAAATCTCAAATTCTGCAAAAGATATCAAATGGGTTCTCTAAAATTATCGTGGGCAATATTCGCGCACTACAGAGGTTTGAATATTAATCTCTGGACTGGGAATCTAGTGTAAATCATTTCAATCTAAAACCTACTCTATGAATAGACGCTCCTTTATACAATTAATGGCAACAACATCGGGTTTAATTTTCTCAGGAAAAAGTTTTGCCACCCTTTCTACACCTAATCGTAAATTATCAAATAATATCTCATCTTCCATGCTATCTAATTCTTCCTTTTTTATGCCTGATGAAGCTGAACCCCATTTATGTACTTGGATGGCTTTTAGTGCTAGTGCAGATATTTGGGGAAGGAAATACGCTTCTGGGGTACAAGATAATCTCGCCAGAATTGCTAAAGCTATTGTCAAATATGAACCTGTTAAAATGTTAGTACGGAAGGAAGACTATAAGGTAGCTGTAGCTAAATGTGGTACTGATGTAGAATTGATTGTTTACCCAATAGATGACCTATGGATGAGGGATACAGGTTGCGTTTTTGTTGTCAATGATGCTGGCGAGAAAGCAGCTATTGATTTTAATTTTAATGGTTGGGGAAACAAGCAATATCATAGTCGTGATGCTAAAGTAGCTCGGTTTGTAGCCAAACAGTCTGGAGTAAGATTGTTCGAGACAGACCTTGTATTTGAGGGTGGTGGTATTGAAGTTGATGGTCAGGGAACGGCGATTGTGACTGAAAGTTGTATTATTAATGATAATCGCAATCCTGGTTGGAGTAAAACTGACTGTGAAGCAGAATTGAAAGCTTTATTGGGGTTGCGTAAAATTATTTGGCTACCAGGTATTAGAGGTTATGATATTACCGATGGTCATACAGATTTTTATGCGCGTTTTACTCGCCCTGGTGTTGTTGTTGCTGGATACGATCCAGACCCAAATTCTTTTGACCATGCTGTTACTAAAAAACATCTAGAAATTCTGCGATCGACAACGGATGCGGATGGGAATAAACTAGAAGTTATTGTACTTGAGGGTCCGAAAAAAATACGACCGGGATACAAAAGCGATGACTTTGCCGCAGGATATATTAACTTTTACGTTATTAATGGTGCGGTTATTGCTCCAGAATTTGGCGATCGCCAAGCAGATCGACGTGCAAAGGAGACTTTAGCGGAACTTTTTCCTGGTCGAGATATTGTACAAATTAATATTGATGAAATTGCTGCTGGAGGAGGTGGAATACATTGTACGACTCAACAAGAACCAAAGTAAATCAAAAGTTAAAAGTTAAAAGTTAAGCGAGTTAATGAAGACCTCTCCCCCAACCCCTCTCCTTATAGGAGAGGGGGGAATGTTCCCCCCCTTCCCTACCAGGGAAGGGGGTTGGGGGGTTAGGTTTTTTACCCACAATTTTAGCCTAGACGAGTGCTATCATTTCCAAAATATTCCTGAAACGGATGAGACAAAATAGCCAAAAGTTTGTCGGTGTCTCTAATATAATATTCACGCAGATCGATACAGAGGAGATTACCTTCTAAGAGAAGAAACTGCCAGATAGTTCCTGTTGTTACGGCTCCATAAATCGGCAAATTGATATTTTCTCTCAAGTTAAATCTTTGAGCAGCAATCATTTCAGCCATACACTGAGCTAAACCTCCTTTAATATTTTCATTCTTGGCTTCAACTAATGTCAGCACTGGTCTGCATATTTCATAAATTTCTCTTGAAGCTGTTAAAATAAAGTCACAATAACCGTTTAATCCTAACTCAGAATCAATATTGAATTCCGAACCAGAAAAAAAACCTACCTCATTTTTATACATCTGCCTGATTTCTAATAGGGTAGGCGCAATTAAAAGTTCAGAACGGGCTTTTTCTGTATTGATAGCATTGGCGAGAGGAATATTTCGTTCCAAGATTTGTTGCAGAAATTCGCTGACTTCTACAGGAGGAATGTCAGCAAATAAATTTTTTGACTCATCTACTCTCAGCTCAAAGCGATCGCGCACCTCAGCTATGGTTTTAAATTCACTATAGGACATGGCTTTCGGCTCCTTGTTTTGTTATAGCGCTAGGGAATAGCGGTCGAGGGAATAGCGGTCGAGGGATGGCGAGGTCTCCTCGCCATATCCAATCGACCAAGAGAGGGAATAGGGAATAGTAATAGAAATCGCTTTAGCAATAAAAAGACCGATCGCCTCCTAAGTCTATCATAATATTATGTCCGGATAATTAGTGATAAAAACACTTCTTTCTCCTGGTACATTCTTTTCTCCTGTCTCCTGTCTCCTGTCTCCTGACTCCTCCCTAATTATTTATAACTATTCAACCGGACATGATATAACACACGCATCTTGTCTATTTCCTAATCGTTTTTATCCTCAGAACTTTTAGGAAAATTACCCTGTTGATAGGTATTAATTTGCTCCTCACTCAACAAGTCCATAAAATCTGCCAACTCGCTATAAGTCACGCACCGAACTTCGGGCAAACCGCAGACAGACTCAGCGAACCTAAACATAGCATTCCAGTACGCGCCGTTATTCCAAGCTGAAAAATGATGCCCGATATGTATGGGAGCGCGGTTGCCATTATAGTTTCGCTGAAAATACCTCATGTAAGTTTTATAAGTATCTTCCTCATAACGTTTAGCATTGCGAGGATTGGGTTTTGCCCGAGAATGCAGATAATAAAAATTGTAATCCATTGATAACACCTTCTTGCCACTGGAGTTAGTCAAACTAGCTAGGGGAAAATTCCAAATACCGTTTTCCTGACGCGGCCAATAGTTAGAAGAAGCTACTTTGCTAGTGTCATAGCGGAAACCATCCTTTGCGAGAACCTGATACAAACCCCGACTTCTGGCTAATAAGGGAGCGCGAAAACCTTCTATGGCATTGCGATCGAATATGAGTGAGCCTGGCAAACCGTTAATTTTATGAGCTTCAAACAGAAACTTATCGAAATATGCAAACTCCTCTCCCCAGTCTTGCTCGCTCCATTTACTACCGTTGAAATGACCCACTGCATGAGAACCGACCTCGTGACCTTCCTGGTAAGCGAGGTTAACCTGTTCGAGTCGCAGAGCAATATCTTCAGGTTTTCCTCCCCAACCAATATCCGAACGACCTTGACCTTTGCCACGGGGAGCGTTGTAGAGTTTCCGTTTGTCTTTACTGACAAAATATACAGCACTGACAAAATAAGTAAAGCGAACGTTAACGCCTTTTTTTTCCATTTCCTTGGCAAAATTACGCGACCTTTTCCAAGCATCTAGGGAACGGGAACCATCAAATGCTAACATGACAAACTGGGGTGGTGTTTTGCTTGTCATCTCTATATCTTGCATCAGTTTGTATAGAAAACGAGCATTCCAAAGGTTTAACTGACAGCTATTTCCGCCATTAGCTTTGATACAAGCAGAAATTAATTCTTGGGTAAAAGGACCCATGACTTGGTTATTTTCGACGCAATAACCGATAATTTTGTTGAAGCGAGAACCCTCCGGACATCTCCTGTTTCCGTAAGCTTGGAGAAATAATTTTTCTGACCATTGGTTACTATTGCAACTGCCTCCACCTCCCCATTCTCGACATTTTTTAATCATTGTTTTGGTGAATGGTCCAAGAACGTATTCGCCGTTAGTATAGAAGTATCCACCTTTGTCGTTAATGGGCTTTTTTTCAAATTTTAATGTCTCTAATTTGGAAATTGTATTGTTAGTGGGTGTAGGGTTATCGGAAATATTTGATGTGTTGCTACAGGCAGATATTAAGATTAAAATACTATAGATAAAAAGGCTATGGTATGATTTTAGTTTTCTTAGCACTTTAATATTTTTCACTCCTCTAGTTATTAATTCATCATCAGGACTTACGCACGGACACTAAATCGAGTGAGGGCGAATGCCATTCGCCCCTACAGATGGCGTTTTCAAGGGAGTTGCATGCGTAAGTCCCGATCTTATTATAATGGAAGTGATCGCTTTTTTAATAGATCCCCTACTTATTTCTCCTACCAAATTTCCAATCTTCCCCACCGGGTAATAAAGTCAAATTCTGCTTAATAACTGCTGACAAATCATTGGCAGAATAACTCTAAGTTAAGGCTAAAAAACTCTTAGCAGTTGCGATTACAGAATTTATATCTACCATTTCCTCCAGTAAATAACAAATTAGCAAAGTATCCGAAACAACTATCATAACTTCTTTAATTTTCCCTCTTTTTCCAGTTGTTCATGGGTTTGGCGATCGCTGATAAAATCTTCTTCATCGTAATCTAAATCTACTCCTTTAGACTTAAGAAATTTATCTGCTTCTAAAGCGGTTGAAAAACCTAATAATTATCGCAATTTACCGCTACTAATAGAACCTTCCCGATAAGCTTCTACCACAATTATTTCTATTAGCTTACGTTCTAAATTTCCCCATTTTTATTTTAGGAAAGAGGCAAGTTCATCTGGTAAGGCAATCTGAATTTGCTGCATGAGTATTTCCTCTAGTTATTAACTTATCATATCATAAAGGTGTAGTAAAATTAAGCAGGTAAATGTGTTTCTGTCTACTGGACTGACTTTGTTGGGTTTCGTTCCTCAACCCAACCTACTAAACTGATAACTGAAATTATGATTTTCCAAGAAAAAAAACAACCCAAATTTAATCACATCCTTACCTTAACTATTCTATGGTTATTCGCAGCGGTGAGCGATCGCCTCTGGTTTGCTTTTGATAATTCTGTTCCTGCTTGGGATCAAGCGGACTATCTTACGGGTTCCCTAACCTATTGGCGTGCTTTACAAAATGTACAATTGTTTTCTGGGGAATGGTGGAGACATTTTTGGGAACTTTCGCCGAAGGTACCGCCGTTAACTTATATTCTTAGTGTTCCGTTTCAACATATTTTTGGTAGGGGTGCTGATGAAGCAACTTTAGTACATCTATTATTTAGTGCTATTTTACTGACTTCAGTTTACAGTTTAGGCAGCAAATTATTTAATCAAAAAGTTGGTTTTTGGGCAGCAGTATTATCTATATTATTTCCGGGATTATATAGATATCGTTTACAATTTTTACTCGACTATCCCCTCACCGCAATGGTAACTTTAAGTTTCTCTTGTTTGACATTTTGGTATTTTTCAACAGGGAGTAGGGAGCAGGGAGTAGGGAGTAGGGAAGAGGGAGCAGAAAAAAAGTTAAAAATCCAGTTATTTTTTGATAAATTTGGAACGCTAATATTCGCTAAAACAGGTATTTTATCTAAAACTAACTCTCTCAAAAATTGGCTTTGGGCAACTGCTTTTGGTTTGACTTTCGGTCTGGCAATTTTAGTTAAGCAAACTACAATATTTTTTCTGTTTGCGCCGTTGCTTTGGATAGGGATAAATATTATTAAAAAACGGCAAAGGTACAAACTAATTCAACTAATTTAATCTCTATGCTTATCCGTCGCAATTTTTTACCCTTGGGCAAGAACAAATTGGCTATTAATGTTAACTGCTGGTAAACGGGCAACAGTAGATTCTGCTATTGCTGAAGGCGACCCCAATCTTTTAAGTTTAGATGCTTGGATTTATTATGGAAAATTACTCCCTTATCATATTTCTTTGCCTCTCTTAATTATTCCCATTGGTGGATTGATTTTTTACTTTATCCGACTCAACAAAAAACAAGAAAACTTTGCAACTAATCTCCATTCTTTTCAATGGCTATCTGTATTTTTAATTGGCGGATATCTAATTTGCTCTCTCAATATCAACAAAGATTTTCGTTACACCTTGCCATTATTGCCAGTTTTATCAATTTTATTAGCCTTTGGTTTAATGCAATTTCCGAGAAAAGTAGGAAAACAAATTCGCTACTTTACCATTGGTTTAGCAATTCTTTTAATGTTATTGAATCTCTGGCATGTAGATGTAATTTTCCTCAAAAAAATTACTGCTTGGTTAAGTCCTGGTGCTACTTATTATGCTCATTTAGGCAAAGAATTTCCTCATAGAAAAGTAATTACCGAAATTGTCAAAACTGACCCCTATTTACGGTCAACTTTAGGGGTTTTACCTTCCACTCCAGAAATTAATCAACATAACCTAAATTATTACGGCGCTCTACAAAATTTACAAGTCTATGGTCGGCAAGTCGGAACTAACTTAAAACAAGTAGAACAAGATGCGCGATCGCTTTCTTGGTTTGTCACAAAAACTGATGAACAAGGTTCTGTCAAAAGAATAAAAAAAGCTCAAGCTGCTATTGTTAATCTCATCGAACAACACCCTAATTTTCAACTACAAAAAAGTTGGCAGTTGCCAGATAATAGCAACTTAAATCTCTATCGTAATCAGTTTTTACCTGTAGAGGTTCATCCCCTGAATAAACCACAGGAAAAAGTCAAACTAGACTATATAATTTTATCGCCAAAAATTAGACCGGGAACAACCATACCAATTACCTATAAATGGTTTGGTTCCTGGCAAGAATTACAGACAGGTTTAGTCTTATTAACTTATCGTCGAGAAAATATAGGAACTCCCACAGTTACGAAGTACATTGACAATCCCCCTAAATCCCCCTTACAAAGGGGGACTTTGAACGCTCCCCCCTTACAAAGGGGAGCAAGGGAGGGATATAAAACTGTACCTCATAGATTAAAGAACTGCTATATTAATCAACCACAATTTCAGCAATTAGTTTCTGAGTACATTGACAATCCCCCTAAATCCCCCTTAGAAAGGGGGACTTTGAATACTCCCCCCTTACAAAGGGAAGCAAGGGAGGGATATAAAACTGTACCTCATAGATTAAAGAACTGCTATATTAATCAACCACAATTTCAACAATTAGTTTCTGATAATAATGTCTCAGAAAAACCTATCACCAAATTCATTCACGATCGCGCTATAGGAATGGGAAGTTTACACCCCGGAATATTTCAAGCAAATAAGTCTGAAGTCGGGTTTGAAGTTATTGAACGAATAGGAATGTTACCCCCAGCTAATATCGTACCCGGAACTTATTTCTTAGAGGCGACCTATCTTAACCGAGAAACTGGGGAAAGTTATCCTATTGCCGTACAACCACCCGTGCGAGTAGAGGTTGACCCCCAGGCGCAAATATTACCAGCACCAGAATTAGATTTAGTAACGCAGTTGCGGATGTGGGGTCAAAAGTTACCTCTGGGAATAAAGGGGTTGGAAACTGTATTTGAGGAAGTGGCGCGAGTTAACCAATACGATCCAGTTCAAGATTATACTGAGCAAGCAGAACAAACTTTAACCTATCGTTTGCAACAGGAACCAGATAATTTAGAATTGCTCTATAGTTTAGCTTTGGCACAAGTTTTACAAAAAGATGCAGAGGGAGCGATCGCTACTTTAACTAGGATAACTGAGTTAGATTCTCAAAACCCCTTTGCTTATGCTTATTTAGCTTTTGTCTATTTATACGATCTTAATCCTGGGGGGGCAAAAATAGCTTTAAAGTCTGCTTTGGAAATTGACCCTCATCAACCAGAGATTAGGTCATTAAATGGCATTGCAGCTTTAATGCAAGGAAATTTAGTCCAAGCGTGGCAGGAGTTGATAAGTCAAAAGTCATAATTTAGAAGTCATATAGAATCAGGAGCGAGCGCTCGCTTAAAAATTCTCAAAAAAATGTACTTTTTTAGACAATAAATAGCTATAAACTCCCCCCTCCTCCCCC
>JAAUYL010029115.1_pt1 | contig 11106 bp, 6 predicted proteins | sample 7278011 | NCBI WGS metagenome assembly JAAUYL01 (sample SAMN14350225, study PRJNA611818) | marine sediment metagenome | isolation source: surface marine sediment (1.8m) | place: French Polynesia: Moorea | collected 2018-08 | reverse complement strand
AGTTTCCAAGAAGTTGGTTACCCATATCTGTAGTGAAATATCCAAGGCAGTCTACTCCTTCTAGACTGTTGAAGATTTCCAGATTTAAAGCATGGCCATTGCCTGCTTTTTTAGCAAAATATTCTAAGTCTTAAATATTTGCCAAAAAATTGCTGCAGAATCAGCAAAAACACCCGAGCTCCTTCTTCAAGGAGCTCTGAAACGCAACTTTTAGTGTAGCTATGTCTAATACTGTAAATAAGTACATCTGAAGCCTACATTTCCTGGACGTTTGTATTACATTATGTGCTTACAGAGTTTGTAGCTTTTTTTCCTGCTTGACAAATATCTCGTCTTATGAGTAATGGTTGTGGATGTATCTAGCTAATTTGGCAGTGTCTTCGACTTTTTTGAGGGGCCTCACCAATCCTGCATATCCCATGTACTTCGTATTTATTTCAGTGACACTGACGACATAATCTACTTACTTTTTGTTTAACAGTTATCCCTCCTCAAGTTGGTAATATACATCCACTTCAAAATATTTAGTTTTGAGAGGACGAGTGGCTCTGGCATTCAGTCTCATTTTCACTCGGATTGATCAAGTCACGTTGTTGTTACTATGACACTCATCGCAATCCTTTCATTTGTGATTGTTGCAATATTTATCATCTGCTCCTCGGTGATATGGGGGTACCTGTCCAGTAAACCATATGGCATGCAAACAATGCTCGACACCTTGGTAAAGGATCTGATTTGCTTCGGTAAGTTTCGTTTCCCGAAAACATTGCCATAATGAGCATTGCTAAAAAAACTGATTGGTCCACTTTAGGTTACTGTGTAATGGTGATGATGATTGCATCAGTCTCTATCGTGGATTTCTTAATGCCAATCAGTGTAGAATCTGCCTACGTTTTCGCGAATCTCTTCCTTTTCCTGAGTCATTGCTTTTTCTTGCACACATTATACTTCATCGCCATCAAGCATTTGAGCATATTTCACGGTCAATTTCTGGCCGACGTGGACGAAAATGATATTTTGTTTTTCACACGCGTCTTCAATTTTGCCATGGGACTAGCCTTCACAATCATAGATATGTCGTACAACAATGCAGGTAACCGAGTTTTGTGCAGTTCAATCGATTGTTTGGTAGATAGCATTTTATAGGCTATGGAAAGATCAGCAAGTTTCTAAGTAACAGGAGGACAGAGTCCGGACACTCAACCCACTTCGTCGCGATTCATTACGGCACTCGTCGTTTTGAACAGTCTTCTCATCATGCACAGCTATGTAAAGATATCCGTCGCGAACAATGCCGACAATGTCAATTCCTGGAGGATCCTGGAAACATTCTGTTGGACTTCCGGTGTCGAGTCGCCAAATCCTTCCTCCGTCGATACGGAACAGGGAAGCAAATCAACGAGTCCTTACACGAATGGAGCCCTGAGAATATTTGGCTTGGCTTTTATGATTTCAGGTGAACTAATCTAATAACTCTTTATCACCTACTGAATAAGAATTCAGTCTGTTATTTCAGGGGCAACCATTATTGGATTCACAATCAGGATGATTGTCCGGGATGGCCCAGCGTACGGATTCGTTCCTTTCCTCAACGTCGCCGTCTTCTTTATGTTCAATGTCATTCCGTTGGTGGTTATTGTCAGAAACGAAAATATGCTAAAATATGCTGAAATGATTGTAAGATCATATTTAATCAAGTGAAATAAGATTGCCCGCGTAGAGCCTGAGAACGGAATGAAATCCAGGGAAATCTCGCAACCTTACCGTTAAATCCAATGAAAGTTGGAAAGGTAGAGGCGAAAAGGGACTCCTTGTCGGTCATAGAGTCCTGTTGGAATTTGCGCCGCTGTGTGAGCCTACGGCTCAGCGATGAAGCGCGCGCAGCAAAATGCTTCCTTCCATGGGGGAGATGTCCCTCGAAATGCCAATAAGTTTACACAGTGTGGCATCTTTCTAGCCGAAAGTAAACTCTTTCTAATGATCCACCACCCTCATTGCTCTCAAACTTTCCAGTTTCATTCCAGGATTCTAGACTTACCGTATCTTAATCGTTTCCGATGCATGCATCTTACCATTGCAATGGGGGCTGGAATTAACAAGTTTTGCTTTACCGGAGACTCTCATTTGAAATGGTGCTGTAAGTGAACAAAACATGGGAAAAACTTGGCACAGGAGATGAGAGGAGCAGATGGAAAGTTCGTCTGGCTAAAAGTGTGAAAGATGCCGGGATGCATTGAGTCCCCGGCGTCGAGTCTTCGTCGTCGTAACATGATTGAACGTGATAGCCTCTAGCTACGACACGCACACATCCGCCCACCAAATTCCCCCTAGAAAATACTACGAGAGTATAGTCCATAGGAGACAGCCCAATTTAAGGCAGACACGAAATTATGTGAAACAACTTGTTCTCAGCCTCCCTAGCTCCTCCAGCGTCCTCTCCAAAGTTCTTCTTCTTCTTGAGGCTTTCTTTTCCCCCAGCCTTCGCCAACTTTTCTCGACTCGCCGGAAATTTTGCCCAATTTCAGGACGACCACAGTACGTGTAACTTGAGAGGGAGCCAGAGATATTTAGGTGGGGAAAATGAAAAGCAACAGCTAGTCTGATGACTGACGTGGCAAGTTTTTTTCATAGCGAGGGGAAAACACCATGATTTAGGCCTTCTCGCGCTGAAATCAAAGCGAAATAAGTCAGCCAGCTCAAAATGCCCTTTTTGCCTTTGAAGGCATGGCATGGCATGGTACTCGTAGATGGTGTGGGTGGTTTGTAGAAGAGCTAGCTTGTGTGTTTCTTTTTGCTTTTGCCTTTTGTGAGGGAACGAATCGAGTTTGCGTCCATGCGGACTAGATAGCATATATCGTAGCATGTTTGTATCAAGAGGCAGTCGTGTGTGGATGTGTGTAGACAAACAAGAAAAGGAGCAAAAGCAAAAGGTCTGATTGCATTTGTTTTCCATGGAAGCGCCGGCCATTCTCATCCCAGCATCTCTCTCTTCCATAGCATCCAAACAGACCCAGTTCCCCCATCATAATTAAATCTTTGGCATCTTCTTGCAGATGGGACTGCGCTCACATTACTATGGCTACGTTTCTCCACCCCCTTCAATATTATTATTCCTTGGAGCTCAAAGCTCTGCAATGATATAATGCAAACGTACGCCCTCCTACTTCTCAGAAGAGCATTCATCTCCTAATGGTGACGTTGAGAGTGCACTTGAATAACATCAAGAGTTCGCAATATAATGCCCTCCAATGCTACTATTTACCATGCCAAGGAAGGAAACTAGGGGAGGGAGTAGTCGAGACGATACATCCATTCACGTCAAGCATATTCCGTTCTCCCGCAAACAGTTAATCTGGCCAACAAACCAGCAAACATTATTCCGTTTTTGAGATATTTTTAAGGGGGTACAGAGTTACAGAAGTATGTAGAAGGGACTCGACTCTGCTCTGCTATTTTTCCTAAAGCCGGATGAGAGTCATTTCATGCTCCGGCGAGCTTCTTTTTTTGCTGGCAGCAGAGAATCTCTTCTTGGCTCAATCTAAGACGGCGGCGGGATCCCTAGCCATCCAAAGATAGGACGACGACGACACGACAAACTTGACCATCGCCCCGCGCGTTTCCCCCTGGTGAAATGTGCCCAAAAATTACCTGCACTTTTTTTCCCTCGTTCTTATCTTGCCAATCCCCCTTGAACAGCAGCCGCCATTTTAAAGGGTATGTCGTATGTGTAAGAGGAGTCAAAGCTTCACGTACGGGAACGCTATCCCAAGTAGAAAATGGGACCTCTGCTGCTGCGGCACCCAAAAAAAAGATGGAGGAAAGCTAGGTAGATATATTGAGGTTCAAGCCACTCGAGATGTGAATAGAATACGTTATTATTATATGTCCTAACAGTCAACCGTCTTGTACATGGGTGTGTGCGTAGAAAAGGCAAGGATATGGGGGCCAAGGTGCCATACCCAATGGTGGGTCTTTTACGTGGGACCTTGCTTTTCCTCCCCCCACTAGCCATGGGTTCGAGTCCGGTGTTTCGAACCCTATGATGCTAGTGCGCACGTGTCACCTTTGAAAGCCACATTGACGAGAGGAAGAGGTCGGCCCGGAACAAAACAAACAAAAACACGTACGAAAATAGTGGCGCAGCACCCAAAGCAGAATGAAATATTGCCTCTTTTCGCAGACACCAGTCGTCGTCCCTTCCTCCAATGCTTGCGCTCTTGGTGTGCCTGTGTGCCCTGCCATTCTGAACGGGTCCTTTTGAATGTCATTTTTTCCTCGTAGCCGACAGGAGCTCTTATCTGAACGCGATCTTTGCCTGCCAGAAGATAGACGGGGCAGAGCAGTAGAAGCAGGTTTCGAACCTATGCATTTCTGTGTACATAAAAGCAGTCCGTTCGCCGTCGCCGTCTTCGTTCCTTTATTAGCATTCGGCGCTAGCCTTCCTCTTCAACTCTTTTTTCAGCCTCCTGAAGGTAAGAGGTGGCATGTGTAACATGGTAGGTAGGTAGGGAGAAATTGTAAGCCTAGCTTTTCTTGTGCAAAAGGGAGAAAGAAAACTTGGTTTTTCCAATACTTTTCTCATTTCAGTGAAATAGCATTCCATTATTCCTCTTTCTCCTGTTCCGCCATTCCGACACCTTACCAAGACTCTAGCTGTTGCTCCTTTTGCAAGCTCACCATTTTTTTCGGACACGAACACGAGCGAGCAAAAGAAGTTTGAATATTTCTCCTCCTAGCTGTCTTTTCTGTTTGACACTCGATTTTTCAAAGATTATTTAAAGCAACAGGTGTGCCATAGGTCGTCGAATTTTGAATTATTCATTAATTTGCTAGAGAATGTCAACCTAGTCACGATTCATACTCAATAGGTGCCATTCAAAAATGACGGCTGTACGGGTGTGGCACCGGCTGCAGACGTACAATCAGCAGCCTCGCAGCCTCGGAGGCCGCGAGGCTGCTCGAGGTTAAGGTGAGCTAGAGGAAGACCCTACCCCATCCTCCTCCCTCCTTTCTCTCCATAGTACTAGTACTAGTATTCCGCGCCAAAAGCAACGAACCAAGTACGTGACCAAAATAACCAACTAAATTCCAATCGGTTGTTGCTGCAGCAGAGCTAGAAGGAGCACTTTCTTTCTTCTTACTACTACAGTACACACAAATTCCACTGCAGAATTTCTTGTCTTTTAGCTTCAGTCTAGAGTAGTAGTGATATACCTAGCTACAGGGCAATGCTGGCAATCCTACGCCTTGTAAGTTCTAGTGTAAGCACAAAGGGAGAAGAGAAGGGGAGGACGGAAGGGGGCGAACAACTAAAACCATTCCCTACACTGCGTCACTTTCAGAAGGCGAGACTTTTTTCTCGAAGACTGCCAATGCGCCACTCTGTGTTCCTCCTTTTAAGCATGCTTTTAAGTTCACGATTAACTGTGAACGAAGGCTGGCTGATTGATTTACGTGGCTAAGGATCGAGATAACAGAGTGGCGCTATGTGTTTCTCTATTTCCGTTGAAGGAAAGGTTTAGGTTTAGCCGTCGAAGTAGAGCTATGTAGAGCTTTCTGAACTGAAGACACAAGTATAGAGAGCGGAGAGAAAGCATGAGCATTGCGGCATCCTGGTTGTAGTACAACACCGACGTCAACAGTTGGCAGCCGAGCGTCTCCCTGAGTTATTGGGACGCAGCCTATCCTTACCTACCTATCTATGTATACCATAACAGAACAGAAGGGAGTCCAACTTTTTTACTACTAGCTAACGCTGGCAAGCAAGTAACGAGCAAAAAAGAGGAGGAGAGCTTGTGAGCTGCGAAAGAATTTTCCATTCTCTTCGTGCTTTTGCCAAGGCGTCTTGAAGTTTCACGTTGCGGACCTAGCTACATAAATTTTGTCGGGACAAAAAATCGCTGGCTCCACGCTCCACGCTTCCATTCTGGCTGATTGTAATCGCACAATCACCGGTGTAGAAAGGAGTTAGAAATGGCGGACGTGTTTAGCTTCAAATCAGACCATTTGCAGGTTGGTTAGCGCGTGCGAAAGAATAAATGAATGCTTACTAAACACACAAAGAAAGACCCCCCTCCTACGATCCTCTTTCTTTTAGCATGCCTCTCTTCTCAGCTATCAATCAGCCTTTTGACATCTGGCTCAGCCCATTTTTTCGCCAATCCATCAGGCTTTTCTTTGGTCATATTTGAATGCATATTCACCTATATTCCCATGTAAAAGAGGGAGGAAAGAAATCTCCAATTTCGTTAGGCAAAGTTATGCGTTGCTTCGTCGAATCCGATCTGCTTTCTCTTTTTCTATGGTACTTTCACCTTTTTCTTTCGCTGAAGATTTGCGAAGATGTGAGTGCCAGGGAAACTGGTGATGTGTAACTGATCTGATATGCCCAGGATTCTAGTAAAAATAGCGAGGGAAAAATCACAATTCTTACATTAGATAACACAGAATGAAGTTCTATTTAGCCATGAAAAGGACGAGTAGATGCGTTGCATTGCAATGCGCCCGAGGGTATGTGCAAACAAGTTGGTGTGTGGGAGGGTTGGAGGACCTTATGTAAGTGCTCCTCATTCCTCAAAGTCCATGGTAAATCTTGTTTCCAAGCCTTCATTTTTTGTCCTTTTCTCATTCTAAGCACTAGATTTCTAACCAGTTCAAAAAAGAAGGCATGTTAAAGCTCACGAGTGAAAAGGCAAGAGGCAAGAGAGAGAAGAGCTAACAACAGCTTTCTTCCTGAGAAAATTACTGTCCCTAAACTGCAAAGCATGTAAAGATACCACCTGTTGGAAGGCAAGCCTTTATGCTAGTGGATTCATGGTTGAATAGAGGCACCATGGTGACATGACTGTGGCCAATAGCTAAAGAAGGAGGTTGTCTCGGACGCTTAAAAAACGGGGGGAACGTGTTAGGGCAATTTGTCTTTTTCACGCCCGCTTAGAACGAAGGCAAGCAACTGTTAAATCTGTGCAAACTGCTACTTTCCCACTACTACTACTACCAGCTTCAAGATAAGAAGAGCTTTAGTAGCAAGTTCCAATACAATTCGCCCCCCGCAACAATCACGATAGGAATGTGCGCTGTGGTGCGATTGGAGCTCGAAACATATTTGCCATATTTACGTCCACTGATGGGTGTTTTGAGATGGTGCTGGTGGGGAAAAATGCCCCCAGGAATATCTATAGGAGACGATAACACAACTGGTAAAAATATAGGAGACGAAGCAAGCAGCAAAGATGGCTCTGAGGCATCGGAATGCGCTGCTCTCTAGCAAATGGTCCCGTCGCATGTTATTCACATATCAGTGCTACATAATGTTTTTCGGAGATTTCTCCCCACTTCCCCTTGTCTCACTACTGCTTTTTTTGGCATGGAACAACAACTTGGCATCTGCAATGGCGCGCTGTTTGATGCTGAAACACACATTGTAATCTGTGAGGTCAATATTTTTGGTTCAAGTAAAGCAATTGTTAGGAGCTTCCATTACCGGTGCTGTTCTTTTCTATCTGGTCTGTGGCGCATTTACATTTGAACTGAAGAAACCAGAAGAAAACAACCAATACGAAAAAAAACTTTATAATAACAGCGTGGAGGAACGACTCAAAACTTGGTGATCCACCGAAAAATCTCAGAAGCTTTGTGGATTCTGTTGCGGGAAAATGCAAAAATCCCCCTCCTCCCTCTCATGTGCAACAAACTCTTTACTTAACTTTCTTGTCCACCGCAATCACAGTTTTGTTGTGGTTGTAGCTGTTGATAAATTCATGAATGCAGAGTGTTGTGTGGCTAGCTGTATGTTGGTTATACAATATGAAAGTCCAATTTAATTTGGCGGACGGCCTCTCTCGGTCTCTCCTTCTCTATTTTTTTGTGCGTGAGCTTTCCCAAAAAGTTTCGCGCTCTGGCAACGGACTGCAAATGGAGAAAAGGCTTGCTCCTCGCTCGGCATTACAAAAGTAAACCGACGACGGCACCAAGTACAAAACAAACTGAATTAATTTTGCCGCCCCAGCTTACCCCTGCTCACATCTCTAGCGGGAGTTAAACTTTTTAATGAAGAAACTACATTGAGAACAACTTGGTGGATACCGCAAGAGTGGAGAGTATCTAATGCCAGAAAATGCTTTTTCAGAGGGAAATCGATTTGGAGCAAAGCAACTAGTAGTAGCTTAGAGTGTACTGCCAAGCAGGGCACACCTTTTTCTTACCTAGGTAATTCGCAGATTGCTGTTTCTATATATAGTCGAAAAAGCCTCTCTGTTTTTGTTTAGGCAATTTGTTACTTTTCGGCCGCGCTGCTCGCGTATCACGCAAAACACGCAAACGACCCATTTGGAAAAGCTTTCAAATGCGAGAAAAAAAGAACAGCAATGGCTAGGTAGCCACAATTTTAAGCCTATTACCTTCCCTTTGCCCTTGCTTTTTGTTTTGTGCAATCATTGAATATTAAGGCAGGTGGTTCGGTTCCGAGGTTCGATGAGTCAAGGCAATTCCCCATGGCTATGGCTTTATATACGTTAAGGATTTTTAAATAGCTTCTATTTATTTACATATTATACTCAACACCAAGCAAGAGCCAGCCACCTGTCTGTCTATCGCAAACTGAAAGTTGACTCCTGCATATAAATATTTAGTCTAGCTGACTATTAGCAGCTAGATATGTGTTCAGTGTTTGTCCAATAATATCGCACATTGGTCCAGTCCATGGCTATCAATGTACCTCTAGTTAGTTTAGATATTTATTTCTAGCTTCATACAGAACCTGCTTGCCTGCCTGCTAACTAATCGATATCGATCATCGCCAAATCTAATTGCTTTCTCTGTAAAAAATTATTTTGTACATGGCTTGCGAAATGTCACAACTAACAATCGACTAGTCGTGTTTCTGGGAACGTGTATCAATTTTGAATTAAGCATATGTAGAGCTGCTGCTCTTGTGCTACCAACAGGTTTCATGTAAACTACAAACCATTTGCTCAAGGGAAATCATGGTTGCCGTTCGTTTATTGTCCCTCTACGTATGCTTTTCGAATGTCGTGCACACGCATCATGCCGTAATTTAAAAGGCAACAACGAGCAAATGCAACAATTCCACTCCCCATATGTAGGTACCATATTTATTTGTTCATTTTCACGGAGAAAAGCTCGACTCGCCTTGCGCTTGCATCAAATGCATTAACAGGTGTCCCCCGACCATGTGCTTTCAAAACTTTTTTCAACTTGCCTGCATGTTTTTCCCTGGTCTTTTTCAAAGCGAACTAACTATCTAATTACTGTATGGTTGTACCTGTTTTAGTGTTTGGTTAGTACTGTACGTCAGTATCGATTACATGTATTGGAACCTAGAAATATCAAGTAAACACACTGTGTTCCATGAATGCTTGCAGGTTTGGTTTAGCAGGTGCAATTACCGTCCATTGCAGCCATTTTTCAACGTGACAATAAGAAGGTCAATCTATATTTTTTGCCGTTATGTAACATCTTTTCCCCCATTCATTGGGTACCGTTAGAAGAGGAAGCAGCAAGTTGTTCTCACCCTCCCACCATAACTTTGCAGCCTCCACGACGGTGGCCTCAGCTGAGCTGTGTTTCTATATTACAGGCGGCCTCGCAGCCTCGGTTTTGTGTGAGTTATAGCCTCCTCCGCGGCTAAGAGTGGAGGAGGAGATGGAGGTTGTGTTATGTTCTTGCTTTCGACGTGCCGGTACATGGTTGTATTATTTAGAAAGCACTACCACGCTACTTCTTATCAAGCGGCGGGATGCAGTTTGTTGTGGTTCTCAAAAATATATCTAAGGAGTGAGAGGAAGGAGGTGGTGTGTAGTGTTTTGAAAACTTTTCTTCTTCTTCCAGTTTTTTATCCTTCCTTCAGACATGACGGCCTCGCCATTTCAGTGTCGAGGCTGCTGCTCAAGATCAAGACGGAGGAGATCGTGACACAAGCACGAAATGGAAATGGTGTGACCTCTCTTTGGCCTCCGCGAGGCTGCGAGGCCGCATTGCCAAGCTTTTTGCTCCTCCTTGGCAAGACCTCCTCTCCGACTCCAACCAATTCAACCCTACTCACCTCCTATGCTGACATCCAATCTTCTACCCCTGTAACCAGTAAATGAATACTACATTTCTGTCTCCCTCTATCAAGAGTCCAAGTCCAAAAGAGACCACTTTCAGGAAGAAAAAAAGGTAAGCCCAAACCTAACCTATCTACAAGGCAATGAGATAAGGACAGCGCTGACGACTCTTTTTATAAAGCGTTGAAGGGTATTTTACTTCTTGTTCAAAGGTAGCCTGGAGATATACTGCGACAACTATTTACTGCGCAACGCTCAATCTCAGACTTCGGGACAAGAAATAGCTTAGGAGAAGGGTGCCTTTTTTGCACTTGGAGCGAAAAAAGAACGAGTTTAGATAAGTCGCGCGTCGCGTCCCTTCAGGGGAGACCTCGAGAATGCAAAAACGCTTTTTGGCTCTTCTTTTATATTGCTTGCTCTCCCGAATTGGTACTTGCTAGAACGAACGAACGGGAAGCGTCTCAGATGTGTGTAAGTGATTGAGTTTAAAAGTTTTGCCTCTTTTCGCAGCCGCCACACCATACCATCGTCTTCAAAGTCGAGCTAGCCGAACTTTTTTCTCCCTTCAAGAATTGACGTCTCCCATCTTTTTCTCTATCCCTAACTCTCGTCCTTTTTAAAGCGATATCTCTTGGTCTTTTTCTTAGATACTTATGCTATTGTCGTTTCATATACGCGATCATTCTTAGCGGGGATGCTGTATGGTACATACAATGTGCTAGTAAAAGAGCGAAGAACAAAGGCCGGAAAGTAGGCCCATCAATTGTGCGCGAGGAAGGAAAAATCTTCCCACCAAAAAGGAGATTTTCTATTTTCTTGTATTTAGAAAGCAAGCGAGGCATCGTCCAAAGTGCCCATTAACCTCGTTCGTACCTTCCTCTTTTTTCCTCGTATCGGAACTGATTAGATTAATTCCAAGCAGATATCTAGGTAATTGGAGGTGAACAAAGGATGCTGTTGTTAGTTTGAAAGTTGTGCTGGACCTACAGTCACAAAAAAGATCACACTCGACAATGGCGGGACCTTGACGTCATGTACT
>JAAUYL010076926.1_pt1 | contig 11110 bp, 7 predicted proteins | sample 7278011 | NCBI WGS metagenome assembly JAAUYL01 (sample SAMN14350225, study PRJNA611818) | marine sediment metagenome | isolation source: surface marine sediment (1.8m) | place: French Polynesia: Moorea | collected 2018-08 | reverse complement strand
TGCATCAACAGTCTTTTCTCAATAAATAATTTCATATTTTGCCTATGGAGGGCTGGGGTATTTTTCAAGCAAGGAGTCAAGGCAGTCGTAAATCGACTGACGGAACAAGTCCTGCTTGAACAGATAGCTTGAGACGTGGCCCTTGCCAGGGATGTACTTGACTTTGGAGCCCGGCCAGATTTCGGGCAAGGCCGCGATGCCGTCTCGGGGCTGGTAGCCGTCATTTTCTGCCACGACAATGTGGATCAACGAGGGGTCGAACGGGACCGAGTAGTTCTTGAGGTGGGTGCACTCGTCCATGATGCCGCGCATGAACTGAACGGCTTCTCGATGGAGTGAGTCTTGCTGCGAGCCCTGTTGGCCACCCGCATCGTTACGAATCACTTTGGGCAGCATATACTTGAGCCAGGAGTCCTCGCCACTCTTGCCGTTGTTGTTAACACTATCACTCGTCTTGCGGCTGGTCAGCGTTTCAATCTTGAGCGACGGAGGCAACGGCACCTTCAAGGTTTCCAGCATGCTGTTGTAGTTGGTATTGAACTTGTTAGCCTTGTCGGCCTCAGCTTCTTCCGCGTCTGAGATCTGGCGACGCAGCATCTGCTCCTCCATAAGGTCGTCCTGGTCGCAAGGTGTCGTGTCCGAAAGAATTTTATAATTTGAATCACTGCTGTTGTTCTTTCCGTCTTGAAAGTAGGCGTTTCGTCGCTCGTCGCGGATCTGAGCACCCATGTCCATGGCTTGTGCAAACTCTACGCCAGCTTGGAAGGCGTTGGCCTCCGACTTGACGATGGCAGCGATTTCATCCCGATACGCGTCTAGGTCGATGTACTGTTTCTCGAGGACGTCCCAAGGAATCGCCCCCGTCAACACGCCTTTTGTGAAGGTCACGGAGGCCGAGGTCCAGGACAAGCACGGGACAAGACCGATGGGTTTGGGCCACACCGTCGCCCCCAGCGAAGCCATGTGTCCTCCCATTGAGATTCCTGAGAGGAGGAGCACGAAGATTCTTGAACCAGAGCTACTAAAATTCTTAGGTTAAACTTACCGTGTGCAATGATTGGATAAAATCCTTCCCTTTCGCACCAATGGAACAGGACGAGCGATTCTGGAAAGAAAATAATTTAACAATTATTCTCAATGACAAGGACGGACACGAAATACTTGCATTTACCTAAAATTAAACTAGCTCCCATGACGAAGAGATCTGACACTTGCTGTAACGATGACCGAAATTGCTGCTTCGGCTTACGAAGGCCGTAGAAGGGATTTTCCAAGATAATCGAGGCCACTCCGCGCTCCTTGAGCATGGGCAGTCCCATCAGCCGCCGTCGTCGCCAGAAGAAGTGGTCGCCAGTTCCTGCATATTGCACGCACACTGGCCTCACGTTGGCACTCTTCCACTCCAGGGGAAGAATCATTTGAAAGTGAGCCCTCTCGGATTCAGGAGGCAAAAGCTGGGGCAAGTATTGCACGAATGGCGTTGTGAAGTAGCCCTCCAGCAATCGATGGTCGCTATTCCGGATATCCTTCACTATGGTGACGGGATGCGAACGATCGACATAGGTGACGGCTGTATCGCGGACGGCAAGTCTTCGCCGCAATTCGAAAATTCTCTTCAGATGTTCTGGCTTTCCCCATCCTTTCGTGAAGAATTTAGTCAACAGGAGAGACCTGTACACTCTGTCGATCGTGAGGCTGGGCATATCTACTGCCTTCCTTGACAACCACTCGCTCGACTTGAATCACTGAGGCTTGACAATCTTGGAGATTAATGTTGTCTTTTCATATTTTTACTGCAGATTTTTGACATTTTTCGTCGTCTCGTTCGTCGGCGAAGCTCACAGCTGTTCTTTGTTTACAATGGAAGCGTTACCAGATGATGGAATTCAAAACTACAAAAGGCGCCAGAATTAACTTACAAAATGTGAGATTTCGGTCACGTCATTATTGTTTATTCTATTTATTTTTCACCTTTTGCATATTGTTATTAAATTGGGAAATCAAAGCAACATTTATGCTACGATCATTGACTTGACAAAATACAGTTTGACTGAATATGTGCTCTAATACTTTACAGTTTACAGGATTCACAAAATACAACCATATTCCAAACAGCTCCCAATAGTAGCTTCGTGTGATTAAATTGCATTTTAAGCTCGTCTCTTAGATCAGTACAAGTTTATTTTCTGGGAAATTGGACCTCGGCACATGTGGCACACTTTCAAAGTTTGAACGCAAACGCTGCACGCACCATGACCGCACATGAAGGCCACGTTCTTCTTCCGCTCCATGCAGATCGAGCAGGTGTAGTGCTCCTCCCAGTCGTTGACCTTGGCCTCGAGGACGTGCAGCTTGAGCGTCTTCAGCGACTTGATCTCGTCGTCCTCGCCGTCGGCGGCGGCCGCCGCAGGGTCCTTGTTGATGACCACCTTCCTCTCGATCTTCTCCTTGCACTCGATGCATTTTTTCATCCTCGGGCAGCACTCCGTGCACACGACCACATGGCCGCAAGGCTCGAATCGGACAGGTTTCGAGTTCTGGTTGGGCATGGGCTCACAGCAGATCTGGCATTCGATGGAGGCGGAGGAGACCGTCGTGGCCTCCGACCTCAAGCTCGCCCGTGAACTGCTCGGTGTTGACGCCGTTGCTCCCCTTGCAGCGCCACCCTCTGCCGTGGCTGCTGCCGTCGAGGTCGTGATAAACTCCACGATGAACAACTTCGCCACGGGATCGAGCATGAGGTCCATCGGCGAGAAGCCGTCCACGTTCTTGATGCTCGTGCTGGCGCCCTTGCTGACCAGGTACCCGGCGATCCCCATCGAGTGGGTGAGTTTGGCCGACAGCCCGATTGCCTTGGCCTTCGTAATAGTGGCCAAGATCTGGGGCGCATGGCGCTCCATGGCCTCCTCTTTGAGCTGGGACGGTTCGCCCTCCTTCCTCACGGAAATGTGGAGGGGTGTGTCGCCGGCAATATCCTGGACGTCCAGCATCATCGGGCCGTAGTTGGCCGACACCAGGTACTCTATCACGGGGGCATGACCCTGAATGACTGCATGGTGGAGAGCGTTTTGACCTCGCTCGTCTCTGGCCTCAACTTGGGCCTGGCCCTCCTCGGCCAACAACCTGACGACTTCGTAGTGGCCGTTGAGCGCGGCGATCTGAATTGGCGAAAAGCCGTCATCCTTGGTCACGTCGATAAGCTCCCTCGACCTCTGGATGATCCTCTTGACGGCGTGAGCATTGCCCTTGAGGCAGGCCCATTGCAAGCAGTTGAAGCCCCTCTCATTCACCGAGGTCAAGGATATGTCGGGAATGGCACAAAGCAGGTCGACCACATCGGGCGAGGCCTTGACGATGGCCTCGTGGAGCGGCGAGTCATCGTAGGCGTCACACACGTTGCAATCAATCCCGGGTTGCCTAAAAAATATTGTTCATGTAACGTCCGACTCAATTATATAAAATTGAGGAAAAATACCTTAAAAGAATTTCGACGATTGCGGGATCCTCCATGACGACCGCGATGTGGAGAACTGAGCATTTTTTCTCATTGAACGCGTTCGGGTCGGCGCCGACGGAGAGCAGCTTCTTGATCACCTCAATCCTCTTGCCGTATGCTGCATAGTGAAGAGCAGAGTCCCCCTCGTCGTCCCTGGCCTCGAGAAGGCCGAGGCTCTCGTTGAGCAGGAACTCGATAACCTCCAGGTGGCCGGCGTGGGCCGCGACGTGTAGGGCCGTCTTGCCCTGGCAGGTGCTGTTGATCTCCTCGGGGAACTTTCTCGCCAAGAGCTGGAGGACGGTTAGGTGGCCATTTTGCGAGGTCGCCTGAATAGCTGACCTCACCGTCTTGGTCGCCGGTGCTTTCTGCTGCTGTCCCTCCTCCTCGTCAAGCATCTTCTGCACAAAGTTCAGGTCGCCCTTGGACGCGGCTGAGAGGAATCGGCGATCATTTGCTTCCTCACCCCCGTTTCCATAACCATTTTGTTTTCGATTCGTCGATCCTCGACCAGCCTGATGAAGTTGGTGAACGGGAGAATCGTTGTTATCAGTGGTGGCTGAGGACGCGTGAGAGAGACAGGCTGGGTTGAAGGTCCACGTGTTGCCGATGATGTTGACGCGAACGTCGCCATCGCCGTAGACTTTGACAACCTTGCCGACACGACCGATCGCGTCTTTCATCAAGGGAATCCATCCTCCATGGTCTTTTTGCAGTTGCTGGAATGTGGCGGGATCCGCCGCCGATGGCATGACTAGGTCGCCAACTTTGAATGAATTGACCGTTTTCAAAGCTCTAGGGTTGATCGTCCACCGGAAGCTGGCCTCGGGCTGGCCCGGATATTGAACACGAACATCGCCGCCCGTCGTGAGCCGATGCACCTTGCCCGTCAGGCCGAGGACGGAGGCCATTTTGGGGTTGAAGCCGCCGTGGTGTTCTTGGAGCAAACGGAGATCGTCCATCGATACGTCTATTTTAACGGAATCGCCGACCTCGAATTTCACATCGTGAAGACCACCACCACCACCACCTTGAGCTGGGTGCGGGGGTGCTCTTGCCAACAGCGGTGGGCTCTGCCCGACCATAGGGTACAACGACGGTGCTGCGCCGGGGGCGGCCGCCGTGGCCGCCGGAATGCTCGGCAGGGCAGGCAAACTGTCCATGTCGACAAAGAGCGAGGCCGCCTTGCCGAGGACAGGCAGGTGGTCGGGATAGTAGGGCCCATGGGTGGCGGCCTGCACGCATTCGATGTCCACCTTGCCCTTGTGTCCGGCTCGGTAGACATTGGACAATCCCGTGGAAGACCACGTGACGCTGGCTACCGACCGCCCAGAGGTCTGGTCCCAATTCTGGATGCGGTTCAACTTGCCAACCTTGCCTGGACCGCCATCCTGGTCGTCCCAGCTCCAGTCGGTGGACCGCTTCACTTTGGCACCATGGTAGAGGCCTCGCAGGGTGACCTTTTTGCAGCCTTTTCGCGGAGGCATCGGGATCCCGGGTTGGTGTGTGCGTTCCGAGACCTGGTCGATGCGGAGGAACTTGTGGCTGAGGTCGTGGCGGTCGTCCATGTAGCAGATCGTGCACAGGTCGTAGCCTTTATGGCACTCTGTGCAGTGCCAACGAATCCCGAATATTCCGATTTGATTGTCGCCATTCCCGCCGCCGGAGTCTTCAGAGGCCACCGACGGCATGGACTTCTTGCACGACACGCAGGGGACGAAGTGGCGGACGCCGGACGGAGCGTTGTCGATCACGCGGAGGTCGTAGGCGTTCTGGTGGCCGGTGCGATAGCTGCCAATCGTTCCGAGGTCCCATCGGACGGTGACGATATCGTCTTTGGCGGTTCTGCTAGCGACCTCGACGACGGTGCCCGCGCATCCCTCCCCGCCATCCTGATTCGCCCATCTCCAATCGGGCCCGCGAACAACCCTAACACCCGGCCTCAGCGGAGTCGTCATTGTGGAAGGACATTCTGGAAATGAAGAGCAAAATTGCAATCATTAAATATGACCCATAAATATCTAATCAATTATGATTCGATTGTTTTACGACTCAATAACCTCTCTTGGACCATAAATTACATAATGTAATTGCCATGATGTTTACCTAAAATGGCGTCTATAAAGCAAGTGGTAACTTTTTCACTATCGTCTTCGTCGGCGGCCTCGTGATCAGGCCTCTTTCTTTGCTCTTTGGAGGCCCCCGCCATGAGTTTTGACACTGTCATCTTGGCCTCAAATTTGATGATGGTGGTAACTCAAATTAGGGTAACATTTTTCACAGAAAAGTTCTTTGGCACCGTTCGGGGGTTGCAAAATAACTGAACCTGAACGGAAAACCCTACAGAGCTGAGCAAAGATATATTGCGGTCGTCCTGTATTACAGAGCAGCCTGAAGCTTAACTGCGTTCTTTCAGATCTTTTTGGGAAAACCCAACTAGGAAATATACCAGGTTGTACGAAGCTACAAAGTTCCACCAAGTTGCTGCATAAGCGCAATAGTCATTTTGCGTGTGTCGAGGCGAGAAGAGGGAAAATTTTTCAGTCTGTGGGATTTCCCGAATTTTTTGGCAACAGCAATAAAAGTGGCTTCTTGTGCTACCACAGTCAGTCGCCTTCTGAGAGGCTTGCAAAATGGTTGGAAATAACTTTCCATGAAACGGAGTGACTACTCCCTTGTCACATATGTTTTATGGCGGTGGTACATGCATGCATCTACTAAATACAGAGCATGACGCATCACACAACTGAACGAAAATTGGGCAGACCAAATGCTCAAGAATTTGACCTAAGTAGATTCCATTGGTATTTACATCATCCCTATATCAAATCCCGGAAATGCCTTAGTCAGTTTAGTGACTTACCGCTTGAAGTTTAGAATTTCTCGTGAAAACGAGCCGGGCATTTCCATATACGATGGGCAACATTTAGACACTGAGGGGCAAAATAATACGCAAATCGCCCAGGTCGGTTATCTTTTTGCGCGGAAACCTCAATAAAAAAATCGTGATATTTTTTGCCCGCTTGAACTTATCAGAAGGCTGACGAAGTCGACGATAAGTGGACAAACAAAGGCCTCGCGCCTATGCTATGACCAGTGATTTCACTGATAAAGACCAAAGTAAACTCTGCAACATTGCATAACACGATTTAATTTTAAGCTTACCGTCTCAAAGGATATCAGCAGCAGATCTTGAAATGCCATGACCCATGAGTGTGGATATGAGTAAATGTGCTTAATTTCTTTGCCATGCTTGGAAAAATGTAGGAACGAGTCACTACATAATGGACGTTGGTGAACACCTTCTCCATGTAAACAAATCCCATGTAGCCTCAGAAGTACAACGCCGCGAGCACGACGGTCGATACGAACAGCAGAGTGTAGAGTATTGACGTTCACGTAACTAGTAAAGTACCCCATAAGGGACTACAGAGAGCTGTACACATACACAAAACGACTATGCAGCTCATTTTGAAACGCAAAAGCAATCGAATTAAGCAATGTCAAACCAGTTTATATGAAGAAATATAGAAAGAACAGCAGATGATATTAATTTAGGTCAAACGTTGATTCTATTAGCAACATAGATATTATTCCCGACAGAAGTCAGGTGTGATATTAAATATACGATAATGCAACGGAATTTGTAACAAAAAGAAATTAAGCTCTGACTCCTGATAGTGACCTACTCTAAGCATTCTGAGAATTGAGGTCAGTCCGACGAGGCCTCGTCGTCCTCGGTCTCCTCTTTCACTATGACCTCGGGCTGTAAATGTTCGAGTTGTATCATATCTTCGTCGTCGTCAACGACCTCCTGCTTGATCATTGCTTCATGTCCATTGTCACCAAAATTCTCGTCCTCGTCGTTGAGGTTTTGAGTTCCTTCAAAGCTGTCGTTGCTATCACGTAATCGAAACACTGGTTCTTGAGCACTCTCTGCACTTTTTACTACTCGTATGAGTCGCCCATCGGGTCGCTGAAGAGTTTGAATGACGAAATTGGGATTGTCAGGCGACGGTTCTGTCTTGATCAAAACATTGGAAGAGAATGTAGGTACGACTGGCATGACAAGCGGGGGTGGAGGAGGAGGCATAATATCTTCTTGAGTTAACTCGGCCGATGGTTTCTTAAACCTGGAATCTTGATCCATGCTTGCATTAATATCGTCATCCAAATCAGATCCTGAAGCTTTCGATCGACGCTTTTGGCTTTTTGTTGGAGTAGATTGATCGAGCTCGGGCTCTGGCAAATTGCCACTATTTCTTTTTCTCTTGGCACTGGTCCCCTTGTGAATATTGAGATCAGAATTGAGGTGGTGGTGACTGGTGGTCGTATTATCTTCGGGCTTTTTGGCAACGGGAACGCATGCAGGCCTTGTCTTGAGTCGCTTGTACTGGTTAATGTTCATTTTTACAAACACCTTTCTCAGATATTTGATTTCAAGGCGATGAGATATTTCACACACTGCTTCTGCCATGGACTTGGGAACATCGGCTTTTCCTCTGCATGCAAACTCGAGAATAAGCTTCATCGTTTCGTAGTTCACTCCGACGATTGTCAAGTGGACATCGCCGCCAACTTTGAAGTCTCTTTCGTGCGTTTCCAGGACGTCGGCCAAGAACTCTGAGATGGACGCAAGAACCATACGGTGGGTTCGAATGGTCTGTCCGTTATCCAAATGCAAGACGACGTCGGTGGCATCCTCGAGAGAGGCTGCCTCCAAGCCAGAGGAGAACACTTTCGGAAAGCTCCTGTCCTTGATCACAACGCCGTCTCTTTGATAGGCATCCATTGTTAGCCGAGTGACCAGGTTTTAAACGGTTCCCTGGAAGATTCTCTCGACAATCACGACGATTTGCAATGCCTTGAACACTTGCAGTCACCAGGAAAGACGGAAAGATCTTGGATGATGTGCAGACTTTCCTCACTTTATTCACTTTTTGTTATTGTGATGGTTAAGTAAAGGTCAATCTCAAAACGAAGAAGAAATCTAAGACTAAAATTGATGAAAAACCTTTTGAAAGAGAATTTTTTCAATTAAAAAAGAGCTTTTTTGAAAATTAATGAAACCAATATTTGAAAATTGAAAGCTAACCAAATGCAAAAAAAGTCAATACAAATAAAAAATATGCCTAAAAAATTGCAAATGCCTCAAAATCGGCACAGCTAATAAAAACAAAATTATTTTTTGTCAAGAATAGTTTTTTCATTGAAAACTACTTTGATGATATCCTTTAAAATTGTTTGCATAAAAATTTGACAAATATTCATTGACTTTTGGCTCATACGTTTGGCTGATGCTTTCATGTTTTGGACCATCTTTTGCATGAAAGCCCAATTCAAAAACACTTTTAGTCAACCCTAGTTTTGTGGACGAGCCATATTTCTGTACAGTGTTATTAATGTGGCTTTTTCCAGTCATTTTAACGCATAGCCCAAGCTAACTATCTGGCCGTTTTTGCATTCTTTTGTCAATTTCCTTCGCCTTGGCCATGTGGCACCACTCGTAAATATTCGCCATCTTGGCTCTGTACTCTCTGTTTCGTGCCGCTACTGTCGAAAACGGACATCTTCGTTGTCAGCACATCAGGTCCTAGTTCATAAACCCGAACACCCATCCACAAAGCTTCAAGATGTCGAACTTGGCCCGTATTGTTGCTGTCAACTGCTCCAGGAACTCCCTCGTCCAGTTCCAGAGGCCGGCATCCTCCGCCCTCTGGGCCCAGCAGGTTCGTGTACACGAGTTCACTTTGACGGGAAAATCAGCCATTTTGTTATCATGTCTATTACTTCCCAACGTTTCGAAACGCAACCGATAGAGATCGGAGAGAGTTGAACGATCAACATCAACGGTTTTAGCGTTGATCACGACTATACAGTCAATTGATGTCGATTGTCAATATTTACCTTTGATGGCAGCTAGTCTTTTAAAATGGCGGCTCTTGCAAGCAACGCGAGTCTAATTAATTTCCTCATCATTTGCAGGCGGCCTGGACCCCCATCGCCAGCAGAGCTTTGACCACATCCTCGACCAGGAAGGATATTGACTCCGCTGCCAAGTTCATCGGTGCCGGCGCTGCCACTGTCGGTGTCGCTGGCTCTGGAGCCGGTATCGGCTCAGTGTTCGGTTCCCTGATCATCGGCTACGCTCGCAACCCCTCCCTGAAGCAACAGCTCTTCTCGTACGCCATTCTGGGATTCGCCTTGTCCGAGGCCATGGGTCTGTTCTGTCTTATGATGGCCTTCCTGCTCCTCTTCGCCTTCTAAGTGAGACTCCAAATCACTCCACGGCGCATTTGTTGAGCACAGAAAAGGACACGATGTATGCAGAAGAAGAAGAATTGTGAGAGCAAGAAAGAAAACTTTTAATTTTAAATTAACTATTACAAAACCATCATCGTCGCGAAGTCTGTCTTGTGTATTCAATCTTTATCGAGAAAAAATGTAACAAAAAATCATTAGACTCGCATCGTAGGACATTACTTTACATATTTCGTGGTCAGATCCTCGACAGTCAAGTGTTCGTTCAGAATTCCCACTTTAAAAAACCACTTGAAGCAGCAATTAGAAAAGCGAAAATTAAGAACACGCATTGAAAGATCCACCCATAACAACCAACATTTGTCCCCGATTCTTTCTCGTGCAGAAGAAAGGATTTATCTAAAGATACGACACACACACGCTATGAAAATTAAAATCAGATCTGTTGCAATGCGATTAGTTGGGCAAGACCATCTCCCACGATCGTGTTGCCTGTATGGTGACTGAATCGGCGATGACAATAAAAACAGCCAAGAGACCTGGTGTGTTAAAAAACTTGTGAAAACTCCCGTGTCAATCATTTTGTTCCAGTTTTTCCCGATCGCATCCTCAATGGCCTGTTCCTCCTTATTATTCGCAGATCGCACAGGAAAGCAGTCTCTTGTCCTTCTTGCTGACCGATCGCTGTTTTTAGCTGAAGCTTAGCCGAGAGCACGAGCATTTAAAATGGCGCATGTTGTCAAGCCGCCCTTTGAAAAAGCTCGAGAAACTTACAAAAGCAAACGAAAGAACAACGTCTGAGGCATCGCGGCCAAATCGTGAAGTCATGTGCAAGAACGGCCTCGATGCTCGGAGGCCGCTCATCTTTTTCGACCACATGAGCGCGACCTCGGTCTCGGCGATTCCTTCTGCACGAGCGGCCTCCTCCTTCGAAAGTAGGTGAAAGTCGAGGCTTGCTTAGGTGTTCGTTCGCTTCGTGTTGCATTGCAGCAACTTTCGCTCCCGTTACAGCATTGTAAATTGTATTGGCAGTCTAGAAGGAGTTTCTTTTAAATCCGCGCATCATCATCATCCTTGAAATAAGCATTATTTGTGTAACGACTCCCAACTATCCTCAATCGAGGAGATCCGTGACTGCTGGCCCACCTAGATCATGCCCCTGGGACGCGTTTATGTGCCACCCCCAACCCGTCCCCAACTGGGGTCCAGCAATGGCTACGCCAAGGGGAATGGGGGGTACGGAGGACCGCAGGCCACAACACCTACCAACGGACATATTGTTCCCAAATCAGCTCCTGTGTTTCGCAACATTGAGATCAAGGTGGAGAGGCCACCGACACCACCACTATCCAACAG
>JAAUYL010073542.1_pt1 | contig 11110 bp, 4 predicted proteins | sample 7278011 | NCBI WGS metagenome assembly JAAUYL01 (sample SAMN14350225, study PRJNA611818) | marine sediment metagenome | isolation source: surface marine sediment (1.8m) | place: French Polynesia: Moorea | collected 2018-08 | reverse complement strand
TATTTTCCTCCCTTTCCTGGAAAAATACTCTTTTTCATTTGGGAGTATTTTTCATAAATATGGACATTAAATATCTTTGCATAAGTCAAGGAAAACTATGATTTTTAAGGGCTTATCAAAAAGAAAGGTAAACTGAGGCTATTTTATCTGATTGCCGAGGAAATCTGGGAGGAGGAGAAGGAAAGTTATATCGTAACAGACTAATCTTTTCAGAAAACCAACTGATTCGGATTTTACTATCCGGGAATCTGGAAGGTTTTTTCAAAGGGGAAAAGTTTTTTTCCGGCCGCAAAAACAGATTTTATCACACACACCTTTCTTCATCTCGTTCCTCAATTCTTGCCAACGTTTGACCATTCTCTGACTCTGATCTGCATTACTTTACTTTTTTGCCCCGAACAAAGTCACTGAAGAATATGGAAACCAAAAATAATTGGATTAGTTTCCGTGTTCAATCTGTTCAATTTCCTGGAAAGGCCCTGAATAAAAGGGAAAAAGCCATGTTCCGTGACAAAAGAGAGACCATTATATCAGTTATACCGGTCCTGTCTATCTTAACTGCTGTCCCTCTTTCACTTTTTTTGGAATATTCCCTATTACTCAAAAATGTAAGTCATGAAAGAATCGTTTCGTTAAAAAAAGAAAAGCGTACTTAACACTGGAAAGTTTAACAAAATATTAGGCTGACACCGCAGTGTCGTTAAGCAAGCAGGCATTTGTTGGTCTAGCTATTATAGTTGTTGTTTGTTATTACTATTGCCAAGGACAAGTTACGGTTTTCAGGAAGTCAGTCAGTTCAGTGCTGTCATAATATCGTTTGTTCTGGTTCAATTCCAAGCTTTTATGATCTTACCTGAGATCTTTTCTCCTTCCGGAGTAGTCCTTGTTGGCCCCGCTGATCATGAGGATGTTGACAATGAGATCGACGAAAATCACTACGACAATGGCGATCACGTCGTATTCTGGAAGATTCGGGTCGTAGCCAGATGCTACGAGGAACTCCGCCCTCCACGTGTAGTAGACCACGCCCATGGTGACCTCCATGAACCCGAGGAGGAAACCAATGAACAAGACGCCTGTCCGGAACTGACACATGCCGACCATTCTACGATCACACAATCACTGAACACTGATCGTTGATCATTTTTCCAATCTCTTCAAGGTGTGGGTGACGCTCGTTTAATTAAACACCATCCTCAGAGTCCCCACAACTTTGACTTCATCTGGTCTGGCCTGAAAATGGGGTGGGAAAGAGAGGGAAAAGGCATTAAATTAAATTGCTAGCACGCTTTTAACTTCTGCTATTTTGGGCTGGGGGACCGACCAAAACACAAGCTGTAAATCTTGTGTGAAACTACATGGGGAAATCAAGGGTGCATAACGGAAAGGCGCCATCCATTTGAGACAACTGGTGTCAGATAAAAAATAGAGAAACAGAAAAAGGCCCCCCCCCAAAAAAAAAGTTTGGCCACTTTTTCGGAGAAGCTGGAAACTTTTTCCATGGCTCTGTTTCAAGGTCTATATATTCTAGATATATTTACTTACTCTTTGCAAGAAGAGGAAGTAGGTAAGAAGGAGGCATTGCACTAGTGACTTTCAATTTCACATCACACAATTCTTGCACAACTAACTCCTCTTCACATGAAAATATGAGAATGGAAATGCTCGCAAGAATCAATATTTGCAAAGAACATCTGTGACATCACATCGCCACATGCAATGCACCTTTTTAGCTTAGAAGGCAAAGTGCCCCTCCTTTGCCACTTTTCCATCAAAACTCGCTCTCAAGTCTGCGCAAGAATTTGCATAATATGACCGTTTACTTGTGCACGACCACAATTTTCTACTTTTCACTTGAACTTGTTGATAGTTGGCAGGTGGTTAAGCTATTGCTGAACACTTCGTTTTTGTAGATTGTTACTTACTTTTTTGAATTATGTGGACTGATTGCGTTTCAAGTTCAATTCAAGCAACACTCTTCACTACTTTGTGGTATTTTTGGAGCACACCCACTTCACCGAAACAGGTAAATAAAACCAAACTAGTTTGTCAAGCTCCCGCGCCACATAAAATGGAACTGGATTGTATTATCTAAGTAGTAGCTACCTAAGTAGATACTAATATAGCTGTTACTACATATTTACTTAGAAAGATATTTTATTCAATAACTATAACATGCACTTGTTTCTTGAGTTTCTTTACTCACAAGTGTTACTTTCTACCCAGATAGGTCGATAAACTAGTTACTGTACGCATTTTGCATGACACAAATTGCTGCCGTTGAATTATTCTTGTTTCCTAATTGCGATTCTAGTTACAAACTTTTCGAATTATCTATGTAAGAGATGTCTAAACATGTAGCTAGCAAGCGAATAGTTTCAAACCAGTACAATGGCTTCAAACGTTTCAGAATTTCCTACACCACTTGCTTGCTCACAGTCTCTCTCATGTCTTGTCAAATTAACTCTAGCGGTCCATTTTTCATCCTTCCAACTTGTTGGGGTTTTAGTGTAGACTATGAAGTGCTTTTGCTAAGCAAAGTGAAAAACGGCGGCGGCGGCCGGTTGGAAAAAGCCTCCAAAGTTTGGCCCACACCAGAAATCATTTGTTTCCCCTGCTGAAAAACACACCACCTTTACATCTTCATACAATATGCAAAGAGCTAAAGAGCTAAGCTCAAACACCGTGATGCTTTGCTTTTACCATACATAGGGTATTATAGACTTTGGCTATACTTTTGTAGATGGTACATATGAGACTGAGTAAACTATGCAGAGTTGTGCTATAGGACTGCTAGAGCCAAAGTGCCCTTTCTATCTATATCAATGTCCAGATTGTTTGCCTTCATAAGCTGGTATTTCATTCCTGTAAAGATGTGATAAGTGAAAAAGCTTACAGTCAATACTGGGAATTGAAGAACATCCAAGCAGAGATAAAAAGGGCAAAAGCAAGGATATATAGGACTGATTGCTTGCTCTGTACAAGCATAACAAAAGAGGCCTTTATGTAGGACGTGTGTGCCTATACCTTTTCTGTGCAAGACCAGAGTTAATTACTGATGCTTTGAAGCCATGCTTTCCCTTCCACGAGATGGCCCGAGTTTCCCGTTTTGGCCTGGCGAATCAGTTGCAAATTGCAATGCATTGTACACTCCCTTCAAAAGAGTAGACTTTCAACAGGTGCCCACCTTAAAGATCAAGACCAGTAGCTAGCTCTCTTCCTCCTCCTTTTATTTCAGCCATACCACACATAGGCAGGCTGGCACTTTGCTTGCATACTGAATAGATGTATCTCCAGCCCACTACTACTACTACTACTAGGTATTCAAAAAGGGAAAGAAAGGGGCCTGGTTCTGTGCTCTCTTGTACTGTACTCACTCTTTTTTAAGACCACCACTACCTACCACCTACCACCATCTTCATAGCACATCCTGTTAGCTTTGTGTCCTATGTTCTTTTATTTTTTACTCGGTAAAGCAAGGCACAACGAAATCTTGTTATGCATATGCGCCTGCCTCCTGGTAAACTGATTTGTCAAAGGGAATACCTCCATATATCTACCTTTATGTAAGAGTATTTGCACAAGAAGCTAGCTGTAGAAGATAACCATGAAACAAGCTTGGCAGAAGAAGCATGAGTTATGGCTTGAAAGCCAGCAAGAGGATGGGAGCAATACTTCTACTGGTTAATGGCTTATGGTGTTGTTTACCCTTCTTACTCTTTGCACAGGGTCTCTTTTGGGGGCACCCTGTACGTATATACCTACGTAATATGTAGTGTCAGCCTACAAAGGCCTATATTTGCCATGGTATGCCTTCAAGAGGAAGCATGATATCCACTCTAGTACTTCTAGCTCAGTACTGTCCACACACTCTCCGGTTTTAAAGTGAGCCTGTTTTTGAAACAGACAACTGGATGGCTTATGTTTGCTGTTCCCATCCTGTCCTGGTCCTTAAAACTCAATTTTGCACTGTGAAAACATGCAGGCCATATGCTAGGATGGTAGGTAGGCTCTCCTTAACAATTTGAAGCAGGATGTCTGTCTGTGGTCCCCCTTTCCATTTCTATCCTAGGAGCGCTTGTTTTATCATTTCTCACCAAGAGAAGATGTGTTGAAACTTGAAAGAGCAGCGGCGGCGGTAAGGTAAGATATGTAGGATGAATTATTGAAGAACTTCCCTTTCCTGGCCTTTCTGCACAACTGATGATGGGAGGGGGCCTTTAATTTACTCGTACCTGGGAAAATCTGGGCAAAAACCAAGCAAAGCGACGATGCATTTAAGCCTTGGCCTTTGAAGGATGGTCCTCCTCTTCTTGTGCTGTTGTTGGACTTTTTTTGCTATGAATGCATCATCTCCTTATTAATGGGATGTATGCATCGCTCTCCTCCTCGCATCATCTTGATTCTTCTTGTCATACGCGTTTGCCTAGCCGTGGTAGTGCTGCTAAGCAAAAGGCCATTATCAAGGCCGTCAAGGCTGCTCTGGGACTGGCCTTTTCCTCTGAAGAGCTGATGGTAGTCACTGGTTAAAAGGCTCCTTCTCACTCCTCCAGGTTTTTTGACTTCCAGCAGCAGCAATAGCAGCACATACCTCTGCTGTCCATAAGGCCTACATGTACTCGTAGTAATGTATGGGTGGGTTGATGGCAGGTCGATGGTCTAGTGGTTGGGTAAAGCTGACGACGGTCTTCTTAAGGCGGCGCTTTACCAGGCAAAACTCACTCATTGGCACCTCCCCCGTCCGGCCCATCTACTCTACACTCGATTTAAGCACTGCTACATCATTTCAAGCAATCTCTAATGCACGGAAGATACATAGGTGGGTGTATGTAGCCACGAAGGTAATTTTGTACCAGAAGAAGAACAGGAATTGCTCTCGGCGGGCAAAAAAGAGAGTCTTATTATGCAGGCAGGTCCGCCCTCGGCCTAATTTTCTATGACACTCGGGGGATTTACGCATGCACCTCTTGCAAGAATCTAAAGTGTAGGCATGTATGTAGCTACTTCTTTTTTCTTCTATATGGTCATATTGCACTAAATCAAGCTCGCCACTTCACTTCGTCTATAGGTCGTCGGATCGGGCAGTTCACAATTGCATTACGGATTATATATGACAGTCTCTCGATCTCTCAGCGCAGAGAGTTATAGATAGGGAGACAGACCTACGCTCAAGGCTAGAGCTATGGAACTACTGAAATAGTAGTCCACACTTCTTTCCCGAGAGAAAGAGAGAGCGAGCGGAAAATGCCAAGGTGTAGCACGAGCGAACGAACGGACGACGTCGAAGAGGAAGGGCGCAAAATATCTAATGTAACCTACAGTAAGTACGGTACTACTCGTACCACTTCACTTCAGGGATATCTGGGGCAGCAGCAAAATACTCTACAACAAACCTAAGCAAAGTCACGGTGGTCCGAAAACCCGCGCACAACACAATAAGCATTATGTAAGACCTGTCTTTCTCTTCTTCAACTCCTTAACCTTGGAAATGGCTGTTAGATGGATTACGAATGGTTCTTGGCTCGTTAACATTTTCTTACAGTCTTGCAGAAGATTTCAATTGGCAAAAAGTCCAGCCTTTAAGCAAACAAGGAAAAAAAGACACAAGAACAACAGAAACAAGCTGGTTACGACGACCTTGGCTGTGGTGGTGGTGGTGCACAGGCGGTACATAATATTTTTTTTTATTTATGTCCCATGACAAATGTTGGAAAAACAGCGGTAGTCCCTTGGGAGTATTGACACAAGAAAGCACCAAAATCATGCTTTTTTGATTTTTTAGAAAAGTCCTCCAGATATCGTCCTACTGGGGAAATGTTTCAATGCAGCAACTGTCCACATCAAAATTCATGGAAACTTCCTGTAAGAACTTTGTAAAAGGTTGGCCTGGAGTTTTCTTAAGACTTTGTTAAATGTCAATCCAAGTACAAGCGTTTGAGGGAGAGAGGGAAACCTACACAGGTACATACAATGGGTGCGCAACATGCAAATTTCAGGCTTGCTTAACACAGTCATACATGCTTTTTAACAGGGGCAAATCCGTCTTGGTTTCGAAAAGGGAAAAATAAATGGCAGCAACATTTTCAAGCAGCAGCAGGCCATTCCGCACGCTTTGTGGTAGGGGGAATTTATATTGCACTTTATTCCCATTGTGCTTCAAAGCAAGTCCTGCATTGCCGGTTATTCCAACGTCCCAGGACTTGGTTTTCAAAAAGAGCACCGTTCAGTTTATGGCATTAAAATGTTTTTGCGAATGGGCCTCGTGGCTCAACGGTTAAGCTTGGTTTACTGAGTGCTTGTTTTAAAAGCCGTGACAGTAAGGTTCAACGACAATTGCCTCCCTGGTAACTAGCTGGATGGTCACTGTTAGAGCTGGTATGGTGGGAATTGTCGGGCTACCCTTTTAAAATGCCTCTATATACACAAAGAACAAGGAGCATGCAATCTGATTTGCATTTTAAAAAGTTTATGGGCCCACGAAGGCCCACCTTTTAACCACTTGGCACCAGAATTGCCGCTCTGTTTTTCAGTGCAATTTTGCAGTTAATTTGCCGTTAGCATAGCACCAGTATAATTAATACGCACCAAGTTGCAAGACTTTTGAATTAGAATGAATGAAATGTGAGCATTTCGCCATTCTGAAACTTTTTTCTTCTTCTCGTCAGTGAGTGAGATCAAAGTGACTTTAGATCTTGTAGCATTAAGAGCGAATTTCAAGTCGCGAGCGGAGCGGAGCGAAGATAGGTTTTGACTTGTTGAATGGCCTTCCAAAAGTAGCAACTTGCTCTAGCTACCCGAGAATGCATTGGAGAGGAAAACAAACTCAATTTCACTGGAAGTCCGGAGAATGTAAGTTGTAACTCGATATATAGATCGCATGGTATAAACTTTTTTACAGCCTTTCATCCTTCACATCACTTCTAGAGAAGTTTCCTTGTCAGAATTCAAGACCAAGCATGACGCCAAGCGGTTAAGAAAAACCAGCTATCTTAAGCTGGCGCAAAAGTAACTTTTCCTATACGGGCTACTGCGACTGGGGAACTCAAAGAAGAAGAAGAGCAAGCAACAACTGAGCAAATTGTGAGCAAATTGTGAGCAAAATATATATTTTCCTTTGGCAAAATTGAAGACTTTTATCCTATAGGAAGTGACTAAAATAAAACTAAGTATGTGTCTTAAAATCTGTATTTGTATCAGATGACCTCGTCGTTTAAAAGCTTTTGGGCTCAGATTTCATAAACAAAAGTTCATCCTTTTGCGGTCACCGTGGTGGCCTCAGAAAAAGCCTTTGGTTTGCAGGTAAAAGGTTTCTGCAGGATCGCACTTTATCTAGGCTTAAACTTGCATCATAAAGCAAGTGGGAAGTAGGGTAGAGGGAAAGTAACACTAATATCCAATATATTTATGTAAAGTGCGGTAGTCATAATGACGACCTCACCTCATGCCAATATTATTGAACTGTTTCAAACATTGCAGAACCACTCAGAGCAGAATGTGGTGCCCAAACTTTCGGTACACTATTCAGGATCCCAAAAGTAAAACTGTAGAGATAGGCTAGATATGTAACACCTACACGAACAAGAAATGGTACTACTCTACTAAAGGGAGCATAGTTTTATGGCTGATATAGACAGTTATAGAACGTGCTATTACATATATCTTGTTAAGGCTGGAGGAAAAAGTTGGTAGGTTGGTTGTTGGCAAGGCCAAAATCAATGACAATTACGACTCTCAGGTGTCCTCTTTTTAGTGGCCTTCGGGCAAAAAAGGCCGACCTTTGCCTGAAGCAGGCTTGTATCTATCTAGTTTTTCCTCCTCCAGAATTAAGCAAGCACCGTCTACGAGACGTGCGCTAATTTAACTTTATCCAATAGACAAACAAAGTTGTTGTTGGTTGATTCATTTGACCTTACAAAATCCGAATTTCTGTGGGTCATTCTCAGACTATTTTTCTCATTAAAGTGTGCACTACACAATGAAAGATTGCTGCTCTTTGCAAAAATCATCCCATTCAAAAAGAGCCTCTATCATTTTGACAGATATTTATTATCCTTGGGTGTGTTTTCCCACATGCTTTTCCATTAAAACTTGTGCAATTGAAAAGTCGATCTGCAGTGCTGGACGATTTCGGCAATCTTTTGAATTGTGAGCTTGTCCACTGCCAACTGATAATGTTTGATTCTCGCTCACACCACACTTCTTACTTAACTTGTGTCTGTCTTTCGAAGGATAGAAGATGTACACCGCATTCTGCCGCTACACCAATTTGCCTTGTTCGACTTGAGTGCTATGGCTGAAAAAACTTTTGGTTTTCTAAAGTTGCTACCATTAAGAACCATAAACTCTTTGACTCATGTTTCTTAAACAAACTCGTCTCTAACAGCAAGTGCACGAAGAGAAGATGAACATTGCGAATGCACTGTCCACAGCAAATAGGCCTTGCCTATCTATATGGCTTGATTGCAGTCTACGTTTAGAGTATTTGGATGCGAAAGCAGATGTTGAGTAAGAGTACTTGCCTTATGGATAGACGAGGAAATATAGTGGAACAACTTTTGTTTTAGTGGTACTAAGGCCCTTAAAAGAGGCACAGCCACTCGCCATTTATTTCTTGGTTCTTGGCTTGATAAAAGCACACAATTTTGGCTTTCCAGTTCTCCTTTTGAGATTACTTAGATTTGAGATGGGATGGGATGGCACTGCACTTTTCAGATGGAAAAAAAGCAGGACTATTTTGAAACTAGTATTTACTATATAATAAGATAGATAAATATCCCACACCTATAAGATTTCAACTTGTACAAGAAATGTGAGAAACCTCCATGCTAATCATGCAAATTCTATTCTCAGAGTGAGATTAGCCTTGATATTCTGCAACAAAGATCGGCCTCGTGTCTGACTTTTCATGAATTTTTCAAGCGATATGTCTCCTACGTTTACTTTTCTCCAAATGTATTGTGATGTTCTAGTACTATAACCACACTTTTTTACAAAACAGAAATGTTCTATGCAAAAAACCCGGCCATCTGTACCTGAAGAAAATGTGGTCGCATTGGCGGAATACAAAAAAGAAAGGAGCTGCACGTTGTAAACTTTATTGCCATCCCTTTATTCTATTTCTTGGATATTTAAAAAAGCCCTTTTCTCCTACGCCAGCAAATAAAACAACCTGGAGCCTATTTGACTATGTAAATTAATTTAGCAAGGAAAAAGCTGTCCTAGCTGAAGGTATATGCACTAGAATTTTTAGTGTTCTTTTGGGACATCACTGTGGATTAATTATGAAGCACGCGGCAACATGCAACGTGTTATGAGGGTGTTTCTCATCTAAACATTCACTTTGGAAACTTCTATAAATGGATGAGCCACAATAGCATGGTTAAGTTAGAAACACTTTGTTGTATTTGCTCAGAGGGAACAGAGGTGCAGAGCACAACTCTAGGAACAAATTGGGTGGGTTTTCACAGAAAAAAAGCGAAATATTTTATCACATTTTGATTCCACAACTTTTGAAAATACACTTGTGAGTTTTGCATGCTACCAAGCGCTCGGTTTTCTCCTCCTCATGAAAATAAACTTTGCCAAAAAATGGAAATCGATGGTTAACACGAAAGCTTGTTCTATTTATGAGTTCATTGAATTTTAAGGCCAACAAGCACAAAAACGCATTGTACAACCATAGCTTGCTACGGTTTTAGGATTTAGGCTCGAAAATGGCGGGCAATTTGGTTTACAAAATATGGGTCCCCGGCGAAATAAATTGGAAGCAACAGTGTGAGCATACACACAGTGCACTATTGCTTGGGTTTGTCCCACCATCTTTTTCAGCGGTGACGCGACAAAATACCCCCATATCCGAGGGGACAATTTTTGCAGGCTCAGAAAACGAAAGTTTTCAAGAGAATTTTGCCCCAGAACCTCGCCCCTTGTGTGTGAAAATGAAAAGAGACCTCAATAACCTCGCACCGAGGTCGGCGGCCTCGCGACAAGACAATTTCTATTGGGAAGGCCGGATTTCATCCTAAGGGAGAGGCTGAAAAAGTGATTCCTCGATCCTCGGTGAAAATTAGCACCGGCGGGCAAAAAGGCACCCTGGTGATCAATCATGTTACACACACACATCCTCGTCGCGTGGTTTGTTACATTGTTGCTGCTGCTGCTTTCTAATAACTTCGACGGAGCATTTTCAACGCTTAAAGACAAAAAATGCTCCCCTCGTCCTAAAATAAGATTCAGATAATCCGAGTAATGTGAAACTTACGAGCAACAGAGTATTTTAATGCAGTGGAACAAAAACTTGATTGTGCTTTGTCCGTTTTCACACAAAATGGCAACTATTTAATTTTTAAGGAGAAGTGTCGGAACAATTGACCATCGAGTCGGGAATAAACATCGCCACTAAATCGACCCGTCCAACCTGCAACTCCTGTTCTATTTTGCTCCAACTCCAAGATCCGGATCCAGTCTGGTAGGACAGCTTGTAAATATGCCCCGAGTTGTGGGATCCATCGTTGCCGCCGATAAAGAGGAGGCTTTTGCCGTCAGGCGTCGTGGCTCCAGCTCCGTTCCTTTTGGCCTTTGGCATGTTTGGCCCACGAATCCATTTATCCGATCCAACTGTCCACAATTCGCTGGAACTCTTCAATCCACTGTAAGATCCACCGGCGGCAACCACCACTTGATCGCTTCCGTCTCCGGGTCTGGTCAAAAGTCCACAAACATGATTGTCCCTCGGTTCGAGAAGCGCTGGTCCATCTTGGTATTCCAAGACGTCCTGCTCCGTTTCGTAATTGAGGTCCATAAAGTAGGTGTTCCCCTCGCGGTCCTCGCCGCCGATTTGAATGGCCCATGATGAGTTGAGCTGTATCATACAGTGGTTGTTGATCGCGAACGGCAAATCCGGAGCTTTGACGGAGCTGAATCCGGATCCGGAAGGAGAAACGGAAACCAACTCGGTGGAGCTCATGGCGTTAAAACTGTTGCTTTCTCCACCGGTAATCCAGACGGTATTTGTATCCCAAATCGTGATGGCGTGATTTCTTCGACGCTCCCGCATTGTCCCGATTTTGTACCATTCTCCGGAATCGTCCAATGAGTAACACTCATTTCT
>JAAUYL010058362.1_pt1 | contig 11115 bp, 12 predicted proteins | sample 7278011 | NCBI WGS metagenome assembly JAAUYL01 (sample SAMN14350225, study PRJNA611818) | marine sediment metagenome | isolation source: surface marine sediment (1.8m) | place: French Polynesia: Moorea | collected 2018-08 | reverse complement strand
GCCTTCTCGGGGAATGACCAACCCTAAGATTTGGGAAAAGATCTCTCAGGTTGGAATGGAAGATAGAAGACACACATAGATATCTAGAGTGTTGCCTCTCAACTATGTAGGTACAACATACATAGACAAAGAGAAAAAAGGAGCAATTTTTGGCCTGAGAGCTTTTTTAACGGAGCCCATGTAGATGTACTATAGGGTGCCAGGGAGTCGAGCGCGAGGAGGGGGCGTCGAAGGGATGGTTAATGCTAAAAACGAAAAGCAACTTGAAAACTGAAAAGCCATGATGATGCAAGCCGACCGACCATGGTGAGTGTGATGTAGATAAGTATTTAACAAATCTGTTGCTAGAAGTTTTACAAGCCCCACAACCCCACTTTTTATGAAACCGGTTTTGTGCTAACTACACATTACTCTGTTCTGTTTGAATTGGTTTTCCAGGGATTTTCTTTCCCATTTCAAGTTCAAACTCTTCAACGTGCATTAAAAATATCAAAGTCACCAAAGCGTGAATTTTCAGCATCTCGGTCTCAATCACAGAAAAAATCTGGATGGAAAGACAGAAACGCAAAAAAAATATCTCAAGAGACGACAATCTCAATCTGAATGAAGTCGAAGTTGCTGTTGCGCAATCGTAGCCACAGTGGATGCGCGCCAACTTTTTTACAGATACTTTGATCACCCTCTTCGCCACACCGACGTTGCAGGATTTCTAAAAAAACCCACAGACACAGATCTCGCGGCTCTTGTTGTATTTTCCATTCCATTGCCAGCTTTTGTAAATAATGTGGAGAGGGAGCAAAAAACTGAATCTCGAGAATGAAAAAACGAACGAACGTTAGGCCTTGTGCAGGCTTAAAAATTCCACCTGCCTGGCTACAGTATTTCTTTTGTACTTGCAGCAACAATGTGGTTGCAGGAGAGAAAAAATGTTGCCCAAGAAAAATGGGCATGTAGGAGATTTTTTTGAAAAATATTTCGCATTCGTGACTGGGGTTTGGGCTGAATTAATTTTGACAGCACTTTCACAAATCACTAGTCATCTGAGGCATTTTAAATTGCCAATCTGTTAAATATTTCTTTTACAACCGACTATCCCTGAAATGCAAGACACTGTAGTCACAACATTTTGATTTTAGTGTTACAAATGGACAGCACTAAAATCCATGGGAAAATAAGATTTTTGCTTTTAATGAATTGTTAAAAATCCATTTACGAGTATTTTTAAAAAATTGCTCAACGCAAGACTACTACAGCCTGAGGACACATTTGATGCTGCTGTTGCAATTTCCTTCTTTAAACGAACTTTTATTTTCCAACCGAAAAATGCCTCCGCCATTTTTACAACCGGACATGCCATGAAAAGGGCAAATACATTGAAGGAATATAAGAGCCTTTTTTCTGTTTTCATTGTATTTATTCTCAATGAGAAAAAGATTTGAAATCCGAAAATCTAAGCAGCAAGACGTCTGTTTCTTTCGTTTCTCCATGATAAATATGATGTACTTAACTTAGCATGGAAAAAATATGTGAAAACAAAGCAAAGCAAAATAACCACCTACTATCTCTAGTAACTAAACATGAGGTGAGAGAGGAGGGAGACCAGGTGGTCAGAAAATTCAGAAATTGGCGAGTGAGATTTCATAATTTCCCTCCTCTGCCTCTTGGTAGAAAAAATGCGTTTTTTTCTCAGACTTTCAGCGCAAGCACAAGGGAAAATGTGGTTTCTTAAGGAAAACTGCCTGGAACCTTTCAACATATTGGAGTAAATTACAACGAAAATTTTAAAAAGAAAAGTCAATGCCTTTCTCGGTTTCTCTTTCATAAATGGTTGGGGTTACTCTTTCTTTTAAATTGTTTTGTGTGAAATCAAAGGAATTTTTCCCAGCTGCGAAATTGTCCCATCAAGGATATGATGATGCCTTTAATGGTCGTTTTTCAATCTGGCAAAAAACTGACAAAACAAAAAAATAACATGTCTCTTTGGCGCAATACTTCTTAAAGCAGAGCACAAACACATATGCTTACCTTGAAAATTCTTTAAAAATATTTTCGATTCCTTAAAATTTTCGCTGATTCCTCAATATAGTTTAGAACTGAATCTTTGAATCTACAGCGCTTAAAATTGCTTAGCCTTGAGGCTCTGCTGCTGTTGTTAAGCACACCAAACTAAATACTTAATGTAAGAGTTTTACTTCCTTGAATCCCATTATAAAACTTAATGTACAATCTGTGCTCAGCTATATCTATGTATAAAAAGAAATTTGATATTACGACAGAGAGGAAAATTCAGCCGTGTTTTACAGCTTTCTTCGGCCAATTTTTTTACAGACCCTATTTAAAATATCGTGCTTGATTTTTCTTAGGTTGTAAGTATACAGAGTTGTACTTATCACGACGCATCGATTGGATTGGTGTAGATATTTAGGTAGGTAGATCGGTACACTTAATGAATGCAGCAGCAGAATATGATCCGTTGTTCCAGTTGTAGTCCTAGGTTGGACTTTTTAATAGGACTCGTAAAAGACACTGCAATTTGGCTCACTCGGATTTCACTTCACTTCACTCAAAACAAAAACAATGGTGGTGCAAAACAAACAGAAATTGATGAAAAAAATAGGCAGCAGTACCTGTACAGACAGAACATGGTGGTTGACTGAAAAGTGAATCTAGGGGGAATCTTTTCGTTCCCGTCCGAGCCTCGTCGCGCAATCGCAATCGGCCCGCGCGAGCGGAGCAGCAAAAATCCTGAGAGGGTACCAGCGCAAGGGACTGGCTTCCACTTACTTTTATTTACCACCACCACATGCGCAGTTGTTGCCCCATAGACGATTTTGTATATGTAAGCCTTGCGCCGCGCACGGTGCGTGGAAATAAAGTAGGCTAGTGTTGTAGAAATGTTCTCAGCACAGTTCAGGCAAGAGCGCACCGACGGACGGAAACTATGCTGGCTTTGCGCAGCTCGAGCTGAGAAGCCGTCACTCAAGGTCGCGCACATTTTACATGTGCAGTAAAAGTGTGTGCACTCTCAGTAAAACCGCTCTGCTCTCAGTTTCCATGCATGGCGCGCGCGCAGTCCTTAGAACCTACCGAGGGAAAAAAATCGAAAACCAACCACGTGGGCATGCACAGGTCCTAACATATCCATGCAGCTGAGAGAGGCCGCGTTGTTGCCATTGCGTTTCCTGTTTTCCTGGCGCAAGTCGCGCATGTAAAACGCATGCCTGTTCGGTAGAGCAGCGCAACACTCACACTCGTCCAACCAGGCCTTAAAGCTATAGTCATATCCATTGTGGCTAAGGTACTAATACGAGCACTATCCACTCACTGCTTCCAAGTCGAATGACAGTCCATGAACCCGGGAATGGCCTTCAAAAGAAGCTGGTGAAAGGGAACTGCCTGGTGTTGCAACATCGCTTTACATGAGGGTGGCAACGCGAGCTATGGCTACACACCTGTATACGCGTTTCGCTTCATCGTGTGGGTTAGGGTAGCGTAAATATCTATCTATGTAGGGACTGTAGAGAGTGAATGTGAATGTGTGTGACCTTCCAAATTTCCATTACAGCTCGATGAACTTCCTTCAACCCTAGCTGTTTTGCTGCTGCCGCTGCCCCTGCTCTTACACGTACCCCGAAAACGGCTGAACTGATTTGAACTCTTGCCACTGATCCTTGTATGGAAACTTTCAATTTTGCCCGCCAGAATTATAGAGGAACAATCATTGGCTTCCAAGAAATGGCACATGATCATTGAGAAGTGACGAAACCTACATTGGTACCTAAGGTCGTCGTGTTAATCTTAATTGCACAAAAAAGTTTAAGCAAGAATAAGGACAAATTAAGAGAAACACGCCCCAGTCATCCTTGCCATTGTTCAGATAGTCCAATTTAAGAACTCTGTCCCGGAATGGCATGAGATAACGACATTTCACATAGGTCTACACATGTACCCTCCCTCCCTGGACTGACCTGACCTTTCCTTGCAGATATCGTAACGTGCGACTGACACGTTCGGAAAACGGGCTTGGCCCGGAAATTTTTCCAAAGCTCTCAGAGATTGAAGCAAAATGAAATAGGGGAGACTTCCTTGATTCACGAATTTTTCCCGAGAGCCTAGATTTTAGCGCGTATAGTGGATTATTGTTGCCATTTACAATTGGCAATTTCAGGAACTGTAAAAACGATTCTCTCAGAGATCGCGCGCTGCTGGGACCAGAAAATTTGCTCTGTGAACCAGGAAGAGTTTTTGTCTGCTGTGTTGGGATGTGTGTGAGTGTAGAGCAACGGCAAGTAACATTTGTTGAAGTTTTCAGTTTGAGATGGATGCCTGTGCACACCTACTTTTGCTCTTGTTCAGACAAAAATCCTCACCTCCACACCTCTATAATGTTCATCCCATTTTTGACTGAATGTTTCCCCTTTAAAGTTTGCTAAAAACTGATGCCGTATTCATCTTGAAATTTTTGCCAAATAACTCTTTAGATAGTTAGGACAATAGTCAAGTGCCATGCTGGTCTTCTTCTTCGCTGCCCTCTAAAGTGCATTTAACATTTACACTCGTGACATCTCGCATGAGGAAGCTGTAAATGTTCTCTGAAATTGCACCACCACCACATAACACAACGGCGCTCTTCTCATGTTGCCTGGATGGATTGTTCGCAAGCCAAAAATATTTACCGTCATCATGAAAATAGCCTCCTCTGTTGCATTGCAACACTTCGCTTACCCCGGCGGCTGACATTTTGTTGGCTAATAGCATTAGCAATAAAGAGATAAGGGGGCAGAAGATCACATGCTCTCATCTTATTGTTCTACTCAAAAAAAACCTCAGCTTGCTGCAAAGAGTAACCTCAAAATATGTCTTCTGTAGTGTAACGCAAACCACCGCATAGAATTTATTGGCCAAAAAAATGGAGTTTCAAACCCTTTTACATCCGAATGAGCAAAATATTTTTGGAAGTTTTACAATAATCCAAATTTTGTCCAATTTCCTTTGAAAAAAATGTGTACTAATCTGTTCAAAATCTGGCAATCTCTTGGCAGGTCTTCCGTTAAAACAAAATCTAAATGCAGCCAGCGTTCCCGGCTACAAAAAAGTCCGTCATCCATTACCAAAAGGTAGGTAGTATTTCATGATGGGATGCGGGATGATTTTGTAAGGCCTAACGTTACTTCACCCTCTCCTAACCTATGTGCTGCTCGTATAATGGAACGTCGGCGGTGGCGTGACCTTGGCGTTGTCGCTGTTGGTTGGTTGCCGTCATGGCGCAACGCATTCCTCTGTTTTCATTCGCGGTCGGTGGCGCAACCAGGCGATAGATAAGACCTAAGCTAGGCTGAGCTCTATTCTTTCACGTATACGTGCCAACTCTTACCATATACATTAGTCGAGGAATTTATGTTCTAGGCCCTACAGGCGGAAAATGTTGCTTATATAGGGACGACGCAGGGGCAACACGGTTGAGACCTAAGCTAGGATAAGTCTAGTTTCGACCCTAGTGCCACCTTTCGGTATGACACCATCTATAGCACGAGCGGCACTCTGTCACTATTCTATCCACCAACACGTAGCGGCGTACCTGCCGACGTCGTTCTTTTTATAAAAGTCTAAAAGCAACTTGCACCAGGGCTTAAAAAATACGCTATATATACCATATACAGTTTCATTCGTTTCGTAGTACTCATGTAAGTATCTAGCTCCCCTTAGCCAACAACACACAAAACAGTCGACAAGGAAGCAAAAGTGATGCCTTACACACACCTCTCTACCACTATCTCTCATGCATGCTGAGATTGACTTTGCCTGTAGCTTCTCTCCTGGCCTGGGCATCTGGCTTCATGATCAATGAGTCCATAATAACCAAACTCCACTTGTTTGCCTACTAACCGATACTATTCAAGCATTTCCTATTTTTTCTTCCTCCGCCAAAAAGTAAATATGCTACGTTTCTGAAAAGCTTTAAATTCAATTCAATTCCTATAATGTTTGCAAGGCCCAAATCAAGCAAACGTCTTGCTTAATCGAGATCCAGGTTGGTTGTTACTTGTTAGCCCATGGCCCACGCCTTTTTCCAAAAGTAATCCCAACCACCATGCACTTCAAATTCAAAACTTCAGACTGTTATTTACACTTTTAACCCGGTGGCGGTGGCGGACAGACAGCCGGTCGGAGTCTCGTACGCGGAAGAGAACGGGCTTTTGGTTCTTTTCTCATCTTCGCCAGCGCGCCATTTTACATTTGAAGTCCTACTAAGCATACGATCCAATCCCCTGACGCACAACTAACTACATGCGTCATGCGTACACACTAGTGGCGACGGTGGTGGTGGTGCCCTTTTTGCGTACAGCTTTTGTAGCGTTTTCTTCCGCGTTCGACTTGGTTCAGAACTTCACTTCGGTTGTCGGATAAAAAATGAACACCCTCTTTCGACCGTGCAATTGTGTTGTGCCCCTCGCACTACAACAATCAGGAATTGTTCTCGTTTTAAAAGGTACAGGTAGTTCTGCTTATTTCAGCCAAAATTGAAAAGGCAATGTAAAATTGCCTGGCTGGTGGTTCAAAGTCAGATCCATATTTTTGCAGCTTTGTCATACATGCACCATTGCGAAGAACAATGGCAAAGTTGGATTCGCTCGTCGATGATCTCCGCTCCAAAATGGATGAAATTGCGAAGTTCCAAATGCTCGTGCAATGGTAAAATAATGAACAACTACCGTTAAAGTAAAAAAAACTCAACGGCGACTTGAAGCCATTTTTTAAAAGCAACAGAGCAACAAAAAGCGCGGCCATTTCATATTCTGGTTTTTAAAAACCATCGCTTGATTTTGCTAAAAATCACAGCACCGGCAGACTTTTATTGAAGTGGAAGAAATCCCCATATTGAAATACGACTTATGTGCTTATTGCCCATATTTTGTGTGCAATAAATTGCAGAAGACGGGGCTGCGATAGGCTTCAATCAAAAACGTTTATTGTAGGGAAACGACCGGCTGAAGTTGTAGCGACGCCAAGGTCAGTGGAATCGAAATCACTCGGTTTGCAATTGAAAATTCATTGAAAATGGGGCCCGTCCGTCTTAAGCTATAGCGAAAATTTCACCTTGTCGATCTTATCTAAGGAGATTCTGGGACGGGCGAACAAGAAACCTTGATTTTTCTACGCAAATGACTTACACCTTCATGTTTTCTTCCTAAATCAAGCATTATTTTGTCCTCCTAACGCGCATTTTCTAATCGTGCTAAAAATTCGTGAAACCGCAGGAGGACTTTACAATTAATTGCAGCAGGAAATGTGAAGTAGGCGCCAGATTTAAAATCGAATCCAGTCTTACCTTCCAAATTGGGGCCTATGAGAGGCCGGAGTCGGATTCTTGATCACTACCACGTATTTGCACCACTTTAAGCTACCATTTTGTAGTTGAGATGACAGCGATAAATCCAGACATAGCAAAGACAGACAAGCAGATTATTCCATTGTCACTTCACGAAGTCAATGATGATCACTTATCCAATATAAATAAAAATCACAAAAGTTGTGTAAAGCTGGTCACCCTGAATAAGTGTTTCAAACCGAGGGTTTCTACGGCAGCGAAATCAGCTGGGCGACTGAAAATAATAATGTGGAAAAGTCCTTGCCAGAGCTTCGTCTTGCGCCCTCTGAGTTTCTAAGCGCGCGATTTCGTTTTTGGATAGATTTTCTCGAGACCACGTGTGTAAACCATAGCCAAAAAAGTACCAGTATCATCTTGATCTTTAACAATCTCTGCAAAAAGATCTATCTACCTTTTGCAAATTACTTAGGTACGTACAGGATTTCTAAGATTTGATCGTGAAATTCCACCGAAAAACTTGATGTTATTTTGACTCTGGAAAATGCGCGCTGATCGTTCAGACGGCAGTGCTAAGAAAGTTTGGGAAATTTTTCTGCATACTTTCGAGATGAAAATTATTTCACGAAAAAAAGAATGTACACATAGGCTCACAGGTGTCGCAAGTCGGAATTTCAGAACCGAAAGACGTTTTCCTCGCCTTTCCCAGGTTTTTACTTTTTGGTATAAATGCCAATTTCCCCCTGCGAATTTCATTTTCCCGAATGAAAGATTTCATTTTCGGAAAGAAAATATTTTTGCCATTATGATAAAACCTTCTCAAATAACATTGTCAAGTTTTTTTGGGCATTTTCAGCAATAACTTTTTGAGAATGTCCTCATTATGAGGAAATTTTCCAATAAAGATACAACACAAAACTTAAATGAAGTATAAGTGAGCGACCTTGCAGAGCCTCCTCTACTATGCCTATTCCATTTACCCCGTGCGTATTGCTCAGTTTCTCTCAATAAACAATTTTCTCTAATATTTTATATTATTTCTGCCGCGTTGAAATCACCAAAAATATTTTTTTAAAATTATGCTAAATAATAATAAATCTAAACCCAAGAGTGCAATAGGCATTTTCTTCTCGGAAGGGGCATAAAGAAAAACCAAGGTTTCGCTACAGCCACCAGCTGCAGCACTGTAGATATTTTCCTCACCTTGCTCAATGAAATCGCCGCTCCTCCGAAACTTTTACGCAGAGCTCAGCGCCAAGGTAAAGCGACTCCGCACTGAGTGAAAATCCCGGCGAAAGTTGGTTATGTACTTGCTTTAAACTTGGATACTTTTAAGGAACGATACAAGTATTATTACATAACAATTCTCTCTTTCTGAATTTGTGCGGTAAAATCGTGCCGTGGCAGATTTTGCAATATCTCTCCGCCGTGCCATGTTTCTGTAATAACAACTTTGTAATATAGTGTGATATACTGACTGTGAATAACTTTTTCATTTCCCTGGAAAATGTCCTTTCTTCTACATATCAGCGACAATTGCAAAAGTAGCCAATATGATGGTCGTTAGTTTTTTTTGAAGGATTTTTCTCAATTTGAGCGCGAGTGGCAAAAAAGAAATTAGCGTGATTTTCTTGACCTTCAACTGCAGAGACTGACGCTAACTGAAATCATTTAAAAAGTTTTACCACATGTGTCTTCCTCATTTATTGAAAGTTGAGAGTGACCAATAAATACTTCAAGTCACTAGAATCACTGGCTATTTTTCCGTCTTCGATAAAGGCAAAAGAAAGTCTCGTGAATATGTTCTGCAATTTTTTCTGTCTGCCTCCAACTTTCCCCGAAAGGCGACTAACATTTCAAAACTTTCATATCGACAATTAAGGATTCAACTTTTTAAATATCCATTTTGGACCACAGCTTGAAAGTATAACTATTTTGTGCGTGAGACACAACAACAGAGAAAAATGAAACAGGGGAAGAAAAACCACCCTAAGGGTAAATTGTTCCACTGCTTGGCTTTTATTTTCAAGGTCAGTCTTATATTTCAACTTACACCAGGAGGAGGAGAGAAAGAGCAGGAGGCGTCCCCGTCTGAATCTGTTGCCATCAATGGATTGGATTGCTTTAAAAGTATTGTTGGCTTCATTTTTGCCATTTTTCCAAGAAGAAGGCATCTTTTTAATAACCTGGGTAAAGGCAAAGAGTCATTCTTGTGGCACTACAACGAAACAACAAAAACATTTAAGAGATTTCGGATTTCCTTGATGTTGGTTGTTACAAATGCTGGCAACGTTTACCTTTGATTTGTGTCTGGTTTTGCTATAAAATTTTTGGCTCTGAACAAAAATCTATAGTAGACGGTGGATGATTCCGAGATTTAAAAAAAGAGGGGCAAAAACAGTAAACAAATGATGCGCCGGTTTCCGACGCGTTGTGGTGCAACATTTTAACGTGGTTTCTTCCGCATTTTCAAAAAAGTTAAAGTAAAAACTAAAAGTTGAAATATTTTCATCGCATTGTTCAATTCAAGCCAAGTGTGAAAAGCATGCAACAAAATAAATCAAGCTTTTTTAAATTTCACAACATTTTTCTTCAATTTTGAATTATTTTTCCGCAATTTTGTTCAGCAAGGTGTTGACCTTGGAACAAAAATAAAATTCACCCCCCACAAGCCGTTTTCGGAATTTCTGAGGGAGAAGCCAAGCTAGGACAATTCAGTGTGTAATAATGTATTCTGACATGGCAGGAGGAGGGTAGTTTGCTACAGGTTTCTTCTTCCTTCTTTTGTAAAGACACGAGAAAAGGTTGGGTGATTTTCGACTGTTTAATTCCGGTAAAAAATTCTTAAATAGTTTCCAAGAAATTGAGCATTAAAGAATTAAAGAATAAGGCTGAATCAATGTTATTGATTTTATTCAAGTATTTGAAACATCATATATGACAACTTCATGAACATATCAATTCACTAAAATCTACTCATATCTTCCAAGATTTATACGGTGCTCATAATTATTTTCAAGTAGAAATCTAAATCACAAAAAAGCTGTCGGTCTGTCGTCTTCTGTTACCAAATTACTCAAATATTTTCATTCAATTGCCATTCTAGCAATTTTTGTTACAATTGATATTTTCATTCTTCTAACTAAATATAAGTTTGGTCTTGTGTATCTTTGAGATTTAATGCATTAATTTCAAATTAAAATTGTCAAACAAGTAAGCTTATTTGGGCAAAAGTGGGTAGGTATAAAATCAATGAAGCTAAATATTTTTTCCTGTTTTTAGAAGCATTTTCAAATAATTTTCGAGGCACAGGGAGATGGGAGGGGCTTGTTACATTTCGTTACACATTCGGTACACTTCTTGAACATAGGAGAAGATCATTTTGGGATCGAGACGGTTGTCAACGACCATGGCTTCCATGTCGTCGGCGGTCAAGAAGTCCGGAATTCCCGCATATCTCCTGCAATTGAGAAGAGTTGTTAACGTGTGTTTTTTTCTGTGAAATCACCCAAACGTACTCTCCGGTCTTGAATGCAATCTCGTAGTTTTGTTTTCGGTTGGCCGGATCGATTTTGGCGAAGTCGAAGGCCTGCGGGAAGAAGTTGTGGATGAGGGCGCAGAACGCCACCCCGTTCATCCAGGAGGTCGTGAAGTTCTCGATTTTGATGTCCTGGAATATATTCAACATTACTTTTACAGTCGCAAAGATAGTATCTAAGTTTTTGATCAATGAACGAGAGCCTATGTCATTTGGTTGGATCCGGAGCTAGAATTTTTGGCAAGGTTTT
>JAAUYL010063266.1_pt1 | contig 11118 bp, 17 predicted proteins | sample 7278011 | NCBI WGS metagenome assembly JAAUYL01 (sample SAMN14350225, study PRJNA611818) | marine sediment metagenome | isolation source: surface marine sediment (1.8m) | place: French Polynesia: Moorea | collected 2018-08 | reverse complement strand
TACGGGTTCAATCAGGGGTAAGGACTTGGGAAAGAATTTACCGAGAAAAACGAGAAAATTTGAAAAAAAGCACGTCCGAACGGCGTGTTTGTTTACATCCAAGTCTTCTGCGTAATTCATATTTGTACTTGTGATATTTTGAGAAAAATAACTATTTATACACCCCATTTTCAGGTGGTTAATAAGGGGCCCCCCGAACTAAAGTGATTTGCCGTTTCACAGATGTTCAGATTGAGGGAGACAAAAGATTAAGGTGTGCAACTAAAATGTGCACAAAACTGGCTGTCTGAGAGTTGCTTTTAGATCATGATTTGAGTGCGCACGTATATTATGAAATAAACGTTGCTGCAGACACGGTGCGCGCATCCCCCTACTCTCCCGGTCTCCCCCGTCGATGTGAAGCGGTGAAGAAAATGGACTCGCCCAACGGTTCAAGGTTACTCCACCTCAAGAAAAATGGACGAAAACTGTCGGGATTTTCGCCACAAAAACGGCCAAAAACAGCCACAATTTGTTAGCTTAGAATGTCAACTCTTCTTTGCTTTTTTACAGTTTCATTTTGATGCTTAATTTGATATAAAATTCGTTTTTAAAGAAAGGTGCGAATTTAAATATCCTGCGAAGTTGGTCGCCATGTTGGATTTGAATTTTCTCAGCGCGGGAAACCCGACCTGGGTTGAGAAAACCGACTGTAACTCCCTAAAAATGAGATCTATTGAAAAATCATTTAAATAAAGTTTGTTTACAACATTGACAGCTATCAAAAAGTGTTTAATAAGTTTCATCAAAATCGGCTGCCTAAGTGGAGAAAATCGGGCAAGAAATCGCTTGAAACGTTGAGAAAATCGTCGTGCGAAAAGTTGCGCGGAGGCGCAGCACTTTAAAGATGGCGGCTCGTCAGCGCGCATGCGCGCGCGCGTCACCCAATCAGCGTCGCGTATTGGGAAACGCGCAGCCAATCGCCGTCGATGATTTTAAAAATCTTTGTTAGTTGAGAAACGAGTGCGCTCGGTTCTCCCAAAGTGTTGCCATGCTGTTGTGAATCACTTCGTACATTTATTCAGCAATAGTAGATTGTACTCTATCGTATTTAACGCGTAATAATACACCGTCTCGTTCGTAGCAAAAACTGAGACGACGAGCGCACTCGTTCAGTGACCGTGCGCACCAAAACATTACTACGAAAATACAGAAATATTTTTACGCAAAATCCGATGGAAAATCGGACCGTTTTCCAGTGATAACTTGCAGTGAATCGCTCCAGAGTTCAGGTAAGAATCTCCCCCGGGACCCCGGTGACCATTTTGTTCAAGAATAAGTGCAGGTTGTCGGCATCTTTGGTGCCAATTTTGGCTCGGAAAATCGATCGAAAACCTGAATCGAAATTCAAAACCCGTCTCCCGCCGTCGCGGAGATTCGGAGATCGCGGAGAGCTCGAAACGTAGAGCAACCTCTCTTGTCAATCAGGAGTTTCAAACTTAATTTCGAATGGCTTGAAAAGGTCTGGAAGACTTGAAATTCAAAAGATTTGAGGTTTGTAGAAAGCCGCGACGGTTTTTTGCCACCGTTTTTTGTGCTTTTTTTGCCGGCACCATGACCTCGATTTGGAGGCCGCGCATGCGTCCTCTCTGTAGCGATTCGAAGTCACAAAGAAAAACGGTGGCAAAAAAGGCCGACACACACGTGTTGACTCGAGTCGAACAAAGACCGGAAACGAAGGTCGATCGTCGAGGCCGGCCGGCTCTCTCTAACATTCAAACAAAGAGGTTTTCCAACTTCCGTTTTAATTTAAAGCCCTACTAAAACTTAACTAGCGGTTTGCGGAGATTTGATTATGACTTGAGATAACCCTTTAGTTGTGAAAACATCTGTGGTAGAGTTTTCGCGGGTGCAATCGCAGTTGCTGCTCGACGACAGAAACATTCGAACAGCCCCGCTTTTGATACAAAATTCCAAATCGTAACCTAGTGGTGGACGTTAATCTTCTCAGGTGAATAAAAATCTTTTGCAATTTCAATTATCGTCTCGTCGCCAATGATGCTATCGGCTCAGGATGTTCTCTCGTAGTTGCCATCCACTATCCCAACCATCTTAAGAAAATGTTGGCCAGTCGATATTTGGGTTCCGCTCGAAAAAGTTCGCCCCAATTCCATTTTTTTCAATTCAAAATTGGATTCATAAACTGGAATAATCGCCATGAGTTCTGTGGTTAGTGATATTACTGAAGTCATTCCTCCGTTGGATCTTTCCAGGACAACAATCACCATATCAGCCTCCATTCCCGAGTCGCCGACATCTTTGTCACCATCGTCGTCATTCTTTGAAAGGCCCTCCAAGAGAGCCAGGGTCGAGGACGAACAGAACATCAGTACCTATCTTGTCACCGAAAACAGCAAGGTCTCGAGCTCGACCGAGACCAAGAACAGCACCAACTCCGAGCCTTTGATCGTCGACCTCGACGACACCACCAAGAGCTACAACGACAGCAATTTCTTCGGCACAGAGACCACCATGGAGCTCCCGTCCCCGATGTACCTGGGGGCCAGCCATCACGACGTCTTTCCCGACCCCACGATGAACATTCAGGATATGATCGACTCGGATATGAAGGCCGATTTTGACGACGTCCTCGGTTTCCAAGGTAAGCTATGAAAGCAACTTTCTCTTAAGTTTTTTACAGGACCTAAATTTCTTTTGATTTAGGCATGGACAACATTGACATGCTCCACGATCTCGACTCGATCAACATCCTCGGCGAGGACACAGCTTTCCACAACCCCGCGGGTTCCAATAACACACACGTCCCCACGACAACGATCGCCAACGGGGTGGTGTCCGTCGTGAACAACTCGACGTTGCACCAGAACAACTACGTCAGCTTCTCCAATTCGTACATGGAGGAGATCTCGGGCTCGGCCTCCGTCATGGTGAACCCCAACAATGTGATGCCCATCCACCACCATCCTGTGCAACACCAGCAAGTCAGCTCTCTGTCAGTCAACACCCAGCCCATGGGCGGCTCGTCGCCCCTGACCTCCCCCATGTATCCCCATCCACAACAGCAGCAGCAACAACAACATCTTGGCCAACAGCAGCAACAGCCACAGCATTACCAGGCCAAGTCCGTTCGAGTTCTGCCTCCCGTTTCGTCGCCGATGCACCAGGTTCCAAACAGCCAACATGCCCATCATGCACAGCCGACCTCGACGACAACGACAACCACCGGCAATATCAAGAAGAAGGCCCACAAGCAAAACAGTCACCATGGTCTAACAAACGGGACCGGCAACAGCACGGACAAGGAGAACGGGTTCCCGAAGCCGGCCTACTCCTACTCGTGCTTGATCGCCCTGGCCTTGAAGAACAGTCATACCGGCAGCATGAGCGTCTCTGAGATCTACAAATTCATGTGGTAAGCCAAAAACCTTTCATTCTAAAAATTCATGAAATTGCTCTGCGCAAGTTTTGAATTCCTGAGGAATTTTGACAGCACCTCTAAAAACACGAGTTAGAGATTCTTATCAAGGGGGACAGACAGATCAGTAACCGAAAAATATTAATTTTCACGAGATCATTAAATCTCTCAAACCTAAAAATGAATGCTACATATTGTTTTGGAAAAAGGATTTAAAAGTCCGCCATTCACCTGAACATGACATTAGTGCACACGAGAGAGATAGCTGAGCCATTTAAATTTTCCCTCCTGGTGGAAGTAGGGGCTGTCGTTCAGTTTAACCGTCAAAAGCTGCTAGTCCTTTTAAAAATTTCCGTTGGGCCAAAGAGAGAGCAGGCTGAGCTGACGGTTGGAAAATAATGATCTTCCCCCCGGTCGATTCTCCAGCATGATCGCCAATGCTGGAGAGCAGCTATGAGCGCGCTCTCGTCACATAGAAGGAGCGCTCTCGATTTTCAACATGAGCCGGGAACTAAAACGGCAACGGATATTTTTTCCAGCTGCTGTTCCCTGGTCTAACCTCGTCACACCCTCTCCCAAAAGCAATTTCCAACCGAAATCTGACAGCTTTTTAGACTTAGGTTAGGAAGGAACGGTTTTTAAAAATCCTCCTTATCTAAGTACTCTTTTTTCGTTCTTGGAGGTCAGATTTCAAATTTGAAATCTCGGCGGGAAAATCGAAAAAGTTCATTGAATGATTTTTGAATGCTGCTATTTTTAGGTTTCTATTCATATTAGACATTTCCTCTGGCTGGCCACGACATCCTCTTTTTTTGAGTGGCTATTTTGGTAATTTTTATCTCGTTTTTCAAAATCCTTTTTTTTCGAACTGCAATATATTGATGGATTATGACGTTTTCACGCGATTTCGATAAGCTTCCAGTTTTTTGAAAATTAGAATTTAAATAACCCAATTTCACATTTTTTTAAAAAAAATAGCAAAAAAAGATTTCTTTTCAATTTTACAGAATTTTTTCCTAGAAATATTTTTTTATTTTTTTAAAATCGGACAAAATCAAAAAGGGTTGACCACAGTCGAAACAAATTGACCATCCTTGACCTTCCTCGGTCTGGTATTGTTGAATTCCAAATTCTAGCGTTTACTGGTTTTCTTGCTATTTTTAGTCCCCGGGCTCACACATGCACATGCAGGCAGTTAAAAGGTGAAAACCCAGATTTTTTAAGCACTAGTACATGTACAACCAGAGGGGCGTACCATTTGTTATACGCTCTCCTTCCTTGACAGCTAACCGTCGACGGTTGGTTAAGATTTTTTTTAAAAAAGACTTTCTTTGTCTCTAAAAAACTGATTCGTTTATGAACTAATTTTAGGAAATCTCCCATGACTCACATATATTTAGATTTTTCCCGTTTAGAAAATTGTATTGACAGTAATTTGTTATTGGGGGCACGTGCGCCTATCGATTGTATTTCACAACTTTTTTACATTGTCACCATAAAAATCCTACCTCAAAATTAATTTTAAATGACTACAACATCTAAGTTCAGCACTGTTTATCCAGTGCCAAAATAATCAATGCAATTCCATATGATTACATTAGGCAGGCAGGTTTTTATCGATCGATTTCGAGCCACTGCGATATGGCAAGAAGAAAAAATCCATATATTACTAAGTATATCCACATACATGTTCGTAGATAGGTTAGGTCTCTTTTATTTTTCGCCCTCCCTCCCTCCACCCTGAAATCCATTGCTTTCTAAAACTTCGTCGAGCTAAGCAAAACTGGCAGCTGCTTCTGTTAAAGTTACTCCACTAGGATAATTTTCGATCGATATTAATTGTGCGCTCCACCACCCTCTTATGTAGCTACAAATACTTAATTCCCTAAAATCCCTGATATTTTCTGTGTTTTTAAAAAACATTTTTGTGCGTAACAAAATTATATTTCAGTAGCTTTGTCTTTACAAAAAGTAAATAGCAAGAAGCTTGCCACCCCCTCAACAAATTATATCTGAGATACGCAGGTGCAGAATTCTCGCGTATGTGTATGGATTTTTATTTATTTTGTTTATCGTCAAAACAGTCATGTTACACTCTAAAAACACACCACATACTGCTAAATTTTTCACGGAAAATTTTCTGAGTTATAATAACCAGTTCTCTCTCCATTTGCGCATGCACACTTTTTAAGGTTGGGCTCTCTCTGAAAAATTGTGGAATTAATATAATGAATCTTTTTGATGCACTTTTTATTTCAAGACAGACGTCTTCCATTTCGAATTGAAATATGTGAGTACGTAGGAGTATCGGTTAGAAATAGTTTTGAGGTGATGGAATACTTTTTGGATTTCAATTGAAATTTTATTTTTAACAATGAGACCTTTTTTCTTTGATTCATCTCCTCTTTTGGTCAATAGATTCTCGGCCAAAAAAGTAGTAAATATTTTTGGGGAGCAAATGAGGATATTTTTTTTAAAAAAAGGGGTTGGAAATATTGGCTCACATAAATGAATTCCAAGAACACGAAGTAACCATTTTTAACTGATACATCAGGTCTGATCTTAAGTATTTCGTATTTATTAAAAAAAACTTGGCGGGAAAAACTGACCGCGCTCCTTATGGCCTTGGGGCTGGATTTTGGGCTGTATTGTAGACTCAGAAAAAAGAACTTAAAATATATCTATGGACTTTATAGGAGCTACCTGTGGATATACTAACCTATGTAATCTCGCGTGCGCGTTTGTTATGTAACAGCATGTGTGTAGATACTTGGATATTTAGAATACAGGTTTTTCGTCACGTTGCTAACTACATAAAAATAGATTTTGAGAAGGATTTTTTTTCCACCACACACAAGGACATTTAGAGCGTTAACCCCTGTTTTTCTTGTACGAGTACATGAAATGAATTCAGCCATGAAAATTAAAATCCTTACCATGTGAAATATTTCAAATGACCAAAGTCGTAGAAACAAAAATTGTTGATGATTTTTAATAATAATATTTTTTTCTGTGAAATTACAGCGAACACTTTCCCTACTTCAAAAACGCGCCCAGCGGCTGGAAGAACTCGGTGCGGCACAACCTGAGCCTGAACAAGTGCTTCGAGAAGATCGAGAAGCCGACGGCCAACGGGAGTCAGCGCAAGGGGTGCCTGTGGGCGATGAACCCCGCCAAAATTCAAAAGATGAACGAGGAGGTGCAAAAATGGTCGCGAAAAGACCCCCAAGCCATCAAGAAGGGCATGGCGGTGCCAGGTAAGAAAACAGCTCAGCGTTGTTGTCATGATCAGTGTCAATAACATCTTTGATTTCAGATACCCTGCCAATGCTGGAGCGTGGTGAGATGAAGAAGGACTACAACGCGAATACGACCTCGCCAACGGGAGCCTCGGGCGACTCCGAGGACGAGGAGGAACCCAGGACCCCGACCTCGGTCTCGTCTCAAGGATCGCAAGGTTATGACAGCGCCGGCTCCGACTTCGTCGACATCGAGGGCTTCTCCCAGATCACCCCGGTCCCGGACACATCCTTGCCCGAGCTCAGCCTCCAAGTAGGTACTTCAATGCATTGTAATTTCATGGAAAAGACAACTATCTTAACTTAATTTTCATTTTTCAGGCGTCGGGTGGGAACATCTATAACGATCTCGCCGATTTCGGCAACGGAGGATCTTCGTCTGTGAGTGATGTTGTTGTGAGTTCCGGGGTGCCTTCGCAACAGCTGACCCCCGGCTCGAACTCCTCCTCGGAGGCCTCGTTCTATCCCACCGCCACCATCAGGGCCAACTACGCCATCACCCCCGCGGCCTCCACCGTCAGCAACGTGAACATCGTGAACGCCAACAGCAACGGCAAGACCTACCACACGGTGGTCAACGTCGCGCCCAACGCCAAGAACCAAAGGCTGTTCACGAACTAGATCACGATGAAGTTGACGGTATCATCAGTCTTTCACATCTCAGCCAGCACACACACCACAAGTAAATAGATAGCACAACAAAACAAACAAACAAACAAACAGAACTAAGTGGCACGGTTTTCCAAAATCGGTAGCCATCTGAAGCATCCACCCTCCGTGGCCTTGTTTGAAAGTAGATATTTTTTGGCCTTCTAAACTTGCCGAAAGAAATTCTCCCACCACCCCGATCCCCTTACAATAATTGCAAGCAAGCACAGCACATTTTTGATAAAGTAATACAATGTAACTTTAAATAATCTTCCTCGATTTTATACGAAAAATTAATGTAAGTAAACTTTAACTGCCATTTTTTCACATTTACTACAGTAAAGCCTAAAATCTTTTGATACCAATCTGAGAGATTTCGAGAAAAGCAGAACGTACCTGAACATACAAAATTAAAACTTAAAAAAATGGGCATAAAATATTTCAGTAGATGTATTATTTTTGTTGTGAGTGGATATTTTTTTCGTGAAAATGTGAACGACACACACACGAAAAGCAACCATATTTTCGAATTGATCTCAAAAACCATAGCAGCCAACTTCATTGAAAAAAATGGAGTAAGTGCGGGAAAAATCTGCGTAATGGCGAAGGCATGGTACGCTTTACAACAACGAGCCTACATACAAAGAAAAAGATTCAATCAGATTCCCACTATAACCCCAAAAAATTTGTGTAATTTGCTAAGATAACAAACGTTGAGATCGCAATATCAACTTTGTTCAACAATTTGATAAAATTATAGTGTGATTTTTAAGAAGGGCTGATTTCACAGGAAAAATATGGCCCCAAAAAATTAATAGAGTAGATATAAATGGGTAGTTTAATTTTTGTGAGCGTGTTTAAAAAAAGAAATTTGAAATTCTTTTGTACAGATATAAAAATCCAAAGTATTTTATAACTACGCAAAAAAAACCCAAGCAAAATTCATCCTTCAACAACCAAACGCATTTTTTGAAAAAATCTGTAAAATACTTTTATTTCCCTTCTTAACGCACCGTTTTCTTTAAGAAAATGTACATAAGACACTTAAAATTCCCTTATATCCCCACTGAAAAAAAGAAATCACTATCTTTCTTCACCGAAATAACCCGAAAAAACAACAATAAGAGCAACGACAGTAATACCTGAAAACAGAAATATCGCCAACCAAAAAAGAAAAAGATTTGAAATTTCTACACTGCTAATTTTAAATTCTATATTCTTCTTATACACAAAATGCATTTTTTCATGAATCGAAGAACATCATGTACAACGAATAGAAAAAAACACTAGAGAAAAATCTAAGTACTATTGTCTTATATTTAGGGTGAAACGATGTTGAAATATAATTTTCTTTCAAAACTTGAGCAGTTTTTATGTTATTTTTTCAGAATTCACCGGTTTTTCAGTTCATGACCAAATCCAGGATGGTCTTGATCATTCTGCTTTGGACTCCTTGTACATTGGATTTCTGTACCTCGTCACTGGATCTCTATACAACGCGTTTTGATTCGTCGCAAATCTGGCATTGTTTCTTGCATTTTCAAATCTGAAAGAAAAAAATAGGATGATTCTCTTCGGTGTTTTGTTCAAGATTGACGTACTTGGCGAACTCCCGCCTGTCTTTGATGCAGATATAACCCTTGAAGATCGCGATGGCGATGACGCCGAGCGCCAGAATTCCAAGTAAAAGTCCAATAGAAACTCCCAGAGTGACGCTCATCGGACAATCAAGAACTTTGCCTTCAAAAACATGCAGGAAAACTTCGAGACCTCGTTCCGGCTCATATTTTGGTGTGAATCTAAAAAGTCAAAATTGCAGTGTTATCTTGTGACAATTTGGAATATTTACCTGTATTCGCAGTTGTCCAATTCGAAAATGCAAGTCGGCTCCGGATCAAAATATGGTGCGAAGGAGGGATCTTTTGGATCGGTCGTTAAACTCACTCGCTCGAACTTGAACGTACACTCGCTGCACTTATTTTCGTCCTATAAAAAAACTCGTGAAAAATCCGTGAGAAAAATGCGAGGATGATTTACATAGTGTGGCCCGGAGTCGAAAGCCAGACACTCGACGCAGTCTTTGAGAACGGCGCAGGGTTTCCCTTCGCTGGGCTCCTGTTCGCAATAAGCTCCGAAATAGATTCCACCCTCAGTTCCAGTGTCACACTGACATTCGTTACAACTGCATTTCCCGTTTCCAGAACAGAGTTTGTTGTTGTAGGGCGAAGAACATTCATTGGTCAGATCTTCACAACTACAATCATCTCCGGCCCATCCTGCTCGACATTTGCAAGTCCCACAAGCGCAATCTCCATGGCCAGAACACATCTGGCCATCATTCTAAAGTTACAGACAATGACAAGACAATGCTGGAAAATCGTGATCAAATAACTTTTACCTGAATGCAGCTGAAATCATCGCACTCGCAAAACTGACCGTAAATTCGACCTCTGGAGTCTTCGAAACAAGAACAGACTCCACATTGACAACTCCCACGATTACTGCATATCGCGTCTGGATACAGCGAATCCACGTTTTTACACTTGGAACTGAAAAATATTTTTTGGGGAAAAATTCTTGAAATCGAGCGGGTTAATTTACTTCGGGTCGGACGCGTCCGGAACGGCGTTGGCATCACACTCGCAAAATTTCCCGGAAAATCCCGGATTGCAACGGCACACTCCGCAAGCGCTTCCGCCATTGTTGTTACACTGAGGACTGTTGAACTCATAACCGGCATTTTGTCCCGGATCTTCACAAGGGCACTCGCATTTGGTTTTTAAATTGATCACGAGATCCTGTGAAATCAGAAACCTTTTGAAAATCAACAAATCAATCTTGGTCCGGAAGTAGTTTTACCTGATCCAGACCGACTTGGGAAATGCTGAAAGTTTGGGGCTCCTTGAGACAAGACTTGGCAAAGATCTCGGCTTTGAACTTAACGTCTTGACCAAATTCAACATTGTTGCAGCGTTGACGGTATTCTTCCGCTCCGGATCCCCTTCCACAAGAACTTTTGAATTGCACACCGACATCATCAGGGCGATTGCTTGCTGTAACTGCTATTGTCGATGTCAATTCCCTGTATTTCTCCTCTGCAAAAGATTAAAAACTTGTGAAATTGTCAAATGAAATGGGTTTTTGTCTACTTATTAGATCGACGATATTGGCAGCGTCCTGTTCGAGAACGGCGACGGAGGATCCTGCGATTTGTCGAGCTAAATGTTGATACGTCTCGATGTATTGTGGTATGACGGCAAAAATGACCACAAATGAATCCTAAAATATTTTTGAATTCATCACTTTTAACCATACTAGATATTCTTAGCTTTTACCTCTTGAGCGACGGCGTTTATGTGGGAGATGGAGGGGTAGTCTTTGTATTTCGACATGGTGTAGTAACCAGGCTCACCCTGGCGGCCGCTCAAATGACACTGGCCATCGTTCCTCTCCAGGATCCCAAGCAGTTTGCCATCCATGGCATAATGGTAATCTCGATCTGTAGCCAACAAGATTATTTTTCTCGATTGCCTCCGCCACCCCAGTCTCTCTTTGCATTTCATGACCTGATTTCACGAGTCATTACCCAAATCAATTGAAACATTTTAATTATATTTAGATTTGTACCTGCATGAGCGCATCCAGCCCGCCCTCGGGATTGTCAACGTTTCCGGCGAGGGGTGCGTTTCTAACTTCCCGTCGCAATTCTTCAGCCGACAAGGCTCTCAAGTTGGTCCTGTGGTAAAACGAGTATGG
>JAAUYL010006610.1_pt1 | contig 11121 bp, 12 predicted proteins | sample 7278011 | NCBI WGS metagenome assembly JAAUYL01 (sample SAMN14350225, study PRJNA611818) | marine sediment metagenome | isolation source: surface marine sediment (1.8m) | place: French Polynesia: Moorea | collected 2018-08 | reverse complement strand
CATTAAACAACTGGTTCGGAATTTAAATTGTAATATTCTAAAGTATACAAATATTGTATTACCAACCGGGTGAAGAGCACCAATTTAGTCTTCATTTTTCTTAGAAAAAAAAACTCGTGAAATTGTCAGCTTAAAAAACCTTGAAACTGTATTAACCAGTTCAGAAGAAGCCTCTTTTTTGGAAACTTTTGCATTTCTTTCAGTTGAAACATTTGCTTGCAAAAGTAGCAATCCAAACCACACTAATGTAATGTCAATTTAAATATCAAGCCCTGTAAGTCTTTGAGAACTTTAAAAGTAGATTTAGATTTAGCCATCTTTTTTCTCAGTCCAAGAAAAATATTTTTCCTAATATTAGCGCCATTTTGAGATAATACGAAGGCCTCGAGCATGTAGTGATGCTTACTGCTATACCATAAAAATCATAATACCAACCTACCGAACCGAGAATTGTCCCCATGTCTGAAGAATTGTGATATTTTAAGTGAATCAAAATATAAATTAAATCATATTCATTGTCGCTCTAAAAACCTAAACTAACAGTTGTAATGGGGTATCAAATACTGTAACTGTAATTGTCAAGGAGAAAATAAACCAGCATTGTGTTTCTAACGAGCTTTCACTTTTTAGAAAGCAGGACAAGTTTATCGCCGGAAGTTTACTTATTCAACGGTTTTAAGGCAAAATATTAGTCAATTTTCAGCTAACACCTGTAATTTTCTGTATGAAATCGGTCGAACACAATCCACGGATAGTTTTTCAACAACCATTTTAAGGCTGTTTGATTCAGTGACTCATAATTCTTTCTTTTCAATTGTTCTTTGGCCTCACAAAGGAGGATTTTCAATTTTTCCCGATCCGTCATTTCTAATTTTTGACAGGTGGTGGCGTTAATTGATGTGGCTTTTCTTCGTTACGTTTTAGTCAAAAAGTTCAAAAGTTTGGCGGTTTTTGGAAATATTTGACTAATTTTGAAAACGTTTATCGAGGAACTTTTCATAAAAAAATCTGGTGCATCCGTCAAAAAAGTCGAATTTTTCAATTTTCAATTTTCCGTCGAGGCCGATTTTCGAAGTCAAATCCAGATTTTCAATGTCGCAATCCCGGCTGTGAGAGAGCGGCAATCCAGACAAATTTTAACCCCTTGACCACAAACCAAATCGTAAGTTCAAGACCATTCCCAACAACATAGGTATCGTTGACATCTCTGGCCTTTCCTCGATCGTTTCAGATGACTTCAAATTCGCCGATTTCGAGACGAGGGCGCCGCTCCCACATCCGCGATCAGATCGATCCGATCTTCGAATCCAAGGGCTTCTACAGGAAGCACGTCGCTCAGGAGGAGGACTCCTTGTTCCGCGCCATCTCCGACTTTCTCTTCGGAACTCAAGCCCGACGGCAACTCGTCGAAAACACCTGGCGAATCCTCGCCAAACCCAAGAAGAGACGCATCAAACGTAAGAATTGACTCATTTTTCGAATCAGACTGGATTAATAGACGATCCTTTTCAGACATGACCATTGTGGAAAACGAAGACCTCGACGCCGAAGATGCCAAAAAGTACGAGATGGTGTGCCTCCTGGCGGAGAAGTTCTGCTTCGCCGTCGAGATCATCAAGTCGAACAATCCTAGGCTGGAGCCGTTTTGTTTCACACCGAAAATGACGAAGAAACAGAAGAAGGAGCACGGAAAGCAGAAGCTCATGCTGTGCCACACGCCTCCCAATCAGTTCGACCCGGTTTACAGCCGATTTAGCATCGAAAACGCGGGATTCATTCAGTCGATCCTCTACGAGATGCTCTACGTTGACGTAAGAAAACCTGTTGCTTTCACAGACTTGGTCTTGAAATGCGCGGCTTTTCAGGTTTTCAAACTCACCGACGCCATGGATGCGGCCAACATCATGCTGACCCGACAACCCGATCCTGTCAGGGGCAAGCCCGACTACTTCGACCCCGATTTTGACGGCACCGCCATGGAGGCTCTGGATAACTTCCTGATCCCGTTCCCCTACAAGGTGGCCAAAGCCTTGGACCCGTACAACTACAGGCAAGCTACTAAACTAAACCAAGTTAATCCTGGTTTGATTAACCGTTTTCTGGTATTTAGGAATATCGAGTATGACGTTTGGACTTGCGAGATGAAGGCCATCGCTGCTTGCCAAGACCACAACAACACCTCCACGACAGGTCCGTCACCGACAAAAAGCTCGACTTCGACCAGATCTTCTCCGCCGTCGATCGGGGGAACACTTGAGCGTAGGACGATCGGATCGTTGTTGCCGGGAACTCCGTGCGTCATGAAGTTCCCGCAAATCGGCCAGCTTTACGGTTACGTCCAAGGCCCAACGCAAGGGAATCGAAAAATCGAAGTAAGTCATTCAAATTATAAACATGCCGAAGTCGTGACAACACTTTGTTCTTGCAGGTTTTCATCCCTCTCTATGATCAATGCGTTTACGTCGAACGCAACATGGTTTGCCCAATCACGAGAGCGCCCCCTGAACTGGAAATTTTCCCTCGCCGACCATTCGAAAGGCCGAGGTTCTCTTCGTATTTGGATCAGGTAAATTCAGTAATATAGGACTTGGAAACATCAAAATATGCTTCTTTTTCAGGTCATCGCCGCCACGCAAAGAGCACAGTTCTTCACTCCCCGAGTCCTGGAAGACATTCAACGGAACAACATGTCCATGGTGGACGCCAACGATCCAGAGTGGTTGAGGAAGTTCAACTTCGGGGTGCCCCCTCCGCCGCCCCAGGGCTATCCTGATCAAGAACAGCAAAGTGTGCATCGGCAGTCCCAAGTGCGAAGGATGGGCTCCAGAATATTTACCGGCCAAGACAACGACAGTGACGTCTCTCCTGACGAGATCTTCGAAGAGATTGTGGAATGCTCAAGTCCATCCTTGAGCGAGAACGACGAGAGGTTCCAGCATCAGCAGCCTCAGGCTGGCCTCGATGCGACCGGACACCACGTGCCCATACCAGATCCTGCCATCCTCCGCCAGGTCCCAATGCTGCCCGACCCCGCGATCGTCAGGGCTGGAATACCGGCTCCCCTCAACCTCACCAACGTCAACGACATCAACAACAATAGCAGCATGGCCTGCGAGGCCGGCAGTCCCGTGTGTTGCTGTCAGCCTCCACAAGTTGTCGGCGGCGGTGGACTCCAGCCTCTGGACTTGAGCTTGAACAACAGCATCATGCCAAACGAGGCCCCGCCGCCCACCCCGCACTTCTTGCTTCCGATGTCCGACCCCAATCAGCCGGAGAACATGTACTACCTGTTGAGCCCGATGATCACGCCGATACCGCCCGTGACGCCCATGGCGGGCATCGTGCCACCCGGAAGTCCAGTCCCGATCTTCCAATTTCCGGCCACCCCCGTGGGCGGCTTCGGGCCGGGTGGGTTTCCAACCTCGAGCCCGGTGCAACTTCAGGAGCCTGCACAAATGTTTGTCTTCCCCAACATTGCACCCCCGCCCGATCCAAATCAGGATAACCAGATCTAAAAAGTCTATGAGAGCATCTCATTTTTAACGTTTTTTTTCGCATTAGAGCCAAAAAAGCTACTTTTAACCTATTCAGAACGACTTATCAAATCAAGTAAGTTAAACGACTATACTGTCATGTTAAAAGTTTTTTTAGAAAACCTTTAGAACACATTTACAATAACTATGTTTCCGACCGACTCGATAATATTATGCAAAAGGTAACCTCTTGAAAAAGTCTATGCCAAATATGTATATTAAGTCAAGAATACGTCTAACCTTACAAATTGTGTGATCTCTTTTAAAGATACTTTCAAAAAAGAGCTGTGATAAAAATATATCAGAAAAACTTCTTTTACTAAAGAACCATGTCGACTGCTCTTGCCCAAGCCAAAAAGCATGTAAAGATACGTGAAAAAATAGTAATAAACTGCACAGAATTCTGCCTGCACAAACAATTATTCATTTAGTCGATATCATTCACTGTTAGCCAGAACCAGGCGTTGAAAATTGCAAACAGAATTGGCATTAAAATCAGACAACAGGCGTCGAGCTTCTTGAATCTATCCAGGTCTTTCTTCCTTTCCAAAGATTTGGTTTGTCCAAGCATCACGGACGAGTCAGAGGCAACCGTTACAAAACTCTTGAACTTGATCATGCACAAAATGAAACCATACTCGAGCATTGCAAGAAACACCATCGCTTGACAACCAATCATCCATTGTCCGAGAATTCCCGATCCCTGAAATTTTTTTTATTATTTCGAGGTTTTTCTTAATAGCTTTTTAATTACTTTAATTGACGGAGCATTAGCCAGAGTGCTGCTGTAAGTATTGATTAATATCAAAAACAGGGTAATCAACAATCCCATTCGTCCTGGAACCTAAGATATAAAAAACTCGTGAAACTCCTCCGATTTTTTAATTTCTACTTACCTGGTCGTGGTTGATCACGAAGCTCAGCCAGGACATGACGACAAATATAAACAGAGGACCGAAGTATTGCCACATGTACTTCTCGAACTTCCTGCTCAGGACGATGGACATCCCGGTGTAGGAGTAGAACTTGCCGCCGAAGTCGAACGCCTGCCTCCCGAGGCCGGAGATCGTCTTGTCGAAGGACAACTTGGTCGCCTGCGCCATGTACTTGGGGTCCTGGACGGACGTCCAGTCGGCGATCTCGATGGGACTGAAGTCAACTTCTCCACGATCGTGATTTTGTACGCCGAAGCGAAATAGGCAATGTTGGGTGTCGAATGGGAAGTTAGAATGGTTGTATCCACATGTAATTTGAACCTAATTAACCAGATATGGCGATAACTAATTAGGTTAATTACGTATTATTTAAGTACTTCGAATCGATCCGACATGATGACTTGAACTGCTTGATCATTGGTTGTCAAGGAAAAATTGCCATCCCCATTGGCGATCGAAATGGGCTTTGCTGATACAGAAACATAGTGGATTCCAGACTGACTCAAGGAGCTCTTGTACGAGAAATGCTTCAAATCATAAATGTAAAGATTTGGTTTCCACACCAAGTTTTCTTCCGTTTGTTTCAGGACAATTTCAATGTTCTTGACAGTTCTATGTCAATTATAGTCATGCAGAGTTTCACGAAAAAAATATATTTTTTACTCGTTTAGTCCGACGATTCTGAGGCGCGAATCGAACCATTTTACATAGAGTTGCATTGACATGCTGTAGTAAAAGTGGTGCTCGTCGATCTCGCCAATGTTTATCACATCAACGTGAGAGTCGATCTTGAGCGGTCCAGAGTCCGGAATAGGTGCCAGCTCCTTCGTGTAGATCTGTGAGGCATGGCAAAGCTTGAAGTAGGAATTTTCGATGCCTGGAATGCTGTAAAAAGTAGTCGAGCATGACAAATTACCATCTTATATTTTCCTTGTCTTGTTCATTGAGTCAAATCATGAGGCTTCCCTCAGTTAAACAAATATGGACACGCGAATCATATTTCCTTTTATCATTTTCACGAGTTTTTGTCATTCTACTAAAGCACAAGAACCATATCAACCAAGAAACCTGTGCGAATTACCGCCAAGCTTGGGCTATTCTGGTACGACTAAAACATTACTTAAACATTTAGATGGATCCCCATTTAGATAACTAATTATATCATTTCCTAAATCAAGGTCTTGGAACCAGAGTCGAAGACTGTACCACGCTTAAAGATTTTGAGAATGAAATTCCCTGCCAACCCTATTCCTTTACTGGGAGCTCCATAAAGGTACTGTGAAAATGTTTAAAACATTTTTGCTCATTTTTTTCCTGTTTCACAGATTTGTTGTCCGTTCAAGAAAAAGATTATTTTCCCGGATCATCCCATATTTTCCGAACAAAAAGATTCCTTCTACGACGACTACTTGGAATATGACTGCTATGATGGTCAAGATCAACTAAATCAAATTAAGAGTCTGGAAGCAAATTGCAATACGATTGAAGGGACGAGTTGTGTCCGAAAAAGTGAATGCTCCATAAGAGGTGTAGATTTTTACACATCTATTGGCTGATATTTTAATGGGATAATTAATTAGATTTTAATGGACCAACACCACCAATAACATGTGGGTTTGATTTTGAAACTGGCGAAGACAAAGTTTGCTGTGCCGGACCTCCAGAATCAGGCCCGAGATCGCTGTCTCTATCGAAAAGGTTGTATTGTATTTTTGTACTATTTTTTGGGCAACAACAGTTTTTTTTAGGAAATATGACTGCATCGACCATTCCAAGGAATGTCCAAGATTTTTGGCGATAGAACCTGACAGTTGCAAGCCTGGTTCCAGAGGCTACCTTTTCATGAGATACGCTTGTATGGCAACTTGTGGACGCTGTGGAAAAGGGGTGAATCTAAAATGTAAATAGTAGTATCAGCAAAAAATATCTACATATCCACTGATTTTAGGAATGCTTGGATGAATATGAAAATTGTCCCAAATGGGCAGGAGGAGGTCTCTGCTCCGTCTATCCTGAATTCATGATTTTTGCTTGCAGAGAATCTTGTGGGACTTGTGGGTTTAAAAGTGGTAAAAAACAGTAATTTTCCTATTTCACGTGAAAAATTATATTCTACCTTTATGGACATAGCTTTTAGCTCCGAAACTCAAACTGTTGATGGAAGACAATATTCCGACATGACTAGACCAAACTTTCGTAAGATTAAATACCTATCTAGCAATACCATTTTTAAGTCAAATAATTTTAGATTGCGGCGAGGGAAAGCCCCGAAAAGACAGTAATTTCACAACCAATTTCAACCAGTCAGTATTAACTTTCAAGCATTGCATGAAGTTTAATTAACTCTTAATTACCAGGGCTCACACTTTTAATGGAAACGCTTCTTGTACGACCATGCTCATCAACGACAGATTCCTTCTCACTGCAGCACATTGCACTCTGGATATAAACAATGCTGAAGATTCTGTTGGTGAAGTCATTCCTGTAATTGTTATTCGTGACAACACTCCTTATCGCGAAGTGATTGAAGTAAAGAGAACGTTTGAGCACCCTCTATACCAAGGAGCCAATGCAACCTACGACATTGCCATCCTGGAGCTAGGTTGGTTTGATTACCATTGATTTGTTTAATTACACTTAATTACATAATTGCAGAGCGGAGAGTAAGCTTTGATTTTGACAAGTATGGAGACGCTCCAGCATGCTTGGACGATGGAAAAACGAATTATACTGGTCAATCAGCTCTTAGCCAAGGATATGGATTAACCGAAAAAAGCAAGTATCAGTTGCATTGCAATCATGTCCTTTTCTTTATCAAACTTGTCATTTAAAACAGATACCCAACCTCCACATGCTCTTGAAGCTAACGTGACTGTCATTTCTCATAAGGAGTGCTTCCAAATGCTGCTTGACATTTTGATAAATAGAGAGAGTGAAAGAACTGCCATTCTAGTGGCGTTTCCTCAAGGACTGACCAAGCAGACCATTTGCACCAAAGGCATATTTAACGAAGAGAAAGGATTATATACGGTAATTTACATTTGCATCACGATGCGTTTTCTGCTCAAGATAATGCTCTTAAAATAGGGACTCTGTCCTGGTGACAGCGGAAGTCCTGGATATATTGGAGGAACGATCAGTAAAAATCACGGAGGATATGTTGGACAGAAACTGCTCTACATCCATGCTGGTGGTCAAGGCTGTGGAACTAGACCAGGACCTCATTGGCATAATAGGGTAATTATCTAATTAAGGCATTTATAAGCTAATTAATGATGTTTGTAGGTATCTTCCTACGCTCCCTGGATCAATTGTGTGATTAGGAGATCTAAGGCTAACCTGGCAAAAGAGAGTATTGAACGACAATGCCGGCAATTTGTCGAGCTACCACAACCGGTTTTCGATTTGCGAGACGCATTTTTAAAAAGAATTAATGAAACTGGACTCACCCGTTAATATCTTGGACGTCTGGACAATATTCGAAAGCCAATGCTGATTTTACACAAAAAATAATTGCACATATTTTGAAGTTCATGGTCAAATCGTGACTAAAATCAATCAAATAAATGGACTTATTTATGAAAGTACACAGAAGGATATTCGTAATCAACACTTGTTGTTACAGACTTTCCCATGAAAAAAGAGCACTAAAAAGGAAAGGTCAGGTAATTTGAAGCATTAATTATTCAAGCAAAAGACCAAGTCTAATCGACGCCAAAAAATAATAGTTTTTGTGTGAAAAGTTGGTACAAGAAAATAATGATAAAATAAGGCATGAATATAAAATATTACATGAAGGAAAACCATCTACACTTAAGCACGTCAATTATCTACTAATTAATTAAGCGCAAAATCTTTCAAATAATGTGGTTTTGTAACTAATATTCATTACAATTTGAGGTACGTTCTTTTTCGTGTTAAATGAAACCAAAATCTTATTTGATTTGACAACAATTTTGAGCAAATTAACATAAGTAGCTTAGGCTTTCAGTTTAACTCAGACGTCAACAGGAAGTTGATGGAAAAATGGTTGACAATGTCACTGAAGGTATTATTGAGCCTGTTACTTTTACTCTTGTCCAGGGAGCTGCGGTTCCCTTGGGACTGGTTAGCAACATCACCGCTCTCCTGTACATCCAGACCATGCTCAAAGTCAACAAGTATATCAACAGGGTCCTCAGCCTTGACGCAGCCTTCAAAATCGGCTTGACCTTCATGACCTTTTCTGGTTACGGAATTATTCAGGTGGCTGAGGTGCGCAACCTCTTCACCTGCTCCTTCTATGCATTATCAATTCTTGCTGCCATGTTGTCATCCTTCATTTTCTTACCAGCATCTGCAATTATTAGGTAAAGCTCGGCAATATCGTTAATTAATAGCTTAATTAACTATGATTACCCCAGATTTCACATATCATCAAAAATTGAGAGGAAGCAGGCACTCCAGAAGCACTTCTTGTCTATTGTTATCAAAAGTGCAGTAGCTATTGAGCTGTCCGTCATAGGACTCTTTTGCATCACTGTCATGGTTTTCAGAGCTTCGTTTGGCCCAGTTGTTGATGTTTGTTACAACAAAGACCATAGTGACAATATTCTACTGGTCGGACCAGTCTTTGCAGCCACCATTGCCGTTACAGGTATCATCACAGGAATCATCTTTGACATTGCCATGTTGTGGTTTCTAAGAAAACGCCAAGCCGTAGTCCAACCTGCAGTCGCTATGATATCCTGGGACCTTGTTGAACCGAGACCATTGGCAGACAATGGTCTGGATGATGAAAATGAAAAAGCAATGATTCCCATCCGAGCAACCTGTCTCAATGTTGTCTACTTGATCTTTATCATCTTGATTCTGTCCATCCTGGTCCTTGGATTCGGTCAGGATGACTTCACAGAGTATTTGGTCTTGAGCAGCTGCAGTTTTGGATGCGCTATTCACACGCCCCTTGTTTTGCGGTTGACAGTGAAATCCAATGCTGGAGATCAGGAGGGAGACCAGCAGGCAGTGGTTCCTCCGCAGGAGCTGCAATTTTATGATGGATCCATAATTGCCACCCGACTTTCGATTTCTACATCATCCAGGAGGTCTTCCAGAAGATCAATTCAGTCGACACACATGTCTGAAGTTTTCTAATTGGTTATATGTATTTCTCTTCGAACATTGACAATAAAAAAGCTATGGCATATTTTCTGATGGCTCATGGAATTGTAAACCGCGTGGAGGTTGCACTTCTGCTTCAGGACCAGCAATATTTGATTTCTCATTTGATTTTACAGTCAATACAAGGATTAGTGGTAGATGGAATGTGTTACAGAGAACGACACCAAAGAATATAATTTGCAGGCCATACTTCTCTTGATCACTATCAAATCCAAAATGGCCGATATAGAGAATAAGGAGTATGATGACCAAGTTTACCAATCCAAGGCATGTTGCTTTTATAGGGACCATTGCCCGGAGTATTTTTTCATTTGGACCGTAGGAAACGAGTGGTGGCTGTTGTATCTGATGGTGATCCCATGACACCATGGCAATTTGAGGGCTTACCTTTTGCCGTCGCTCCTTCAAGAACCTAAACATGGCAATGTCAAAGACAATGCCAATCACGGTTGAAAATGTGGCAGTCAGCAAAAACAGTAGTGGTGGGAAGGGTAACCCAGTCTTTAATGATTCAGGATGTTTGTAGCAGAGTTGGACTAATGGACCGAATGGAACTTCCAGATTATAAGTGTAGTGAAACATGACAACACACCCAATAGCCTCCAGCGACATTGCCAGGCCACTTACGAATTTGACGTACCAATCTACTATCCGTTTCTGGTTTGCAGTCCTGCTAGCCATGTGATACCTGTTGGTGCAAAGGTGATCATAGTGTGATAATCAAAACTACCACTATGATTACCTGATAACTGCAATAGCCGCTGGAAACACGTAGCATGAAACAAGACCTGCCAGACATGGCAACCTGAAGAGGCTGCAGGATAGAATGTTCCGGACGTTGGCGATAGTCACAAAAGAGTATCCAATCAGGGACATTGCCGTCAATGACAACATGACAAAACTGTGAACTTTCAGTAGTAGCAGGACATGCTGGTTAAGCATAAGCTTGCGACCAATGAAGAGAAGAGAGGTCAGGTTGGTTCCCACGCCAGCCAAAATTAATCCACCAATAGCCACATCCAAAAAGAAGCTAGACTCTCCGACAGCAGTCATTATTTGATAATTGATAGCAAAGTGAATGGGATGGAAGTCAAAGTTAGACTACCACAGAAAAGAACTGTAGTTGTACTGCCGGATTGAAAAAAGTATGTAGGTTGATAATAAAGTAAAATTAGGGTCATCTTATGGTAGATCGTACGAACGTAAAATCTTCATATTGTTACTGTCGATAGCTTAGGATTGCCAACCCACGTCAAGGTAATAAGTATAGGGAATTAAGCTTATTTATTTTTGCAAATAATAGGTTTAAGAGACCCAGCATGTTACGAAAACAAGCTTTTAAAAATCCTTCATATGGACTCTGTTCCAGGCCTCAAATAAATATTTAAAGTTCTGTTTCAGTTCTTTCTCCTAGTGACTCTTCGTGGAACTGGAGCCCACCTGAAGAAGGATGGGTGGGTATGGATGATTTTATGTACTTTTTGTCCTTTGAT
>JAAUYL010088909.1_pt1 | contig 11125 bp, 9 predicted proteins | sample 7278011 | NCBI WGS metagenome assembly JAAUYL01 (sample SAMN14350225, study PRJNA611818) | marine sediment metagenome | isolation source: surface marine sediment (1.8m) | place: French Polynesia: Moorea | collected 2018-08 | reverse complement strand
CTACTTACTAAGTGTAACGATGCTAGTTAATTTGATATTAGACAACCTTTTAAGTTATAGCAATCAAAGCAAAGAGCGCGGAAATTTCTCAATTTTCATATCTGAGTCATAGATTATTTTTGACTTTTACATTTTGGACTTTTGCCTTGCGCGTAGCGCTATACTGGTACAATTCTAAATAAAAGTGAAAATACACCAAAACCAACTAATAAAACACCACTAGCAGGCGTAATCCAACTAGACCATTTTCTGATTTCCAAAAATTTTTTAATATTAGCTGTAAAAGTTCCGGCTAAAATCAAAGGTGTTACATAACCCATAGCGTAAGATAGTAATAAAATTCCACCTAAAATCAAATCTCCAGTAGTCGAAACCCAAGCTAATAATGTTGCTAATACAGGAGTGCTACAAGGAGATGCTATTAAACCAAATGTTAAACCCAATAAATATGAACGTACTCCTTTAGGTAAATCTGGAGATATCCATCCCATACTGTCAAAAGATGGCATTGGTAATGGCAAGGCTTCTAGTAAATTAAGACCCATCAAAATAGCAATTATACTAACAATAATTGGTAATCCTATACCTACTTGACCATAGACTTTTCCCAGCAATGATGCTATAATTCCCAATCCAGCGAGAGTTGTGGCTAATCCTAGGGAAAACCAAGTAGATTGAGCAACAGCTTGAATACGATTCTTGGTCTCATATCCGCCAATGTAACCGATAGTTATTGGTAACATGGAAAGCATACAGGGAGTGAGACTGGTCAGTAAACCTGCGACAAAGATGATGACTAAAGTTGCCCAACTTATATGTGTTAGTTGAGTTTTGACCAGGGTATTTGCATATTGGGCAGTTTCGTAAAGGAAAGTTAGGATAGTTTCCATAGTTTAGTTACTCACTAATAGAGCTTTATCGGTTGAGTATTTATAGCGTTTTTGACAGAGACTAGAGTAGTTAAGGTTTGTAGACCTTTATCAAACTAAGGTATTTTATACCAAATTTAAAAAATAATGCTAGGGTAACTAATTTGCCACGTTGTCTCTAGAGTATTGTATTGGTTTGGTCATCAGAGCTAGACTGTGGCTAAACTAGATCGAATTAGTATTACTATCATTTGCTCGACGGGAGTCCAACTGTTTTTTGATTATGAGTGTAGTAGCGCATCTAGCTTGAAAATATGGGTAAGTTTCAGCAACCCGGAAGACTTCTCCCCCGACCCCTCTCCTACTCCGAGAGGGGATAGATGCTCCCACTTCCCTCGGACCCCCTTTTTTAGCTATGCTTTATAAACATCTTTCTTAACATAAAACTTAGACATTAGAAAAAGGTTATGTTTATTACCATTTAATGGATATTTCGGGAGAGTAAACGTATTTAATTAGAGGCTAAACTCCCGCCACCTCCCCATCTCCCTATCAGAAAAGGATTTCAGGAGTTCCCGATCGCGGATAGCTTTGAAAGGGGAGTAAGGGGGGTTAGGTTTTACCTACAATTTTAGTCTAGACGCGCTGGTAGGTCAGTCTTATATCAAGTTTCATAATTAGCCATAATAAAAATTATATAGCTGTTGAAGCGAGAATATTTTTTCGGTGCCGAATGCTGCGCAAAGAAATTTCCCCTTGTTCCCTACTCCCTACTCCCTACTCCCTATTTCCTAAATTTTTTAGATTTTAGATTTTGACCGGAATTTAAGATTTTCTCTGGAATTATCTGAAACAAATTAACCCTAAATTAAATCTAGTATCTAGGATAATTTTTGAATATTTAGTAAAGGGGAATTGAAATATGTCAAACAAATCAAGATAGTGATACCTCAATCAAGGTGTATTGACAGCAATATAACCAGTGATTATACTAACAGGAAAGTCAAAGTATAATTATATGGCCACTGTCAAAACTGCAATATCACTACAAGAGTATCTGTTTGAACAAGCTGAGGCAATAGCGTCAGAAATGAAAATTTCTAGAAGTCGTTTAATTGCTATTGCTCTAGAAGAGTTTATCCGTCGGCATCAAAATCGAATATTGCTAGAAAAAATAAATGCTGCTTATGGAGATATTTCAGATACTGAAACATCAACATCAATAAGTAGTATTAGTGGACATCATAGGAGTATAATAGAGGACGAGTGTTAATTAATCAGGGCGATATATTCTGGATAGAATTAGCTGAACCATCCGGTTCTCAAGCTAGCTATAGACACCCTCATGTTGTCATTCAAAACAATGTTTTTAATTTTAGTCTGATTAATACTGTTGTTGTTTGTAGTTTAGGTTCTAATATGAAACTTGCTGGGGTTCCTGGTAATATTGTCTTGTCACCAGGTGAGGCTAATTTACCAGATCAAAGAGTTGTGAATATATCCCAAATTTTCACAGTCGAAAAAGCGAAACTGACAGATAAAATAGGTACTCTTTCACCGGAGAGAGTAGAACAGATATTAAATGGAGTGGAACTATTACTAAAACCAACAGAAATGGAATAATAATTTAATTGATTTTTCAGTTTTTCCTCCTCACCTTACTTCCTCGAATTAATTATCTTTATGAATATATTCTTTATGAATAAATTAAAATTTGTACTATAGCAATCATATTTCAGTTGTAAGATTTTAGTGGTAATTAGGAGTCAGAACTCAGGAGTCAGAATATAAAAGAATTTTGAGCGCTCTTAATTATTTTTAAATATTTCATAAATCATTCCTGATTGCTATAGATTAATTACAACTAATTTTTTTTGCAACTGCAAGTTTAATGAGAATAAATTAACCAATCTCTTTATAAAAAGATTTCAGTAATTCTGTATTTTTCTGCCAGTTAAGATGAGTTTTAGCAAAATTAATTGCACCCTCACTTAACTTTTCAGATAGAGAGCTAACAGTCAACAATTTCTCAACAGAATTAACAATATTGACGGCATCAACTACAGGCAAAACCAAAGCATCTTTCTGATTTTCCATGACTAAACCAATATTGGTAGCTGGCAAAACTACAGGTTTACCCATTGCTAAAAATTCTGGCAATTTACAGGGGAAACGATAATCATTAAATTTATCGGGTCTACCTGGTTGAATTAACACATTTGCTAAAGCTAAAATTTCTGGCATTAAACTCCGGTCTACATATCCTAATTCAATGGCATATTGTCGCGCCCAACTATCATCATCTCCTAAAAAATTGCAGAAATCTCTACCTGTTCTAATTAATACTGCAGGTTGACCTTCTCGGTTCAACATTGCCACTGCTAAATACAAACTTCTCACCTCATAAGTATTAGCAGCATGAACATTTCCGGTGTAAGAAAAAACGAAACTATTGTCAGGAACGCCAAATTTTTTTGCTATTTCTGGATTAGGAGTTCTCGGATAAAAATACTCAGTTTCTACACCAGGCCATAAAATTAAACTCGGCACATTATTGGGCACAAATTCTTTTAACTTTTCAATAATAACTGTCACTCCATCAGCACTTGCTAGAAATTCCTGATATTTTTGGGGATGAGAAACATTATCAGGAATTTCTAGGGAACCATTAGCAGTAGCAATTTCTTGAAAAGGTTTATTTAAGTATTTTTCGAGAACATATTCCTCATTATCTTCCAAGTGAATGACTAACTTAAAGTCATAAGCTTTCCGGAGTTTATAACAGTAATTTCTAGTAATTTCTCTAGGAGTCCACACATGAACGACATCGGGTCCTTGCTGATTTTTAAAGCATTCATTTAAGCGATAAAACTCTCCATATTCTGTCACTTGATATAAATTGGCTAAATGTTCTCCTACCTGAGAAACAGTCTGTTTATTTCTAGGTACAGCCACAACACAATCAAAACCAAATTTAACTAAATTATTAGCAAAATGATGCACATGAAGTGCGCTATTAGAGTGGAAATCTTCGTACAGAACAAATAAAATATTTTTCATGACAATAAGGGAATAGGGAGTAGGGAGTAGGGAGTAGGGAATAGGGGAAAAGAATTAATTATTTCTGTACAATAATCAATACAATAAGGGAATAGAGAGTAGGAAGTAGGGAGTAGGGAAAAAGAATTAATTATTTCTGTACAATAATCAATTTTATTTTTGATTATTGGATTGGTAGGAAGTAGGGAGTAGGGTACAAAGAATTAATTATTTCTGTACAATAATCTATGGTCAAGTTAACATATTTTCTTAGTCTTACGAAATAATCCCTATGATAAAAAATATAGCAGTCGAAGCAAAGATTAGGATATTTCTAAATCCTGAAATCCTTTGACAGTTTACTATTCCCGATTCCCGATTCCCGATTCCCGATTCAAGTAGCGCCATATAAACTGAAATACATCATCAAGGAGAAAAATTAATGGATCTAGTCAGACTCCAAAACTCATTGGACAATATCTCGTTTGCTGTCTTATTTTGCACCATGCTGATTTATTGGGTAGGTGCTGCTTTTCCTCGTATCCCTTATCTCTCAGTTTTGGGTTCTACAGGAATGGCGATCGCTAATCTCTGTATTGCAACATTACTTGGCGCTCGTTGGTTAGAAGCTGGTTATTTCCCTATTAGCAATTTGTACGAGTCTCTATTTTTCCTAACTTGGGGACTTACTACTATTCATCTTATAGCTGAAAATATGAGTGGCAGTCGCTTGGTAGGGATTTTTACGTCTCCAGTTGCTATGGGTATTTCTGCTTTTGCTGCCCTAACTTTGCCCTCCAATATGCAGATATCTGAACCTCTGGTCCCTGCTCTAAAATCTAATTGGTTGATGATGCACGTTAGTGTGATGATGTTGAGTTATGCGACTCTTATGGTGGGGTCTTTACTGGCGATCGCTTTTCTAATTATTACCAGTGGCCAAAAAGTAGAACTTAGTGGTAGTTCTTTTGGCACTCGTGCTTATAGAAATAATCATTTCGTGAAGCACTCGCAGAATTTGCAACTGCAAACAGAAGTTGGTCACCTAAACGAAATGAATAACAACCATGAACCTTTTCCCCTATCTACAAACAATGGCCATAGTAAAACTGCTGTCTTGGAAATGACCCAGGTTACTCAAACAGTTGAGGCAGAAACAACCCTTTCACCTGAGCGTTTGAATATTGCTCAAACCCTAGATAACATTAGTTATCGTATTATTGGCTTAGGGTTCCCACTGCTGACTATTGGGATTATTGCTGGAGCAGTTTGGGCAAATGAAGCTTGGGGTTCTTATTGGAGTTGGGACCCGAAAGAAACTTGGGCTTTAATTACTTGGTTAGTATTTGCAGCTTATCTTCACGCTCGTATTACTAGAGGATGGCAAGGGCGAAAACCTGCTATTTTGGCTGCTACCGGATTTGCTGTAGTCTGGGTATGTTATTTAGGAGTAAATCTTTTGGGTAAAGGTTTACATTCCTATGGTTGGTTTTTTTAACAGGTTTTACAGGTAGTCCCTTGTGAGGAGTGGGGGAGTAGGGGAGTAGGGGAGTAGAGGAGAAGTAAAAATGTGAATAATTGACATACTACTTGCGAATTATCCTAGAAACTGGGTTTCGCCTTCATAAGTCCTATCAGAGACAGGACTTACGCATAGACGCTATATATAGAGTTCAAAAACTGTAGCACTATACATATATAGTGTTTAAAACTCAAAAATGCGTAAGTCCTGAGAGAAATAAACCCGGTTTCTTGTTTGAGTATCTAAGTCCTGCTATGTGTACTAAACATCTTTATTTTTTATCTCGGGAGCGTCAGAACCCTACTCCCTACTCCCTACTCCCTACTCCCTTTTATCATTCAAAATAAATCCAGGATAATTATTATGGAAACTGAAGTTCATCTATTAAATAATGATGATGTTTTGTCTACAGGTGCTAGTCTTTTAATGTTTCAATGTACATTTAAAGTTAGTGAATATATAACTATGATTTTAGCTAGGTTAGAGTCGGAAAATTTATTTGAAGATGGGCTAGAATGTCAATTATTGAAACCTGGTTCTTACTGGAAAAAAGGAAAGGTAAAACTTCGTTTAGAATTTTATACAGAAACTTATGATACTGTTTCAAAAAAAGGGTTATCTGAAACTGCTGTTAGTTCTATAGCTCAGTCCTTGACTTATCTAATACAAAATTCTGAAGAAATACCACAGGATGTAGGAATGTGGAGTTGATTTTTGATGATTTATCATTCAGCAGTTAGTAGTTTTTATCTGAACTTTTTAGTAGGTGATTTTTTCTAGTCTATAGTTAATTTTATAGGGTGCATCTCAATTTTGAATAAAGCCAAAAATTTATCGCTTTTAGAGAACAGGGAATAGGGAACAGGGAATAGGGAACAGGGAATCAGAAAAAAGTATTTTTGCTGTTTAGATGCACCCATTTTATATTGTTTAACTGGAGTCATTGGAACTAAGATAGTAAGTTAAGCAAAGGTATTTTAAAGTCTACAAAAATACTTTTTATTTATTTCCGACTACTTAGCAATAGAGAAATAGATTAGGGTATCTTTCTGTTTCTTATTCCCTATTCCCTTACAACCATAAAAAGTCTACAAAAATACTTTTTATTTATGTTCGACTACTTAGCAATAGAGAAATAGGTTAGGGTATCTTCCTGTTTCTTATTCCCTATTCCCTGACAACCAGAATTTGTTATCCTACCGAAAAGACATAGTGCTATAGGGTTGCCCGAAACTCAAAAGTCACTCATGCAAAAGTTAAAAGTAATCTCTAAGTAGGTTTCAGGATTTAGCAATTTCAAACAGCTAATTGAGTAGTGCTATAGAACTAATGCCATTTCTCAAAAACTTTTCTAAATTTTATTAAGCAATTAAGCAAGAGAGTGGGTAGGGACGTTGCATGCAACGTCCGTACAGAGAACGTCCGTACAGAGAAGCAAACATAAGAATAATTAACATGCTCCTAGAATGCTAATTATTTAATAATTGAAGTGCTACCTAAGTATAGTAACACTTTTGAGATTTGGTATAACCTTAAGTCATTCAAAAACTTTATTGAATAAAAATCAAGCCTCACGTTAGTAATCAAAAAAATAACATATAGTAATTCTTGCTCTTAGTGAAATACACAAGTTTTATATTTTCGGGAATAGAGAAGAGAAAAAAATACTGTATCTCATTAATAAGAGAACTGCTATATCTGCCAATAGATCAAAAAACTTATGGAGAAATATCTAGAAAAAATCGTTAGAGGTCGTGCATCTTGAATTGTTACTCTAGGTTATCAAACTTACAAATCACCTACCTAGCAAGAATCTAACAATTTGTAGCAAACTTTTTTCTAATTGATATTAGTAGTACCAAAATGTTTCATCCTAGATACTCTAAAATTTTCGACAAATAAATACTCAATTCAAGCTTTTATAGCGCTTTTCATCTATATAGATTACAGTTAGTACGGACAACCCAAAAGCATTTTTATCTAACCTACTTCCTACTCCCTACCACAAAATTATTTTGTGGTCTACTTAAATGAAAAGTGCTGTAAATTTTAACTTCTGTGAAAAAGTATCGGACAGATTTTAGCAATGGAAAATGAACTTGATTTTCAAAAAAAAAGTTATTTTGAACTCCTACTATATCTGGCTTTAAATATAAAAGACTTTCAAATATTACCCAAAATAAAATTAGAAACTGACTTACCCCAAAAAGTTAGAGACGATATTAAAACTTATTTATGTACTTATAAGTCTGCTTGTGAATTTGCTAACCAGATATTCCTAGAAATTCACAATCCTGGTGCGATAAAAAAATACTGTCAACAAAGCAAAATAGGGAAAAAATTACCAACTGCATTTTATATTCATATCTCTGCTTTAGAAGAACTTCATCCTTTACTGCGACTCTACGAAAATTTAGCTCATCGTTTATATTTAAAAGGTTTTTCTCAGGAAAAAGCTGATGCCAAGATCGCCACATTAATAAAGTTTAACTTTGATAAACCAACAATTTCTTATTTACAGTATCCAGATTTTGATATTGACCCTCATCCTGCCTTAAAAACTAGCATTTCCATTAATATGAATGAGGGAAAAGTTGAGCAGAGAAACTATAGCCATAGTCAAAATCCTCCTGTGCTGCATCGGAAAGAAACTTTTGTTACTCCTGAATATCCCCACTACCAAAAATTCGCTCAATTAACTTCTGCTGAAGTAAAACTAGGACTGTTAGATAATACTCGTTTAATTGGTACTCGCCAAGGATGGTTAACTCACCTCAAAAATCATGGCATAGAAATTCAAGACCATGATGTAATTCAGCATACTATTGAGATGCCAATTCCCAAAATAGAACGTCATAAAGCTGCCATAGTTCGTAAACAAATTTCTAAACCAGTACGTTTAGCTGTAGAAGCAAATCTATTTACAGAAAGCACAACTTTTTTTGACTATGGTTGTGGATATGGTGAGGATATTAAACTTATTGCTAAAAAAGGTTATTTAAGTGCAGGTTGGGACCCTTATTATTTGCCTGAAACTCCTTGTATTGCTGCTGATATTGTTAATCTTGGTTATGTAATTAATGTAATAGAATCTTTGGCAGAACGTAGGGAAGCTTTGATTAAATCTTGGCAGTTGACTAAACAAATTTTAATTGTTTCTGCTCTGGTATTAATTGATGATAGTAAAACTGAGGGAAAAGTTGCTTATGGAGATGGAATAATTACAGCTCGTAAGACTTTTCAAAAATATTATGAACAGGAAGAATTAAAGTCTTATATTGACCAAGTGTTAAATGTAGATTCGATTCCTATTGATTTAGGAATTTTCTTTGTTTTTAGAGATGAAACAGAAGCTCAAAATTTCCGGGCATCTCGGTTGAGAACCCGTTTATCTACACCCAGAATTAGTTGCAAAAATAAGCGGTTTGAAGATTATCAAGAACAGCTTATTCCTTTAATGAACTTTATGAGCGATCGGGGTCGTTTACCAGTTAGAGGGGAACTTGCCGAAGAGACAGATTTAATTGCAGAATTTGGTACTTTTCGTCGTGCCTTCCAAGTAATTCTCCAAGCAACCAACTATCAAGAATGGGATAAAATAACAGATAAACGCCGTCAAGACTTGTTAGTATATTTAGCCTTAACTAAATTTGGTAATCGACCCAAATTTTCCCAATTATCAGTAGTAGTCAGAAATGATATTAGAGCTTTATTTGGTAGTTACACTAAAGCCTGTACCTTGGCTGATTTAATGTTATTTAGTTTGGGTAATTCTGACTTGATTAGTAAATGTTGCCAAAATAGTTATATTGGTTATAAATCTGCTAATTCTTTATTTGTTCATGTTTCTACTGTAGCAAAACTTGACCCCTTGCTGCGACTTTATGAAGGTTGTGCTAATCGTACAATTGGTAGATTAAATGAGGCAACTATCGTTAAATTTCATCATAAACTACCGATAATATCTTATTTATTTTATCCAGATTTTGATGGGGAAGCTCACCCAGTTTTACATACAACTATGAATATTAATTTGCGAGACTTGAATGTCAGTTATGAGGATTATACAAATGAATATAATCCACCAATTTTGCACAGAAAAGATGCTTTAGTAACTCCAGATTATCCGCACTATGAAAAATTTGCTAAACTTACAGTGCAAGAAGAAGATAGAGGACTTTTAAATAATTTCAAACAAATTCAAAATAGACTTGGGTGGCTCAAATGTTTAGAGGAAAATTGTGCAGAAATTAAAGGTCATCGTGTTTATTGGCGTACTAATGTTGACCCTTATCAGTTAAAAATATTAAAGTCTGCTGATGCTGCTCGGAAGCGCAGAAGAAAACAACAACTAAATAATTAATAATTAACAATTAATAATTAATAATTGTAGCGCTATGTCCAAGACAACAGTCAACTCCTATCTATCCCCCAGGACTGTTTCATTTCATTTTAGGAAAAAGTGCTATTCCAGTAATTAAAAAAGCTGCTCTAACGCCCATATTTTCCTGACTAATACCAATTTCATAAAATATTGCTACAGTCACGATACAGGGAACATATAACAGAGAATAGTGAAAGAAAAACATAATAAAAAATAGGAAAAAATCTTTAATTTTTAGAGTTTATGGAATTTCTATATTTTTTATTGTAGTAATAAATCACATGCTTAAGATGTAACTGACTATGCATGAATTTGGTATAACCTTAGAGAATAAAACAGCTCTGCCTCTAAAATAGTGGAGTATTATTGCTGATAGCTGATAGCTGACAGCTAATAGCTTATAATAGTTTAAAATAGTGGGAATATATCAACTATAACTTAAAACCAATGAACAAATTATTTGAAAAACTGAATACCCAGGTGACAATTTTGGGAAGTATTATCGCTATTCTTTGGATTGTTCAAATTATTAATGCTGAACTTTTAGCAGGAAAACTGAATTATTACGGCGGAATTCATCCTCAAAGTTCTATGGGAATTACTGGTATTTTTTTTGCTCCATTTTTGCATGGTAGTTATGCTCACTTAGTAGCTAATATTGTGCCACTAATTACTCTTGGTTGGTTAATCATGTTACGGGGATTTGGTGATTTTTTCTTTGTGAGTATTGTTACTATAATTGTTAGTGGTTTAGGTATTTGGTGTTTTGGTTCACCAGGTTCTATTCATATCGGTGCTAGTGGATTAATTTTTGGTTATTTCGGTTTTTTGTTACTCCGAAGTTTATTTGATTTTAGTATTTTATCAGTTATTTTCGCCTTAACTGCTGGTTTTCTTTACAGTGGTTTAATTTGGGGTATTTTGCCTTCCGATCCTGATGTATCTTGGGAGGCACACTTATTTGGTTTTCTGGGTGGGATACTTGCAGCTCAACTTTTGGGCAAACGCAAAAGAAATAGTTAGAATAGTCTTAGTGCAAAAAAACTTAATCTCTGTTTGATTTACTAATAGTTTAACTTGGAATTACAGTCTATTCTATGTCAATCTGGTACAGTGATTATAGTAGATTATATCGACAAAAATGAAACCTTGATTCAAGACTTCAAACACTCTTTGAAAAGCTGCTGCTACTGTACTTCATACTGTTTCACGGAAGTCAAAAGTTAAAAGTAAGATTTTATAGGCTCAAGACTTTTACTATACAGTAATTTCAGGAAATTATTTCATATTTAAAGTTTGAAACTATTTGTG
>JAAUYL010006390.1_pt1 | contig 11127 bp, 6 predicted proteins | sample 7278011 | NCBI WGS metagenome assembly JAAUYL01 (sample SAMN14350225, study PRJNA611818) | marine sediment metagenome | isolation source: surface marine sediment (1.8m) | place: French Polynesia: Moorea | collected 2018-08 | reverse complement strand
TTGTGAATTTGTTTGTTTCCGTGCCATAGGAAATTGCGCAAGAAGCAACAATGACAATGATCAGAACAGTGAGACAAAGTCCAATTAGCCTCTTTTTATTTCTATCAAACCACGAGCTGGGGAATTTGTAGCGCCACTCATGAATCTTGCCAATAAATCCAAGGTCCATGTTGACCATTGAAGCTCACAGTCACATTGAACCTTGCAGTGGCATAAGTTTTACTACTCTGGTTGGACTTTTTTCCTATTTCATGCCTAGTACATCCAGGTACCAATTTGCTGTTTTATCCTAATCCATTAGGCTCGTTTTTTATTATTTGGTTAATTAAACAAGTCCTTGAGCTAAATACAATTCTACTTGACTTGAGTGAAACAAGTTCACGTAGGTCACTAATACTATCTCAAATGAACGGGATGAGATTAAAAACTCATCATCTCATGTCATGTCATTTGAGAGTAACTGTAATGAATTTAATGGAATTTCTACAATTGTTCCGCTTTTCCGAAATTAAATTAGATTGCTTCCAGTTTCAATTTTTAATGGGCAATTGGCTCAAAAAGTTGAAACGGGTGTTGATGCAAAAAGCCACTAGGAGGTCTTGAGAGATCATCTTCTGAGAAGGATGAGACGAGGAGGTAAAGTTGTAATGCTGGGCTACAAATCTGTTTAACGCATCTGGTTCAGAAACTTACAGGGTGTTTACTCAAAATATTAGGTCATTCACAGTGCACAACTTTTGTTGAACACCCTGTAGTGGAAACACCATGGAGGGGCCTCCCATAGGAAATGAAAAATGCTACTGCGTCGTTGATTGAATTCCACATTTACGCCCCCCTGAAGGTACTCGTTTGAGCAAAGGAAAAAAATCCAGGAGTTTTTTCCTCGATATTTTTCTTGAATCTCTGCTGAAACTCCCATCTAGGAAAAACCTGCATAGGCCATAAAATACCAAATCTTTTCTTATGACCTGACCTATATGTTTTAACCAAAGCGAGGGTGAATCTTCTTTATCTATTTGGGAACAGTTACAGTTCAATGATGGTAAATCTCGTTGCATGCCTCGTCTTTATTCTAATCTCCCATCCTTCCGGGTGACCCGAAAATATCTTGAGCATAATCCAATCTATCCTATGCTGGAATGGAATCCCAGTTTTCAGTTTAAAGGTCTTGATCCGATCTAAATGGGCATGGTTGGTGGAAAATGTCATCACAACATAGCAGAATATAAAACGGATTGATCAATATTAGCTGATAAGAGAAGGCAGCTAGAGGCACCATCATTTTACGGTAGTTTTTGGCATTTTTTTGAAGGTTGGACATTTATTTCCTGCATGTTTTTTTTCAGGCAAAGCATTATTGAAACATTGAAGCATTTTCCAGCCCACGCTTTACAATGTCGAAAGCTTGAATTTTTGATTATTTCATCTCCGCTGACGCTGATACGTGTGTTGTTTTTGTTGGCAGATCTATCTGGCCAAGGTGCTATTTTGCGCCTCAAAAAAGTCGGAACGAAACGGGAAACCATAGGTTCTTGGAGGACACAGAGGTCAAATGCAAAACTCCAACATGCCGAATCGTAAATCCGTGTGAATTTGAGGATATCTTCTTCCATTCTACCATTATTATTCTTGGCAACCACCAGTGTACAAAATTGCAGAGAGAATTTCGAGTTCGGGGGTGTGCATAACCTTCAATTATTGGAACAGGACGGCGATTTAATAAGTGTAACTCAATTTTGACTGCCCATTCTCTAAACATGAGGCAGTTGTGACAGGTCAGTAATTACTGTTTCAGCTCTTTAAAGCAAGACGAGCGACGCGTCGTGATAAATCGCTACCGCACGTGAGGAGGTTTCGCGCCTCCGAAAAAAGGAGCTCTCATTCATTAGGTTGCGTGACCTGCATTGGCCAAATTAGCGCGCTAAGGTCAACAGCGCATCCGAGCTGATTGATGAGCGCAAATGAGTTTTAAAGAAAACGGATTGCTTTTCTTGAGCCTCTTGCTCTTTATTTAGGCATGCTCGAGTTTTTGAAATCCACAGCAGCGTCCATCTCTTTTGCAACAGTTTGACGTGAGATTTCTATTTCTCCATCTTGGCCATGATCTTGTCAGAATGTTTGACTTCAACGTTGCCCTTATAGTGTATCCTGCCACCACAACTCCCAAGGCTTGATTCGCTTTTAATGTGCATAAGACAGCATACCCCTTTTTACGCTTGTTAATGCCCAAATGGAAATTATAAAATAATCGCATCTCTGTATAATGACCTTACTCAGTTGACCTTTCAGCTTGCTCGCTACCGTGAGTGTGAACTATTCATTTCAATTATTGCATTGTTAATTGAAAATAATTCTGGAACGGAAGCACTCACTTTCCAAGACTTTTTTGCAATCACTTATGCGCTATTTGGGAAACTCAAGGATTCTTAAAAGTGTTTTGGCAACAAACGTTTGACCCTGGCATTGGGTGTTGCTTTTTGCTACTTCTGCTTTAATGGATTGTGTAGAAATTGTGACTAGCTATATAAACATTGGGATTAAATTCAGGAACAAATCATGCAAAACTAAAGCCACAAGCTTTGTTTCATCAATGCAAATCATAGGGAATTTCGAAAACATGGGTCTGCCATTAACTCTGTATCGGATCACAATATTCCGGTTTTTCGTCGAGTGATGACATCTGCATGATCCGGAATTTTTTCCCACACTAGATTTTCGAGGCAAAACCAAGTTATGAATATGCAGTAAAACTATTTACCACACGAGCGTTTACTTCCTAAATGCTGGATAGATATAATTGCCTTATGCGAAAAAACATCTGCCTAAAATAATTCCCATTTTCAAAAATAAATGCATTTATGCCTGCATTTATGGGTAAAAGTCCGACAAAAATTATGAGCATAACTGTTTTTCTGTATTAATATATTCATGGGGTTTAGGTTTTTAAATGAGAGGTCATTTTAGTCAGGATTCTTTTTGATTTTTTTGTACGAATTTACTGTTATCATATGGTGTAACGGCTACCTGTGTTATATTTGTAAATAAATGCGAGCGCGTTTCTTTCACTCGTTGCGGTCATTTTTTGTTACTCAGACCCCATTGAAAGCGATACAAGTCTACTTTATCAAACAGCCTCTGCTAACAAATGAGCAGGTTTTTGCCTGCCTACAATGTTCTTTTCACACCTTTGTTGCCACAGAATTATCTTCACAACAGAAGCAGATCCAACTTCCAAGAGCTACTTCTCATCCCCATCATGGTTTGCAAAATTCGTTTCTCTATTGATCAGACAATCTTAAATGAACGAGTATGTTGTTCTTTCACAGCGCTTCTTCCCTTTTAAAATACCCACTCTTTTGCAAAGGGTGCCCGAAACCTAAACCCACCTTAAAGCCTTTAACCTTTAAGAAACTTTTCCATCTTGCAAAATGTACATGGTTAGGTAGGAGGCATCTTACACGCAGCAGCGCATTCCTTCATCTTCATATAGCACAACAGCAGCGATGGGTCGAGAATGGCAAAAATAGCTTGAAGGTCGCGTTTCGAACGAAAGTTTTCCAAGGCGAAGCAGCAAAGCAACACATGTATGTTCATATGTATTAAAATAACGAGCGAAGATGGTGTGATCACCACCATCTTTAGCTATGGCATTTTGGCGTTTGGCAGATTCTGCGTTGTTGGGGTTAAGGAAGTTACATAGTTACATCGCAATGCCTCAATTGCAACTGGGGTAAATCTGGGGAATTTGAAGTCCTGTTCGGTAACTAAGAATGTTTTCTCTTGTAAATATTATGCATCTCACGTCTTATAGGCTATAACGCACCCTTAGTGCATGGCACGAAGCAACGCAAAATAATACAGTGTGACGCAAGGCGCACCAACAGAAAAATACGGGGAAATTCCTGTTTTGTTGCTTTATAAGTTTATTGAGAAAATCTGGCAGCTTTGACACTTTTGACCTCCTGAGCAACATGATAGGACCTGAAGTTTTAAAGTGGCCATAAAACTGACGCATGTTTTTTTACACTTGGCCAGATTTTCTTTATTTGCATTGCAACACCATGCTGCGATGATACATTTACATTGGGAAAATATATTTTTTTAAAAAAAGAAGAAGTTCAATTTTTTATAGGAAACAGTTATTACTGGCATTTTTGAAACTTCTAAGAAGCTCAAATGCACGAGGAATAAAAATTGCAGCTTTTTACGACTTGTATTATGCCTGGCTTTAGTAGTACCGATATCCTCAGCAAGCACCCCTTTTGTTAATTCGATTCTTTTTAATGCCACACACTAACACAATTCCGAAATGAGCTTATTAACAATACGTGTGCACAAAAGAATAATAATAATATTGCATAAATATTAAATACGAACGCGAGTGATCTCAACGCGCGGAAATCAGTGCAATGAGCACTACTCGGTCATGTGGATAATAAGAAACGAGGTGCTGCTGTTGGCTGCTCTTTCCGCCGCTTCCGCATGTGTTAAAATAATAATAAATGTTATGACCTCAATATAGCAATTTTGCACAATAATTCTCATTATTCAAAAGTCAATCAAGATCTAATTGTAGGGTTGAGGACGCATAAAATCAACGGCAACAGCATTTGCAACTTTGGTTTGTTTGTTTTACGATCTAACCGTTTCCTAGCTTTAGCGCTGATTTTGACCGAAAAGTTCAGCTGAACAATAAAGATCCCACGCTCGACCGTTGCCGATGATATGTATTTTTTGCAAAAATTAAAAAAAAATTTTTGGTCCATGGAAAATCAAAGAGCGACTTTTTGTAGAAGATCATTATTGCGGGATCGTCCTCGGCGCATGATCCATTTTTCCGTATTTTAATCACCTCCACCTCCTGACAATCTTGGGTTTTCTTATACATACTGAAGTATTGCAAAGTACTTTTCTGCTCCTTTCATTAAGAGTCGACCTAGCAAATCGCCCCCGATCTTTGGCCTTGATAGAGAAGATGAAATGAATTCTTTTCTCCACAAACCATCAGGTTTTTGGGCTTTTTGTCTTACATGTTTATGTTTTTCCGAAAAAGAAAAATCCTTCTGGAACATGTTTTATGCAGGGTGACGACCCACCGCGGAGAATTGGGCCTCATAAGTGAAGATCCCCAGTTTTGATAGCACCCTGAAGTAAATGGACTTGATTGTTCACGGTACAAAATAGCCTTTTGGATAGTGCTTTATAAAACTCAGTTCTCTTTTATAATGGGGCGTTTTGCCCGGGTGCCCAGGGAGATCAAAATCAGCGTAGATGACGTGTCATAACATTTTACAGAAAATATTCTACGGTGGCAGGGCCACGCGTTGTCTAAAATCAGACAATATAGGGAAAATTCTTAACGTAATTTTGAAGGTCAACTCTTTCAATTTGTGCATTTATTGTCGAGGTTTCGTGAGCGGTCATTCAGGTGACAAATTTCCGACGAGATCTTGACCGACGTGCGCCTGCGCGCCATTATGAAGATGCAAAGTGAAAAATGTCAAGTCGACAGGCATGCATTTTGCAAATTTGCCCAACTCACGTGTGACATTTTTGTGTGACGCACACGAAAACGGGCCTCTCATCGGAACGCGTTGTCACGTGACCCTGGCGAACAAAATAAGTGTGACATCTCCCAAACAAAGTTATGAATGCCCAACAATTGTAAAATTGTTTTGTGCAAATATTTTCTCGTCTCACGGACATCTCCATAAACACCTCTCTCTGTGTTCTTGTGATTTTTCTATTCATTCTCCAACTAGAACAATGGGAATGCTTGAGAAGGAAAACTGGAAAGTAACTCTATGCAGACTAGAAAATCTATGGAAAACAATGGGCTTGAATTTTCGATTTCACACGTATGCCAAAAGTGCAACGTGCAAAAAATTGGGAAAATATTAATTTTTCGGGTGAAATGAACAAGGTCCCGACAGGTCGTTAGGTCACGAAATCTAAGAAGACCCATTTTTTTATTTGATGCTCGTCCTCTCTTCTTTTCTTTAACCAAAGTGGGTGGCCATGATTTGTGGGACAATAAAAGGGGGTAGTACTAAAACACACACCATGACACAAAATGAAAATTGCTCGCGCTGAAGATGAGATGATGAGATTCTAGGCTCTCAAATGACACTTTTCCTTTCTGCAAAATTCATGCTTCGCAAACAAATCCGGATTTCAAAAAGTAAGTTTGTGGAATTTCCGAGAGCAAATCTACCTCTGGGTCTTGACATTGTCAAAGACTGATGGGGAACAATAAATATTTTTTGCGAGACATTTATTAGACGAGAACACAACGGTTTATTCTGTGCAGATGACACGCCACTTCCCATTAAAATTAAAATTGAAAGTTTTTGCAAACCTTGCTGATGGAAAACCCCTGTTCTATTATCCAGCGCTGGAGCATAACTGGATCCTACTGGATCCAGTGGTAGATGCACTTGAGGGGGCATTTTTGTAGATAAATTCCAATCTTTAGCTAGCCAATGAGCCATTCCTAAGGGTTCTGGGGTCAATATTGGAGGCTGCACGAATTTTTAAAGTTAGGTGCTAAATTGTGGATTTTTTACATTTTTTTGTAAAAAAATTGTGAAATTGAAAAATCAATGTAAATATGGCCGAAAATCGGATCCAGCAATGCTCCAGCACTGAGTAATAGAACAGCCCCTTTCCGTCCTACGGTGAAAGCCAAATATTTTTACAATACTATTTGTGTTGCGTGGGAAGGACGAATGATTGTAACTGGCAATTTTCAATTTTTGGTGGGTTTTCGATACCGATCGTATTTTTCAATTTTTTGAGCTTCGATAAGAATTGATTCCTCCCCCTCTCATCTCCTTTTAACGAAGCGTGTGAGGTCAAATCGATTTGGGCTTTTTTGACACAAAAAATAGTTTTGAAAGAAAAAAGCTCGGCAGGAAATTATTTGTACCAAATCTATATTCTAAAGAGAGGTCATGCTCAAGTTATGGAACACCAGTTTGAAGGCTAAAAGACACATAAATTCACTTACTTGAGTTTCAAGATGGCATCCTCCTTTGCTGCTCGTGCCAACAATTGTTGCAGACACCCATAATTTCAATCCACCTTAACTGAAATTCAAAGGTTTTTTGAGGGGAAATAAGTCATAAATTGACCGTGAGTTAAGGGTTAAAATATTGTCAGAAGCTAACGCAATCAATGTCTGGACCGGTACACATACCAAGTTTGGTATGCTGCTAATTTTAAAAGCAACATTTCACAACAACAACATCTTGTGTCCTATCGTTTTATTCGCTTCCTAAAAAGGTCCGAGTATTTAGCCATCTTTATGTATGAGCTTTTCAGCTACTACTGGTCTTTTCACTTAAATTTACTATAGAAGGACAGTGTTAAAGCATTGGATAAGTAAACAACTATCATATGCCAAAAAGAGAAGAAGGGTCATATGAGCTGGCTGAGTTTAATGCGATCAGTAGATGTTCTGAATTTTAATAGGCCTTAATTTGGTGGAATGCGAATCTGATAAGGGAATCTCTGTTACTTTTTATTTTATGCAACATCCATTTATTTCCTGTTGTTGGATTGCAGTCCATGATGAAATCATCTTGTATGCATGCCTTGGATTTTCCAAATTCTAACTTGGCTGAAGAAGAGTTGCCGGGCAGGTTTTCAAGGACTTTGGCTGCTCAAAAACAAAACAGAACTTCAAGAGTATAATCCATCAATTTTGGGTTATGCTGTGGCATGCACGCATGATTGTACGAGAGGAATGTTCAGCCCATATCAACAGTTCTGTTCTGTTCATGAAACAATAATGTCGTCAGTCTTGTTAAAAGTTTGTGGCTGATTTACTCCCATACAATAAGTGACTCTGGCAACTTCCGAACGGGGGAAAAATGAAGATGATGATGCAAGATTTATCTCGACGTTCGTCGACGCGTTTCGTTTTTTTTTGAAAAGGGGACGCCTTCTTCTTCTTATTCTCTTTGAATTTGAACTATAGGTTTCGGATTTGGAATCGCTGATAAAACGACGTCGTGTCACAGACTTTTAAGGGCAAAATTATTTTGAAATGCTTCTTTTCTGAGAAGCAACGAAGAAGAAGTTATGACCCTATTGTCGCTTGGTGTTGTTGTTTATTTACGCGTATAAATTGTCCCCTAAAAAAGACAAAACATTTCCTGAGATTCTTGGACCACCCAAAACTTGCGGCTTTGACACTATTCCAAAAATTTTGGCGGTAAAAATGCATTCAACCGGGGGCAGTTGCGTCACTCATGTCTCATGTGAGCATGGATTTTAATTTTCATGGGGAATATTTCGAAAGAGGTCGGGGTGCATGATGGTAATTATTGATTCCCTTTTTTCCTCCGACATATGGCTGGTTAATTCGTTATAGGGGACGATACGATCCTGTAAAAACTTGGCAGTTAGTAAGGTCAAGTACGTAAGCTCTGCTCTTAAGCACCCTTTTTTATATAGAGCCTGTAATTTCCCCCCTCTTTCCCGCAAGCCGAAATTACCTGTCCAGGTTTCATATTTTTACCCACTTGATATCGTGCATATCATGAATGTTAAGCAAGTCAAAAAAGATTGTGAAATTGAGTTAAAGAACATTAAGACAACCAAGTCGTAAACGGTTGCAGGCAACGCTTGCGATGCTTTGTTGTGTTGCTAAATATGCATTTCCGTAAGTTTTAAAGCCGAAAGTCTTCTTTTTAAAGAGGAAAGGTCACGAGATTCAATGAAGTGAAGAAGAGGCTAACTAACCAGAAATCCATTTGAGACTTGAAAATATTCCACGCAACATATTTCTTGTTTTTTTAAAACCGAAACCGGAATAACCATAAGATATTTGTTACTGTTTCCTCTGATTAAAAGATAACGCCGTCTTAGCTGGAGACCTCAACGCGCGGGGTTGATTAAATTACCGACGACGTTGTGCTACTGAGCAAGAAATGTTTATGGCTGTTTTTCTGCATTTTTTCTTCCCGCGCAAATGATTTTGATATATCTGTTTTGCAATTTTGCAACGCGTTAAACGACAGACGGCATCACGAACGGCTTTGAATCATAGGAGAAAAATATTTATGTATTAGTAAACAAAGACAAGCTCGCTAACAAGACATGAATATGCCCATTAAATCTTGTTTTGGTGAGGTTACTTATTAAGTTAAAAGTTGGTGGTGCCGTAACCGATACATTTTCGTGACATTTATGCTTGTAAAAATCTGTACTCCCCACTCATTAAACTTGTCAGGCCATCTTTTGTACTTGGGCACAGAATTTATGTCCCTTGGTTTTAAACAAAAATTGTTTTCCAATTTTCTTTTTAAGCCATTTGTGGCCTAACCTAACCTTTGATTTTCTGCCAAGAGATTTTTACTAGACTTTAAAAGCTCAATTTGCGGACCTAGACCTTTCGCAGAAAGGATGTGATAAATAGCACAGGAAAAACATCAAGAATCAAGAGAGGAGGGAGAAGGCCTATGAAATTTCCGAAATGCTCGCGCCTTTTTATCCACTTTCAACTGTGTTCTGTGTTTTTGCTCACATTGTGTAGGTAGGAATGTATCATCTTCTTTACAGTGTCTTCCATTTAAAATGTGTCCACGGTTGGAATGGTGGAGGGTCTGTGCAAAAAAGTACTTAGTACTGACTATCATCAAGCCCATTCTGTTTTTACTTCCCTAATGCTTATGAGCTTTTAGCTTTACGGAATGTATTTTTCCTAAGTTGAGTACCAACAACAACGACGTTGTTGCGCCTGCTCATTTTTGTTTTATGTAGATTCATATACGTGCCCTTTTTTTCTTGAGATAGGCAAGATTCCATGAATATGATGTACGCCCAAAAGGAGTCATTTTTAAGCCAAAAATTCTGGCGTTTTTTGAAGGCATAAATATTTAGTCTTGTAGGAAAGACAGACGGACGAGTCGTGAATTCCTTTCGAGATCTTCTTACTCGATTCCTGTGAGCACGAGGAGGGATATTTCAAACTTCAGCGGAAAGAAGTCCGCTTTTGGCATATCAAGGCGGACTATCACTTTTCTGGTCTGGTAAACATGATCTCCCTCAGGGAAGGGATGTACATAATCTTGATAGCGGTCTGTATTGTTGTCAACATATCAAGGTGTGATAGCAGGTGTCTGCTCGAGCCTAAACAGAGAGGGTCAGAAAATTCAATTTCACAGGGATTTTGTTTAGGGAGTGAGTAATAAAAAAGTGCACGTAAAGAAAGTTCTGGTCATTCTCAGCCGACGACGACATTGTTTTGAAAAATACGTGAGTCAAAATAGAGAGATTTGCTGGTTCTTTTGTGTATTGGGAAACTGCGGGAATTTCCAAATTTTTCCGCCACCCAGAAAGGTGTCACGTATCTATTCAAAAACTTTCGCCCACTTTCGATGAAGGCAAAAACACAATAATACAAAATATTATTTTCTTAAACCATGCTATTTTGAGAAAATGTTGCTGCAAAGTAGCGTCGTGTTTGGGGCATTATTGTACGATAATATTGCATAGAGCGAAACGAAGTTTAAAGTTTAGGGTCAAGGTCAAAGCTGCGCGTTACCATCTTCTTCTTCTCTTCTGTGCCATAACACTTCTCTTTTGGAATACGGCGCCCTTATTAATGGACTTTATAATGCATAACTTCAACTCTCTCTTTCTATCCTCCCACACCTGAAGCCATTTCTGTACCTACGTATACACTGATAATTGACCTGAACTTTTGGCATTTTTTGCTATAGTGTGGCTAATAAATAGGCCTGCTGCAGGCCAGTCCCTGGCAACCCTTTTTAGTTGCTCGTATGTGAAAAATCGAATCTGGCGAAAAAATGGTCCAATTTTGAAAAGGTCATGTTTTGACAAAGAGAGGCATTTTTCCATTGCAACATCAAATTATTTTTTCCTGAGAATCTTCCCCCTCCTCCTCCTCCTCCTTCTTTTTAGCTGAATTCTGCTCTGCAATTTTGGTTTGGTATTTTGAAATGTTTTTTGGGTGGGCCCCAAATTTGTCGAATCTACACTTCCATTTGTGCCTGGCTGCAGTTACATGGCTTTATTTCCTATAACGTACCCGCCACAGACCCTCATCATTTATAACCATTTTAATCAAAAGAAATGCTTTTCAAATAATGTATCTAA
>JAAUYL010081827.1_pt1 | contig 11129 bp, 9 predicted proteins | sample 7278011 | NCBI WGS metagenome assembly JAAUYL01 (sample SAMN14350225, study PRJNA611818) | marine sediment metagenome | isolation source: surface marine sediment (1.8m) | place: French Polynesia: Moorea | collected 2018-08 | reverse complement strand
TATTACTTTTTGTCTTAAGTCTAAACTGTAAGACATGGTTAAAAATAGTTTCTAGTTGATTTGATTTTATTATACTCAATTTTTGTCTCAATCTTAATTAAAACGACTATATTTTTCCCAGGACTTACACAAACAATACAAATGGATATAATATAAATGGATATAATATAATTAGCTATTGTAGGTCTGGAGCAACTGGAACTCCTTAAAGGAAGTAATCTCAGGGGTGGCGCTAGATTATTTCATATCGTTGCAATGACGACTTTTCAGGAGGATTATACTACTTTGAAAAAAGAATGCTACAAAAAAGTGCATCTTGAGCACAGATGTTTAACTAGCTATCAGCTAAAAGCATTTCCGTACCGGAATGCTCCGCAAACAGCTAGCTTCCTGGGTCGGAACTTCGGCCTTCAGCTTTTAGCGGCAGCGGCTCTGGTTAAAATTACCTGCTACCCCGCATAGGCAGGATTGTATTATCGGGGTTGAAATTCCCTTAATCGCTGATTATAGGGGTTTTCCAAAATGTTGACTACAAAACTTCTGCCCTCTGTCTCCCTTCTGCCTTCTTCTTTCTGCCTTTAAGCCAAAATTTCTTTATTCTATGTTAATGAAAACTGCTATAAAAATCATCTGGCTGAGTCCTAACCGCTTTTTTAAAAAGAGCTGCTCCTATTCATTTTAGACAGCTATCTCTATCATTGTTCCCTTTTTTTTCAATCTTTACTCCTTTTCTCCCTAGATAACTAAATTATTCTTCCTCCTTCTTCCTTAAACTAAAATAAAAAATCAAAAAAAATAAAAACTATAGCAATCCGCCCATAGGTTGCGGGTAATTAAAAAGTAGATAAAAAACTGAAATTCCCACCAGTTAATTGTTCCCAGTTAAGCGTTCCCTAAAAGCAGTAAGATTTTTATACACAAATAAAATAGGATTGCTATATGAACTTTGATATCCAGAATAAAACTGATAAAAATCAGCTTAATTATACCACCCTACAAATATCTAATCTAAATGTATTTTATGGAGAAAGTCATATTCTGCGGGATGTAGATTTAAGTGTCAAACGAGGAGAAATGGTATGTTTAATTGGTAGAAATGGAGTCGGAAAAACAACATTATTAAAAACAGTAATGGGATTACTAAAACCACGGAAAGGAACAATTAACTTATGGGGTAAAGCGATCGCTAACCTCAGAACAGACCAACGTGCTCGTCTAGGTATTGGTTATGTACCCCAAGGTAGAGAAATTATACCTAGATTGACAGTAAAAGAAAATTTATTGTTAGGTTTAGAAGCAAGAAAAGAAGGTAGAAAAGGAAAGAGTGAAATACCCGAAGAAATATTCGAGTTATTTCCTACTCTGAAAACAATGTTATTTAGAATGGGAGGAAACTTGAGTGGAGGTCAACAACAACAACTAGCGATCGCTCGTGCTTTGATGGGTAAACCAAATTTACTTTTATTAGATGAACCAACAGAGGGTATTCAACCCTCTATTATTTTAGAGATAGAAACTGCCCTCAGAAATATTATTGAAACTAGAGGTATTTCTGTTCTCTTGGTAGAACAACATCTCCATTTTGTACGTAAAGCAGACCGATATTATGCAATGCAAAAAGGAGGAATTGTTGCGTCAGGAAATACCACAGACCTAACTCAAGAGATAATCCAAAAATTTTTAGCAGTTTAAGTTAGATAGGTTTTTCATTCTAAATCTGTTGTGGAAGGAAGGCAGAAAGAAGACTTTTCTCTATTATGACTTTTATATGGCTTTGTTGCATAAAAGTAATGATTGCTCGCTTTCGGAGATATTGATGTTTTATTCATCTATTGTCCAATAGTTATTGCTCTAGCGATCAAATCTAAAAGCATTGACTCAATCGTGGTAATTGCCTGTAATGGTCTGGAAAAAGTACAAGGTTTTCGTTCTCGGGAGATCATGTATGGAGGGAATTTTGGGTTGACGCGAGACAGAAAAATCACTTCTTAAATTCTTCCTCCTGAGTCCTGAGGACTGACTCCTGACTCCTACCCTATCCCAACATTCATGGAACAAAGCCCTTTTATATACTAATAGACCTCTCCAAAAATAAAAAATAAAATCAATTATCCTAGAGAAATTATCAATTATTTCCCCCTCCATACCTATTCCCTCTTTTGTGGAGATGTCTAATGATGCTACCAGACTTGATATTGTACTGAATCCGGTTTAGACAGAAGGTTTATTATGAAGGTAAGCCAGAAGGTATAGGGGTTAGAGAGCAATTTGATAAAGTAGCTTTTGACAACCATAACCAGATTTTGTATTACTTCTGCGCGACTCCCCGACTTACAGCAGTTTCGGAGTTGATGAGGTACACAATTTTAGGACTTTAGGGAACTCGCAATGGAGTCAAAGAATATATAGTCTGGCAAGTGAGCGATAAAACTACGTTCCGCCATTTAGATAAATTTTGACTTTTGATTTTTGAGTTCCTTAAAACAATAACAATATAGAAGTCATTTGGTATATTTGTCCGCGATTAAATTTTTGAGGTACGAGTCGGCAGTAGAATAGAGGCAATACAGGAAAAAGATTGAAAAATGCTCCACCAGAAATATTTTCATTTTGTGAAGCTCCCATAAATACTTGTTTTTCCCTCATCAAATCTTTCCATCCATCGCTCCTGAGTGGAAAATCACCAACATTTTCATTTTGTGAAGCTCCAGAAAAAATTTGCCTATAAGTTGTCGGTTGCATCGTCAGAATTTTTGTGATATGATAAAAATTAGATGGAGTAACTCGCCCATATACATGATTTTTTATTCAACTAAAAATTTTATATTTTCTCAGGGATAGAACTCCGTTCCGCTTCGCGACATGTTTGCGGAGCATTCCGTCAGGAAAAGGGGGAGCCTAGCGGCAGCTATAAAGCGAATGTTGTAGAAAGGAAAATCAATGTAAAAGATACACTTAGGGGTTCCATAGCAGTCGAAGCAAAGGGCGCGGAAATTACTAAATGCTGTTTGGGGAACATTTTTGTAGGAAAAACTAAGTCAGAGATGACTTTTGACTTCTGACTTCTGACTTCCTAACCAACAGTTAGTCTGTAGTGAAAGGTACTATAATCTACCACAAATATTATATATAGATGTGGAGAGGAATCTAGGTGACTAAAATCCATTCAACCGATGCCACTCCTGAATATAGGTGGCAAGAAAATATAGAAAATAAATTTAACAGTAGTAAATGGAATTCTAATTTACTTCAACGTTTTACAGTAACCATAACTTTACTCACCCTAACTGTTGGATGTATACCCACTCAACAGTTTCAAAGCAAAATATCTCCCAGCTTAGAGAAAAATGATATCTCAATTAATAACTGCGATCTAACTTCAACCAAAGAAAATAACCCCCAAATTTCTCTGGTTTCTCAAAATTCCAATTCTACTCAATGCGCTTCTATTGACCCTTTTAGTCAAGCAGTTAGGTTTGCTACGAAAGCCGCAAATTTAGCTCAATCTGCTAGAACTAAACAACAGTGGGATAGAGTAGCACAAGAGTGGGTACAAGCAGTAGCTTGGATGCAAGCGGTACCGCCAGAAAACCCCAGACGTGCTTTTGCTGAGAAAAAAGTTACTGAGTATATGAGAAACCTAGCTTATTCTCAACAACAAGCTGCTTCTGCTCCCTCTGAGTTTAACCCTGTTTCTTTCAATAGTGATATTCTTGATACTCAGTTAGAACTTTATCTGTCTTACGTTGCCACTGTCGGTGCGCCAGATGTTTTAATTGTTGGGAGTTCTCGTGCTTTATATGGAGTTGCCCCCCAACAACTACAAGAATATTTGATAGCTAAAGGTTATCCTCGACTAAATATATTTAACTTTGGTATTAATGGTGCAACTGCTCAAGTAGTAGACTTTCAACTGCGACAACTTTTGAGCTATGACCAACTGCCAAAATTAATTATTTGGGCAGATGGAGTACGAGCATTTAATAGTGGGCGAGTAGATCGAACTTATAATTCAATTTTTGCTTCTGAGGGTAAAAGACTACTACTTTCTGGCATTCGCCCCCAGTTACCTAAAGCGAAATCTAACTTAGCTTCTACCTGTTATCAGTTTCCCAAACCTTTGAATGTATTTTCACCTACTCCCAACTTTCCTTGGGAGATATCGGTGGGGGAGACAATAGAGATTAACTATAGCGCTATTAAACCAACTAACTATAAAAAATATTCCTATAAACCCCTATGGCAAACTTCCTCAAACTCAACTCCCTATAGCCAATACTCGACTCAACCTGTACAAACAGTAGCGATCGCCAATGCTGCTGATGCTATTGACGCTAATGGGTTTTTGTCAGTAGATGAGCAGTTTAATCCTTCCTATTATTATCGAAGAAAACCTTATGTCGCAGGAATTTACGATGGCGACTATGCTGGTTTTTATCTTGGAGGTACTCAGGCGACAGCTTTAAATTCTGTTGTTAATTTTACTAAATCTCGAAGTATTCCTTTAGTTTTTGTTAATTTACCTCTATCTGATAGTTATTTAGACTCTGTACGTTGGTCTGCTGAAGAAGAATTTCATCGGTGGATGCAACGTCGCGCTCAAGAGAATGGTTTTAAGTTCCTGAATTTTAATTTATATCAACCCCAATTAGCAAAGAATAAATATTTCTTCGACCCCAGTCATCTTAACCGTTATGGGGCAGGTGCTGTAGCTCGTTATCTGGCTGCTAGTGCTGGAATTTCTTGGCCACGTTAACAGAAGTCAGAAGTCAGAAGTTAGAAGTCAGAAGTTAAATTTATAGTCCAGTAGTAGGGTGACATGGCGAAAATTTGGCAATAGTAGTAGCGCGTCCAAACTCAAACTGTCGGTAAAACCTAACCCCCCGACCCCCTTAAGTGCTAGCGTTGGGGGAGTTTCCCCCCTCTCGTTATAGGACTATGCTTTACCCATAAGTCTTAGAAGCATTGCAGGGTGGTCCGTGTGGTCCGTGTGGTCCGTGTGGTCCGTGTGGGGAGATGGTTTAAGTAGCTAGTATTAGTTGGCAAATGCTGAAATTGCCTTATTCACTTTTAGCCACCTATGTCCTAGATATGAGAAATGGCAGGAAAGTCTTCTCTTCCCCCTCTTCCCCCTCTCCCCTCTCTCCCCTATCCTGTAAGGAATTTAACAGATGTGGGTAAAGCATAGCCTTATAGGAGAGGGGTCGGGGGAGAGGTCTTCTTAAGACTCGCTCTTTACCCATATTTTTAAGCTGGACGAGCTAGTAGGGGCGGGTTCATTTTTCAAATTCATCATATCAACATTAAATTATATAAACCCGCCCCCACCCCAATGGAAGTCCAGTAAATCAAGTTGTCATTGTGGCCATCGGGAAGCAATCTTGCGTAACCCCTGAGATTGCTTCCTTCCACTTCGTTCCAGTCGCAATGACTTGGGTGAGGAATACCTATAAATACCCAGCAATTTCCGAGAATTTACCATCGCTTCTTCTACTTTGTTGCACTACCTCCAGAAATAGGTCAGCGAATACACTAAATTGATATGTTTCTAGCAGAAATAACGTAAGTGCTAACACAGATTTTACCTGCTAATTTTTGGAATTTAAAATCGATCGAAAGCTTTTTTTTTAGACAAAATCCGCTGATAAAACACACTTTTTTTTGCTTGAAAACTTTTATTTCTTAAAAATAAGTCTCCAGTATCAGATGCGACTGGAGACTTATTTTTGCTGTTTAAGTTCCAGAAATTAATTAATTCTTTCTCAAACCTTTGTGGGTATGTTTCATGGAACGTCCCTACTCAAGTTAATATGTAATATTATGTCCGGATAATTAGCGATAGAACTCCGTTCCGCTTACGCGACCAAAAAGTTTTTGTTTGTAGTATTGCTCTAGCCCGGGAAATTTGAGGGGCTAGAGCAATACTACAAGCTTTAATTATAACTATTCAACCGGACATGATGTAAATTGATAATTTTCTGAGTATTTTAATTATGACTCAATCAAATGATGGTGGAACAGTTGAACAGATTGTTAATACAGTAATGGGGGTGAAAACTGAAGATACAAATCAGTCTCTAGACAGACAAATAGTTTCTACAAAAGAGCTAGATTTAAAGGCACTTTCAATTTATAAATTAGGAACTATCCTGCAAATAGGAATAATTATTTTTGCTTTTTGGGGAATGGAAAAATTGGTAATTTTAGTTAATAATTACTCTTCTTTTCCCAGTTGGTTAAGCACAGTATTTGCCGGAATATTTTTCACATTATTAAGTATTCGTTCGCGAATTTTTTCGACCTTAGACAATACCCGTACTAGCAAAACTTATGATAGTATTGTCAGACCAAAATGGGCACCTCCACCTTTAGCTTTTCCCATAGTTTGGATGACAATTGCAGTTTTACGAGTAATTTCTTCTCTATTAATTTGGCAGCAGATGAACCAACAATTTTTAGTGCTTCCTTTAATAGTTTTTGCAGTACATCTTGCTTTAGGAGATACTTGGAATACTATTTTTACTGTAGAACGTAGATTAGGTGCTGCTGTTCCTGTTGTGATTTTCGGACCTTGGTTATCTGCCTTAATAGTTACTATCTTTTACTGGCAAATTAATCCTATAGCTGGAATGATTTTAGCTCCTTCTTGTGTGTGGTTAACTGTAGCTGTTGTATTAGTATTTAGGATTTGGCAATTGAACGGCAAAGAACCATTATATCCACTAAAATTAACAGTTAGCTAAAATATACTATTGTAGGGGTTTTTTGACAAAACTCCTACTTATATCATGTCCGGATAATTAGTGATAAAAAAACTTTCTCCTTTTCCTCCTGTTTATTCTTTCTTCTCCTTTCTTCCCTCCTGACTCCTGACTCCTTCGTCATTTATTTATAAGTATTCAACCGGACATGATATTAAACCCAACCTACACTTATTATACAATTTAATATATGTTAGTCCACTACAGCTAGAGTTGTTGCGTAAGTCCTGATTTATATGTAGCAATTCTAAATGATTGGTGAAAATTTTTAGAATAGTTAATATTAAGGGAAAACCTTGAAAATTCTGACTCGGTGCTCCTGAATCCTGACTCCTAACTACCACAAAAATATTACAACTGAAATAGGATTGCTATAGTATAAAAGCATTTCTCAAGTTAGTGAGGTATAGTTGTTTTTCTTCTTTTCTGTTCTCTATTCAAATAGGACGTTCCCTGACAACAGAGGGAGGGAATTCATGCTTTTTGAGTTAAATTCAGGGCAAATATTTTTTCATAAGTTTTTGAGCAAGTAAATTGAAAAAATAATTAATAATAATTGATATTTCTTAATTTATATAGCAATCCTAAATTGGTTGTGACAATTTTTATAATAGTTAATATTAACAGAAAACCTTGAAAATTATGTATGTAGCCAATCCGACGGCTTCCCTAGCTGACTCCTGTACGGGAGAATGGCTATTTGCCCCTGCCACAAAAATAGACCTCTTGCAAAAGTTTTAATTAAATAAATTCAAGATATAAAATTAATAATTTCATCTCCCTATTCCCTCTTCCCTCTTCCCTATTCCCTGACTCCTGCAAAAAGTTTAATATTACAATTTAAATAAGATTGCCATATATTTCTCTCCCATGAATATCAACAAATATAAACAAGCTAAAAATGACTTATTCAGACAATATATACCAGTATGGTTGACTATAATTATTGGCAGTTTATTATCTGGTATTGGGTTTGCTGTAGTCATAAATTGGGAATCCCAAAAAATTTCCATAGAATTTAAAACTTTAGCATTAGATAGAGTACATCAACTCGAAGATACAATAAAAGAAGAAATTATTGATGTATTATTATCACTTAAAAGTTTCTATCAAAGTTCACAAGAAGTTAATCGAGAAGAATTTCGAGAATTTGTTTCATATTTTTTATATAAGATGCCAAGTATTCAAGCATTAGAATGGGTTCCTTATGTTCCTGCTAATGAAAGAGAAAAATATGAATTAAAAGCGCAAAAAGATGGTTATTCTAATTTTCAATTTACCCAACGTAATGAAGTAGGAAAAATAATTCGATCTAGACTCAAAGCTGAGTATTTTCCAGTATATTTTGTTGAACCATATCACGGTAATGAAAAAGCTCTAGGATTTGACTTAGCTTCTAATCCTAATCGTCTAGCAGCTTTAGAAAAGGCTCGCGATAGTGGAGAGGCGATCGCTACTTCTAAGATTAAATTAGTACAAAAAACAGAAAATACTGATGGTTTCTTGATTTTTCAACCCATATATCAAAAACAATCAATTAATAATTCAATTGCCGATTTCCGTAAAAATTTACAAGGATTTGTTGTTGGAGTATTTAGTATTAAAGAATTATTTGAAAAGTCTTTAGATAAATTTTCTAGTCAAGGGGATGAATTTGACATTTATATTTACGATAGTTCAGCTAGTACAGAATCAGAAAAGTTTCTCTATTTTAACTCATCTAAAAAAGGGGAAAATCACTCAAATAATATTACGGAAGCAGATGCTTTAGCCCAATTAAAACTGGCTGCTAGTGATTCAGGTATAAAATTCATGAAAACAGTTGATGTTGGTGGGATAAAATGGCTGTTTTTATTAATACCAAATCAGCAATATATCAAAAATAAAATAAGCTTGGATAGTTGGTGGTTTTTGTTGTTTTAATTATTGTTAACAGCAGGAATTAGTAGTTATTTATATACTAATATTGACCGAAATAAACAAATAAAAAAATTAGTCAAAGAACGTACTCAGCAGTTATTTAATACCAATCAAGAATTAGAAAAAGCACGAGATGATGCCTTAGCAGCTACCCGGGCAAAAAGTTATTTTCTTGCAACTATGAGCCATGAAATTCGGACTCCCATGAATGGAGTAATTGGCATGACAAGTTTATTATTAAATACTAAATTATCTGAGCAACAAAAAGATTTTGTGGAAACAATTAGAACAAGTGGTGATTCCCTACTAACAATTATTAATGACATCTTGGATTTTAGCAAAATAGATTCTGGCAAACTAGAGCTAGAATACAAACCAGTATTGATTAGTAATTGTATAGAATAAGTCTTAGATTTATTATCTCCTATAGCTCATCAAAAAGGTTTAGAAATTGCTTATTATATAAGTCCAGTTACACCGAAATCCATCATTACAGATGTGACAAGACTTAGACAAATTTTGACCAATCTTTTAAGCAATGCAATTAAATTTACTCATATTGGTGAAGTGATTTTGAAAGTTAATGCTAAAGATATTTCACCACAAAATAATCAATTAGAAAATCCTGAAAAATCTGATTTAGTTTATGAAATAGAATTTTCCGTTAAGGATACAGGTATTGGTATTGCTAAAGATAAACAACAAATTTTATTCCAGTCTTTTACTCAAGTAGATACTTCAACAACTCGTAAATATGGAGGTACAGGTTTAGGTTTATTTATTAGTAAACGCCTCAGTGAAATGATGGGAGGCAAAATGTGGCTAGATAGCGAGTTAGGAAAAGGTGCAACATTTTATTTTACAATTAAAGCTAAAGTTGAACCTATCCCCAAAAATATTAATTTAATTCCAGGAAAAGTTAAATTTGACCATAAGCAAGTTTTAATTGTGGATGATAATGCGACTAACCGCAAAATTTTGCATCTCCAAACTCAATCTTGGGGAATGCAACTTCACTCAGTAGCATCAGCTTCCGAAGCTTTACAATTACTACAACAAAAAAATCCATTTTCTCTAGCTATTTTAGATTTAAAAATGCCATAAATGGATGGGTTACAGTTAGCAGAAGAAATTCGTAAACTTAGGGAATATCAAGATTTACCATTAATATTACTTAGCTCAAGTCCTATACCATTAACATCATATTTACTACCACGAATAAATTTTTTAGCAATATTACAAAAGCCAATAAAACCATCTCAACTTTATCAAATATTGTTGGGTATTTTTCAGAAAAAAACCATTAAGTTAACAAAAAAAAATCCGAACGATAAAACTATAGAAATTCCTAAATTAGCTGAAGAACTACCTTTGCAAATTTTATTAGCAGAATATAATAGGGTTAACCAAAAAATTGCCATAAATATTTTAAAAAAATTAGGTTATTTGGCAGATATTGCTGCAAATGGCTTAGAAGTTTTAGACGCTTTGAAACTTCGGAAATATGATATTATCCTGATGGATATGCAAATGCCAGAAATGGATGGTTTGGCAGCAACAATGAAAATTAATGAACAATTTTTACCCGCAGAAATACCTTATATTATTGCAGTAACTGCTAATGGGATGGAAAGCGATCGGAAGTTATGTTTTGATGCCGGAATGAATGATTATTTAAGTAAACCTATCCGGATTCAAGAGTTGATTGAAGTATTAGGAAAATATCAGGGTCGAATTAAAGATATGTAATTATATAATAGTTAATTAAGTAGTTGTGCTTTTAGGAATTTCATAGTTGAGAGAGGGAACACTTAACTGGGAACAGGGAACAGGAAATTTATAGGATGTGTAATTAATTTTGCATAGGAACTTATATAGATGATTTAAGTTGTATTTGTAATTTTCCGGGCATAGTAATATGAGTTATGTAATACTTAAAAAAGCAGCAGATCAATGGCTGAAAACTGAAACTAAAAAATTGGAAAAACCTAGACAGTCTCTAGACAAATTATCCGATATAATTAAATAATATATTATCAAGGCAAATTAGAATTAAAGAGGTAGAGATAGTACAAAAAAATTCTTAGATTTTTTTCAACTTAGGAAAAGTTTTAGTGAAAAAATAAGAATGGGAAGAGGCGATCGCTTGTTTCCGCAAAGCAATTAAGTTAGCTCACGACTGGGAAAAGGTAAAACAGCATTTGGCAGATGGGGAAAATCAACTTCAGGATAAAATATATTACCAGGATTTATTCTGGATTTAACATTGATTTGGTAAGAAAAAAGTTATTGATTTATTCAATAATAATAAAATCATCTTCAAAACCCTTGAATTTATTTCAAGCGTTTTGAATTTTCGCTATAAAAAACATCAAAGTACCGTTAATATCTCCTGAATTTATTTGATTTTTCTGTTCTCTTATTAAGATTTCCGGATTTTGTTTAAAG
>JAAUYL010060782.1_pt1 | contig 11141 bp, 5 predicted proteins | sample 7278011 | NCBI WGS metagenome assembly JAAUYL01 (sample SAMN14350225, study PRJNA611818) | marine sediment metagenome | isolation source: surface marine sediment (1.8m) | place: French Polynesia: Moorea | collected 2018-08 | reverse complement strand
TGGGAAATCGAATTTTCATTGCTAGGAAGGTTTGGCGACTTCCACTTTTGAGTAATAAATTTATCGTCTAAACCAATATTTGTATCTGAGAAAATTTCATCAGTGGAATTATTTTCAGGAAAAGTATTATTGTTCTTGTTTTGCAAATCCTGGTTTGCAATGACAGAAGAATCTTTTGGTTTTTGTAGAGTAGGAAATACGGGAGTAATAACTGTAATGTCTGGTAGATGAGTGCCACCATTGTAGGGATTATTTAAAACATAAACATCTCCTGGTTTAAGGGTATCGCCTTTTTCAGAAATTACAGCATTAACACTTTCACTCATGGAACCTAAATGTATGGGAATGTGAGGAGCATTGGCAACTAATTGACCGTCTTTATCGAAAATAGCGCAGGAAAAATCTAGTCTTTCTTTGATATTTACTGAAGAGCTAGTATTTTGTAATGTAATTCCCATTTGTTCGGCGATCGCTCGAAATAGGTTATTAAATATTTCTAGCATTACTGGGTCTGCTGAAGTTGAATTTTTTTCTGGGGACTTGCTGGTTAATTCTGTTTTAGTTTCTGAGGTTTTGCTGCGGGTTAAAATGAGGTGATTTTTGGTAGTTAATTCTGCTTGCCATCCAGGTTCGATAATATTGGTTCCGGTTTTTTCAATTATTAAGGCAGGACTATTAATTTTGTCTCCTGGTTGTAAATTTTCTCGTAGATAAATAGGAGTACCATGCCATTTTCCGGCGGTGTAAATTTGTGTTGTTGTAACTGGAGTTGTAGGAGATTTTTTAGTGGGAGATTTTTCTGTTTCTTCAGGGGTTTCCATTTGCTGAATAATTTCTAGGGAAACTGCTTCAACTATTAAGGATTTTTCTGCCATGATAAATCCATATCTTTGTTGATGAGCTATTTCAAATTCGGCTTTCATTGTGGAGATATTTTCGGAAAAGTCTATGATTAATGTTGAGTCACTGCCTTGATATTTGAGGTGAACTTTGGATAATACAGAATGACAAGAAATAGATTCTAACTCTGAATATGTAGAGGAGGAACTTTCTGTTAGTAACTCTCGCTTTGCTTCAGTTTCTAGGTTGGTAAAAATTTCCTTTAACTCTAGCAATAATTCCGAAGTTAGTATTTTTTCAACCGCCTTTTCCTTCATTACTCGAATATCTGCTAATCCCATTCCATAAGCTGATAAAACTCCGGCGTAAGGATGAATAAATATTTTTTTCATTCCTAAAGCATCAGCAATTAAACAAGCGTGTTGACCTCCCGCTCCCCCAAAACAACAAAGAGTATATTCCGAAATATCATAACCTTTTTGCAGAGAGATTTTTTTAATCGCATTTGCCATTTTTTCGACAGCAATAGCTAAATATCCACTTGCCACCTCTTCCGGTTTTTTACTATTACCGATTTCTGCTGCTAACTGAGTAAACTTTTCTTGAACAATCTCCAAATTTAAAGGTAAATTTCCCTCCTTACCAAAGACTTTAGGAAAAAATTCTGGCTGTATTTTTCCCACCATTACATTACAATCTGTCACTGTTAAAGGTCCGCCTTTTCCATAACCAGCAGGTCCGGGATTTGCTCCAGCAGATTCAGGTCCGACACGATAACGGGCACCATCAAAAAATAAAATTGAACCTCCACCAGCAGCTACAGTATGTATCGACATCATCGGAGTTTGTAACCTTACTCCAGCAATTTCTGTTTCAAATTCTCGTTCATATTCTATTGTTTTATCTACTGCTCCGGCGTAATGAGCGACGTCAGTAGAAGTACCTCCCATATCAAAACTAATTATTTTATGAAAACCTGCCATTTTACTTGTTTGAACTGCTCCAACAATTCCACCAGCAGGTCCGGATAAAATACTATCTTTGCCTTGGAATTTTTGAGCATCTGTTAAACCTCCATTCGACTGCATAAACATTAATTTAACTGGCTGTCTTTCTGAAATATTGCGACTATTTAAAAGACCTTTTTGAAAAGTTAAAGATAAATCTGTTCGATTATCTGTTCCTTCTCCCACTTCACCTTCTATTTCTTCTTTTTCAAAAGTAGACTCGGTGGAATTTTGCTGGGGAGATATTTCCTCTGTTCCCAACTTATCAAAGAAGTCTAAAGAGTTACTAACTTGATTAACATATCGTCGTAAAATTGGTGATAAATAAGCATCAACTACAGTAGTATCACCCCGACTAACTAATTTCATTAGAGGACTAACTTCATGAGAAACAGATACTTGAGTAAATCCAATTTCTTGAGCAATTTCTTTGATTTTTTGTTCGTGCTTCGGGTAACGATAACCGTGTATCAATACAATAGCGCAACTTCTAATTCCTTCCTTATATACTGTTTCAAGTTGAGAAATTAATTCCGTTGTTTGAAGTGGGATTATTTCTTCACCTTTCGCTGTATAACGTTCTTCAACTTCAATAACTTTTTCATACAACATTTCCGGCAAAATAATTTCTCTAGCAAAAATATTTGGTCGGTTTTGATAACCAATTCTTAGAGCATCTTTGAAACCTTTAGTAATAACTAAAACCGTGCGATCGCCTTTCCTTTCCAATAAAGCATTAGTCGCAACAGTAGTACCCATTTTAATTACTTCTATTTCCTTTGAAGGTATAGGTTCATTTTGAGAAATTCCTAATATTTCTCTAATTCCTTGAACTGGTGCATCGGGATAGCGTCCTGGATTTTCTGATAGTAATTTATGAATAATAATTTTACCGTCTGGAGCTTTAGCAACTATGTCTGTGAATGTGCCGCCACGGTCAATCCAAAATTGCCAAAGGCTGTTATTAATCAATGTATTAGTCATATTTATATTAATTTTAGGGATAATAATTGTAATTTTTTTAGTCAAAAGTGGTAATAGTTATAACCATACTAAATTCTCAAACATAATTTTATGCAGTTTTTATAATTATTCATACATACCAAGTACAGTTTGTCAAAAGAGGCTGATATAGCTGAAGTCAGAAGTCATAACATTTCTCAATAAAGTTGCACTTAATAAAAGAGAATAACTATCAATCAAATTCAGGTCTGGGTCATTTCAGTTATCATTTAGCCTCCTATAGTCGGAACTGCGCAATTCAGTACCTCTGCAATAAGGAGGCTTGACCTTGGCGAATATTCTGTTTTCTCAAGGGGAGATTGGATATGGTTAGGTGACCCATCCATCCAATCCTAATCCATGCTCCGCAAACGACCGCTGTCTTGGTCGATTGGAGGCAAGCGAGGAGACCTCGCCATCCCATCCTTCGGAATGCTCCGCTTTCCGACCGCTTTTTATCCCGTATCCAAGGCGAGGCTTTAGACCACAATTTTTCGGTAAGGAATTATTAAGTGCATTGTTCCAGACAAATGACCTAATTTTATTTTGATTGATGATTAATTAAACTATTACGTTACAGTTTTTAGATTTTAGATAAAGTCTTCAGAGTGGTATTGCTCAACTTCATCTTAGTTGATGATTAATTAAACTATTACCGAATAATTAATAATTAATAGTTAATAATTAATTATTAAGAGTTGATAGTCAATTAATTATTCATTCAACAATTCACGCCTTGAAGCCTCCCCTTGGATAGGGGATAAATCAAAAATTTTCCTTTGACTCAATCCTATCCGTTTTAAGAATGGGTAATTATTAATTATTAATTGTTCATTGTTAATTGCTGAAACTTCCCTCGGCATCCGTTTAATATCTCGGATTGCCCACCCGCGACAACCATATTATACCTTATTTCTTCGTACTTTATCAATCAAAAAGTCGCCCGCTTATGGGCGAAGCATCTACCCTAATCTTTCGGTAATCAGAAGATTATCTCTATGTATAACTGTTTCAGCTCCCGCATAGCCCAAAATATCAGGTATATTTTCTGAATGACAACCTAGAATTTTTTGCAATTCAACATTGCTGTAGTTCACAAGTCCCCTAGCTATTTCCTCACCTTCTTCATTGCATAGCTGTACAGCATCCGATGAATTAAATTCCCCTTCTACTTGAGTAATACCAGCAGCTAATAGGGATTTGCCAGACTCAGAAATGGCCTTAACTGCACCTTGGTCTAGATAGAGCTGGCCTGCTGGAACTAAAACATTAGCAATCCAATGTTTGCGGGCATTTACTTGTTGTGGTTGGGGTTCAAACTGGGTGCCAATAGATTCTCCATTGAGGATTTTATGTATATTAGTGGGTAGTTTACCATCGGTAATTACAGTTCGGACTCCAGCAGCAGTAGCAATTTTAGCAGCCTCAATTTTTGTAATCATTCCACCAGTTCCTCGTCCACTAACAGACTCCCCAGTTTGAACTTGAAGTTCTTCGAGTTGTTCCATTCGCTCTACCAAGCTAATAGGTAAAGCATCTGGATTATTTCTCGGATCGGCTGAGTATAATCTGTCAACATCAGTTAGTATGAATAACCAATCAGCTTCTACTAGACTAGCAACTAAAGCTGAGAGAGTATCATTGTCCCCAAAATTTAGCTCTTCGACAGCAGTAGTATCATTTTCATTAACTATTGGGATTACACCCAGTCGCAACAATTGTTGAAATGTGTTGTAAGCATTGACATAACTACTACGTCGTGTTAAGTCACTTCTAGTAAGTAAAATTTGGGCAATTGTCTGTTGTAAAGATGAAAACAAGTCATCGTAAACACGCATTAGTCGTCCTTGACCAACTGCTGCTACTGCTTGCTTCATAGAAATATTCCGAGGTTTTTCGGTTAACCCTAAGATATCACAACCTACACCAACAGATCCAGATGAAACTAAAACTACTCGATGTCCCTGGCGATTTAAATTGGTAACAGTTTCAATTAAGCTAGAAATTGTGGATAAGGCTAAATTTCCAGTTTCTGAATTAGTTAGGCTAGAAGTACCTATTTTAATTACTATTGTATTCATAGAAATAATTCAATTGAAATTTTCAACTACTAATCCCCTAAAAGAAAATCAGTCTTTAACTAAGTACAATTGACATATAGCAGTCCTATATAGGTTGTGTGATTTAGATTATCCTAAAACACCAAGTCTATAGGAAACCACAAAGTCAAGGGATTGGTTTTAATGTAATTTTATAAGTTTGAACTTATTACGACTCATTGAGGAATGCTATATTTATCATGACAATCATTCTAGTGAGCATCTAAAATTAGTATCGTAACTAATTTTTCAGATGCTCAACTCTCAGTAACTCCCTCGACATGATAAAATTTCATACCCTTGATTCACAATAAATGGCGCTTTATGCCAAATTTCAAAAGATTGTTTGTATAGAACTAATTTGATATCTATCAGGACTTACGCAAGGGTACTATATATAGAGTGCAAAAACTATAACGTTATAGTTTTTAACACTACATACATGGTCTGGTGCGTAAGTCCTGTCTATATAATTACCGAATAATTAAGATTTAATCCCTCTCCTAATAGGAGAAACAAGAAAAAATTTTCATGATTAGTCAATCCTATACGTTTTCAAGAAGAGGTAATAATTAATAATTGATAATTAATTATTAATTGTTGAACATAGGCAAGTATGTTAAGCATCTAAGCATTAGTTTTTTCAAAAAAATATGCTCTAAAATTTAATGCCTTTCTAATTGCATATCCCCATGTTTGCCCTAGTCTCCCATAACTCCTAAAAAAACTTAATATTGACAAATATACCAAATTGATTCTATCCGAGTACCACAACATTTCACATCTTAGAAAGAGAGTGAAAAATCATTCTTAACCAGAAGTTATAAATGGGAATAGTGAATAATCAGGGACTTCCCAGAAATAAATTATCCAATTTTTGGTAATTGCTAATTGCCATACTTCTCAAATACTTGAATTACTTAGGAATGAGAAAAAAATCAAACCGGATAAAATTAATTACGGTCAATATCTTTCAACGGCAGAAAACAGACTTTCCCGGTCTTATTTCATTTGAAAGTCTCCAATGGTACTCAGACATTTGATGGGAGAAAAAATACCTGTTTGCATAGCATGACCTAGAAAAAGTCAGTCTAGACAAGGGAATTACGTCAACGCCCTAAAAATGGCTAAAATCCTTAATTATCAAGGGTTTATCTCTTTTCGACTTAAAAAGCATTGCCAGTCTATATTTGAGCCTGTTTTGTAGTTATGTTTTGTCTAAGTCCCACTAATGATATTCAATTATTCAATACCTAAAAATATCATCATCCAAATCCCCAGAAAATTGCAAAACTCAAATAGAATTTCATAGCACTAGCCCCAGTCAACAAATTAAGATAAATTTGCAAAGACTGAAAAAAACAAACCTATTAGTCTAATTAGGTGTGGTGGAGGAGAATCTAGGAGTGCTAAATAGAATGTCAACAGTATATTCAACAGTTTTTACTAAAAATGGTCAACCGAAACCACTTCGTGTAGGGGTAATTGGGGTTGGTAATATGGGCCAGCACCATACCCGTGTCCTAAGTTTGCTCAAAGATACTAAGTTAGTAGGTGTTGCAGATATCAATGTTGAAAGGGGACTAGACACTGCCAGCAAGTATGGAGTTCGTTTTTTTGAGGAGTATCGAGACCTTTTACCTCATGTTGATGCAGTCTGTGTCGCCGTGCCCACTCTTCAACATTATGCTGTGGGAATGACCTGCTTAGAGGCAGGAGTCCATGTCTTAATGGAAAAGCCCATTGCTGCAAGTATTGCTGAGGCCGAATTTTTGGTCAATACTGCTGCTGAAACGAACAGAATTTTACAGGTGGGTCATATAGAAAGATTTAATCCGGCTTTTCAAGAACTCAGTAAAGTCCTGAAAACTGAAGAATTACTGGCCTTGGAAGCTCACCGGATGAGTCCTTATTCTCATCGAGCTAATGATGTGTCTGTAGTTTTGGATTTGATGATCCATGATATTGATTTATTACTGGAGTTGGTAGCTGCTCCGGTGGTCAAACTGACTGCTAGTGGTAGTAGTGCTTCTAGTTCGGGAAATCTAGATTATGTAACGGCTACTCTTGGTTTTGCCAATGGTATAATAGCTACTCTGACTTCCAGTAAGGTGACACACAAAAAACGTCGTTCTATTGTTGCCCACTGTAAAAATTCTTTGACAGAAGCAGATTTTTTGAATAATGAAATTTTGATTCATCGTCAAACAACAGGAGATTATGTGACAGATTATGGTCAGGTGCTTTATCGTCAGGATGGTTTAATTGAAAAGGTTTATACTAGCAATATTGAACCTCTTCATGCAGAATTAGAGCATTTTGTTCATTGTGTAGGTGGAGGAAATAAGCCTTCAGTTGGAGGAGAACAAGCTCTTAAGGCATTGCGTTTAGCTAGCTTGATTGAGAAAATGGCTCTTGATGGTTTAGCTTGGCATCCAGCAGATTCAGAATATAATTTGTTGAATACTTCAATGCTTAAAGTAGGTTAAAATATTTCCATAATTCCCCTAGGGATTTTTTAATAGAAGTATTATTTTTTTGATAAATTACTCCGCCTTATTTATATATTTAGGCGGAGTTTTAAGCGTAAAAATGGAAAAAAAACAGGATTTGTATACAGATTTAAGGATAATTATCAGAAATAATTCAAAAGTCTGGCAAAAGCTCAATTTTTTTAATTATAAAAAGCTTTTCTCTGGTAAGGATTCAGCTATCAGCGATTAGCACTTAAGCAATATTAGCACTTAAGCAATAAAAATGAAGAACAATATAGATAGAGTCTGTTCAGCAATTAAGAATTTTCATATCGGCGACAGCCAAAACAATTACCTCTACTTTCAATAATTAATAATTAACTCTTCTTAAAAAGAATAAGTAAGGTTAAAAAGAATTTTTTTTATTCTTGAAAGGAGAGGCTTTAAACCTGAACTTTTCGGTAATTAAAGGCTTGAATAAAAGGAAAAAATTTTCTTTTTTTTACTTTAAAGGGGAGGAATTAAACCTGAATTATTGAATTATTGAATTATTAATTATTCGGTAAACTATGTACTTTTACTAATATTTTTAATTATCATTATCCAGACTTCATGTGCCTATCAGCTAATGGCTAATAACTAACAGTTAAATGCTTAGGTTTGCTGTTCCCTAAAACCTATAACTTTCAACTCAGCACTAGAAAAATTAGTATAGCTAAATACTTAGGGTTGGTTAAGCTTAAAACCTTAATTGAGATGCACCTAAAACCTAACTATAACTAAATATTGAATTGGGTATTATCCATTCAGTACTGCTATATGTATCACAATCTTTACCTTAATCTTTATTAGCGGGACTTTTGGAAAAAATAGGTGAAAAATAAGGTCAAAATCTTATACAGTAATGTTTTTACATTAAATTAACCGTTTTCTTGATATATCTAGATTTCAGCTATTTTGAGCTACTTCAGGTATTTCCCTTGCTACTATTGGTTTTAAAGCCATTTTCGGTGTGAAAAATCCCAAAGTACAGTTAGGGCAGTTTTTAGACTAATTATGATTAATTAGCTCATTAATTTATGAGTTAAAACTGCCCCTATGTAAGTTCCTCAATAAATGTGGATAAAACCTAACCAAATGTGGAACTATTCCACCCCCACATCGAACCTTTAGCGTCAGAAAATTCTATGTAAATTTGATTTTTAGGAACCCCTAGAGTTTGATTAATTTCTTGACAAAAATCTTGACTCATTGCTTTGGTTTGATTAGGATTCATAGTACCAATACTTTTAATTTCCATGTAGCAAGCTGGTTCATCACTATTCCCACCAAAAGTCATGGGAATATCTGATTCAAAAATTGTCATTACATAAGATTCTGGTTTGCTAAAATGCTTTGCTATAGAAGATGAAAGGCTTTTTAGAAGACTGTCAATTTTATCTTTTTGTGGTTCGGAAGCAGAAGTTTGAACTTTAATTAATGGCATGACTTGATTAACAATTAACTATAAGTATGAAATATGATTGCCTTCTTCTAGAGTACCAATAACTTTACATTCAGCATAACCAAGAGTATCAGAAGTAATTGGGCAACCAGTTTCTCTTGCTATAATAGCTCAAAATAAGGAAATAAACTGGTACTTGAGCAATGGCAAAAAAATATATGAAATGTATGAAAATTATAGCTAAGGGACTTTGGAGGTTTGATGGAATTCTGTGCGCTCCCATTGAATCAATCCTTAGTCTTTATGAGTTAGAGATGCAAAACGACGACGTCTTCCTTCTTTAAGCTTTCCAAATCAAGAGATTAGAGAAATAAAGTGGAGCAGGTGGAAAGAAACTTTTGAACGTCTTTTAGCGCGTTTATTTAAACTTTATAGATTAACTCTATAAATGAGGAACAAAAAAATGAAATATCAGCTAATGTTCAGAAAATTAGCCATCTCCCTGATAATGGCTACTATCATTCCTTTAAGTTGTGCAAATAAATCTCAAACACGGACATTGGTAGATGATACTTCTATAGTATTTATAAATGAAGATACTACTCCATCAAAGCCTTTAATTATAAATTCCTCAATACTAATTAATCAGAAGCTCAGAAGCTTTTTTAAAATTCAGTCTAAGCCTCTAATTATAACACAATTTACTTTGGGAACTATGATACCAATTTTCCTAATTGTTATTATAAGTGCTGTTGTCCTAATTTTCTTTGTCTGGAGAGCTAAACTGTTTATTTTGATTGGAAAGGATGAAATTGGAATTGTTAACAAAAAGTGGGTTTTCAATCTTTCCCTTCGCCTTCCTCCAGGTCGAATTATTGCTTTGAATGGAGAACCAGGCATTCAAGCTAAAATTCTCGAACCAGGGCTACATTTTGGATATTTTTCTTTCAGATATACAATTACTAAAGTACCAGTTATCACCATTAGTCAAGAAGAAATCGGATTAGTAGAAGCTAAAGATGGTCATCCCCTTCAATCAAGACAAAACTTTGGAAAAGTAGTCGATTGTAATAACTTTCAAGATATAAAAGCTTTTTTTTGATAATGGAGGTAAAATCGGCAAACAACGAGCAATTTTAACTAATGGTACTTATCGAATTAATACAGAAATGTTTAGCTGTCGCAAAGTTCCACTCACTAAAATTGAAGCTCATCAAATAGGTTTAGTAGAAGCCCAAGATGGCTCTCCTTTAAAACCGGGTAAAAATTTTGGTCAAATAGTTAATTGTCATAATTTTCAGGATGCACAAGCTTTCTTTGATAATGGAGGTCAAGTTGGCAAACAAATAGATTTTTTACCGCCAGGAACTTACAAAATTAATACTGACCTATTTAAGATTACTCTAGTCCAACAATTGTCAATTGGAACAGAAGAAATAGGTTGAGTAGAAGCTAAAGATGGAGTCTCTTTAAAACCAGGAGAAAGCTTTGGAAAAGTGGTTAATTGTGAGGACTTTCAGGATGGAAGTGAGTTTATCCAAAAAGGAGGTCAGAAAGGTAAGCAACGTGGTATTTTAACCGAAGGAACCTATCAAATTAATACCGAACTATTTAGGATTCGTACAGTTCCTATTACTTATATTTATTCAGAAGAAATAGGCTTAGTAGAAACTGAAGATGGAAAGCCTCTAGAACAGGGAGAAAACTTTGCTAAGAAAGTTGATTGTAATAATTTTCAGGATGCACAAGCTTTCTTTGATAATGGCGGTCAAGCTGGTAAACAACTGACTACTCTAAGAGCAGGTAAATACTACATTAACACGGATATATTTAATATTAAAAAAGTCTCTGCTACGACAATTAATCCTGGAGAAATTGGGTTAGTAGAAACAAAATATGGAAAGCCTCTAGAACAGGGAAAAAACTTTGCTAAAAAAGTTGATTGTAATAATTTTCAGGATGCACAAGCCTTTTTTGATAATGGGGGGCAAGCAGGTAAACAGATTGCTATTTTAGAACCAGGAACCTATTACATTAACCCCGAAATATTCACCATTCGTACAGTTCCCATTATTAGAATTCCTCCTGGAGAAATAGGACTGGTAATAGCTAATGATGGAGCTTCCATTTCAACTGAACAAACATTAGGTAAGGTGGTTAAATGTGACAATTTTCAGGATGCAGAAGCATTTATCAAAAATGGAGGACAGAAAGGTAAACAACTTGCTATTTTGACGGAAGGTCTACACAAAATTAATACTGATTTATTTACTGT